>FWWL01003234.1_pt1 | contig 30542 bp, 25 predicted proteins | sample 2228331 | NCBI WGS metagenome assembly FWWL01 (sample SAMEA103939775, study PRJEB20133) | metagenome
AAATGTAAGCTTTTTAAGTAATCTCTCTGCGCGCAGGAAGAGATAGTATCTTACAAGGAGTTCGTCAAAGGATTCTTTCTTGAAGCCAAGCAGCAGCTTGAGATTTGAGCTCCTACAAGCTATATCTGATATGCTACACTCTTTCAATGTAGATATATGAATAGATGACGAAAGACCGGAAATAAATGAATAACACTTGTTCTGGTAGCTCGTCGATCCAAAGTAAGAACAGAATGTATTATTTAGGGAGGCAAGTTTCTCAGGCAAGAGAATAGTTTTACAGACATATGTTTTGTTGATTTTTACACACTCCTCGCGAATAAGAGTCTCGTTGATGGCCCTGCCTGCTGTTTCTGGAGACAATTTTCGCCTTGCAGTTGTCAGATTCTGCCAGTGCTCAAATACAAGCTCTCTTGGAGATTTCCTCTTTGTTATATTGAACATCAGCTCAGGAAATGTCTGGTTAGTAGATTCGTTTATCGAGAGATTATCAAAAATTGGAAGACCAGACGTGCCAGAAGATTCTTCCTCCTCAAAAGATTCCTCATTCTCAGGCAATAGCTCCTGCTCTTCGTATTGATAATCTTCATCAGAAATTACATCCAAGGGGGTCTCTTCGTAGAGCTGACCGAAGAAAGCGATGAGTAAAAAAGAGAAAATGAACAGAAATTTTGAGCGCATAAAACATCTTTTCAAGCTATATTTAAATTACACGCCCCTGCCGCGATTTGAACGCGGATCTCAGGCTCCGCAGGCCCGCATACTGTCCAGGTTGTACTACAGGGGCACAAATAGCAAATATTTTTAAGTACTGATTAAAAATAAAAAAGAAATAATCATTCAAAATCAGATAATTCATATGCGAGTTCATCTATGTAGTTCTCTTCGGTTGAACTATTCTCTGGTATGATATCATCGAGATAGTAATCGATCTCTTCCGAAGAAGAATAAAAATCTTGCTCATTTGAAGTTTCTTCTGGAAGTATATCTGAATCATCAGAAGGCCGCATCACAGAATCATCAGATTTAGGATATGCCTCGTAATACCGATTGTCAGTTGAAAACTCATTCTCCTGATCTACGTTCTTGTTTTGAGGTTCGTTATTACTCTGAAAACAGCCAACCATGAAAAGAAAGACCAAAAAAAAGAAGAAAAAACGTTGATTGGTTCCCACTCGACTCACCTAAAAATCATTCTTTATACAACAGCATCTGTATTAATTCTTAATTAATATTTCGATAGCGTACTGTAAGAAATTTCACTTTCGGTTTTGTTTTCATTGCAGCATCATCTGAGTTTGATGCATTGTTTGAAATGGTTAAGTAAATTTCTGTTTCAGTGTTTGGAGTATTATTCGCCTTAATGAGAAAGATGTTATTGTTGTAGTTCACCCTTATCAATTCTGCTGCAGCGAGCTGCTTCCTTATGTTTGCTAAGTCCTTGGCTACAGAGCCAAGTGGTTTGCCTGAAGAAATGTCCTTCTGAATCGAGCGCAGTTTAGATATGAGCTCTTCCAAGAGTTCTTCGCTCAAAATATAGATGTTGCCAAGTTTTCCCTCTTCTTCAAGACCTGAGACTACATCATCGATCCTTATGAAAATATACTCTCTTACTTGACTCTGGTTCAGCTTTTTCAGGGATTCATTTTCACTGAGATTGTAGAATAGCTTTAGTCTCTTGCGCAACGTTGTACAATTTTCTCCTGTACAGTTGACAGAAATGTTCCTATCAATGCGCTGCTGTATCTTCTCAATTAACTTAAAGCAGTTCTCTTTTGCATTCTGGTTTGAGAGCTGGTTGCATACCCTTTGCTTTGTTTGGTTAAGTCTCTCCATGTTTAGGCTTAAGACGCAATTGGCAAGCTGTATACCTGTAGAACCATTACAATTGGCTTTGACAAGCTTGCCAGGAGGTTGAATAACCCCATAACTCTTCGGAGTTGCTGAATAGGTAACCACAGGTTCCTGGTTTTTTAACATAACAGCAAAGGCATTTGATAAACCCAAAAGGAGAACGCACATCCCAAGAAGTGCAACAAGATTTTTTTTCATATTATTGCTTGCTGGAGAGAAAAGATTAAAACTCTTTGCGAAAATGCATGAGCCAGCGCCCCTGCCGCGATTTGAACGCGGATCTCAGGCTCCGGAGGCCTGTGTAATGTCCAGGTTATACCACAGGGGCAAGATAAAAGAAGAGCTAGTTTTGTATTAAAAGGTCTAGTTTCTTAAGCCTCTCGCTTTCAGGGATACCTTCTTTGAGCCTGTCTGCAAACAGTGTGTTTCCTATGAAAAGCATCAGATCGCTCTCTTCACAACCTGTAAGCTCTACTGTGGTCTTCAAGGAAAAACCCTGTGAATAGAGCTTTGATGCCATTTTGAGCCTGGCCTTTTGGACTACGTTTCTTGCAAATCTTCTGTCTGTAGAATCCCACTCAACTACTACAGCTAGCATCTCTTCTGCAAGCCGCATTACTTCTGCATCGTTGCCTATGTGCTTTGCCCGTTGCGTAAGCTCGTCCAAAGACTTAATGTAGCTCTCAAATACTTCTGCCCAGTAGCGGGGTTTTGAAACGAGCTTGCTCAATGAATACGCAAGCACGCCTAATGTGAAGTATCTCTTGTCTCTTGTTAAACCTAGGTTGTAAACGCAGATGTCTTCTGTCTTCCTGAGCTCTTTGACCGAGCGCGCAAGATAGCTCCGAGAGATCCTTCTCATTATTTCCCGAAAGTTCATGCTATTCACCTGTCAGCTGTTGGACAAAAGAAAGCATTTTTTGATAAGCTTCTCTGTTGTAGTAGAGGTTTTCTCCATGAGCAGAGCTTCCATGAACTACAAAAACGTTTTGCTTGTTGAAGAGAAAAGAAGTTTCGTAAGAATATGTATCTCCATCAGAAACTATTACCATATGAGGTTTGGAAAGAGTTGTAGGGAGCTCACCTATAGAAATGCCCCTGTAAGTTCTTCCTGGTGAAAGAATTATTAGACCAATGACTGAATCGTAAAGTGATCCTTGAATAAGAGCGAGGTTTGCACCGATGCTCGAACCTATTAGGATTAAACCTTTTGGCGATGTCTTCTGCGCATGTTCTATGACTACCCTTAAATCAAAAGCCATGTTCTGAAAATCCTCTGGTTCAATCTTTTGCCATACGCCTTTGGTTATGCTTTCACCGTGGCCCCGTAAGTCAAATGTGTAAACAGTGAAGTTGAGATAGCGCAAATCCTGAGCTATAGAATCATAGAAATTCCTGTTTGAGTTGAGAGAATGAATGAAAATTACTGAATAGCCATTCGGATTGTCCGGGAGATATCTGCTTACTGCTATCTGCCAAGAATCTGAAGAATTTAAGTAAAAAACCTCTGGGAGATATGAGCCCTTTGGTTTAAAAACGAGTTGAGAAAGGAAAAAAAGAGTCAGAGCAAGAAGGAACAATATAATAAAAAAGGAGTTATTTCTCAGCATTAAACGCACTTCTTAATATTTAAGAAGTTGCAGATGCCGAGACTTCTTCACGGTTTATCGTAAGAGTTGGGGGTAATATCGGAGGGGCCAAATCTATTAGTCTTAGAGGCAACGTGCTATTGATAGAACAAATGTAGTTTATGGTATTAACCATCCTCTCGAGGAAGTCCTGAGGAAGAGCTCTCCTATCATTTGCAAAAGAGCTTGCGATCTTTTGAGCGTATTGAAGGTCTTCTTCTCTATTGTAAAGGACACCTTCTATCCTAAGCTCGCCTATTGAATCTTCATAGCGCACAGTGTAGATATATCTGATCTCCATGTCTCCATCAGTGCGCAGGGTTATGTTGCTTATAGATATGTCTATGTTCACTGCTGCTATGGGCGCATCTCTGTGCTTCGCACAAGAAACTGTTAAAAACCTTCCGCCAACAATCATATGCTCACCTGTTTAGCTTGCTTATTTTCTCTACTACTTCTTGCTTTAAAAATCTACCTATGTCTGCTGGACATAGGCCAAAACTATCAGAACGAATCCAAGAATTATGCAAAAATACCTAAGGTCAAGCCTAGAAGCTATATCGAGCAATGTTTTCAGCGCCAAAATACTCATAAAAAAAGAAGTAGAGAAGAGTATTAATGCTTCAAGAAATGAGAGCGTAATCGGTGAAGCGTAAAACAACAGCTCAGCAAGAAAAACTGTTGGAATTGAAAGCAAAAAACTCAACCTAAAACTCTGGGCAGGTGCGTAGGACCTAAACGAAAGCGCAGCTAAAGTTGAACCAGAACGAGAAACTCCAGGAAGAACAGACAAACCCTGAAACAAACCAGTGATAAAACCATCTAAAGGAGTAGGGTCGCTAACTATTTTTTCTGATGATTTAATGCTGAGAAAAATCGAAGTTAAAATGAGTCCAAAACCCATTAAATACGTTAGAATTCTAACGTCATTCTGGATTCCGAAAGTGTGGTATATGTAAAGAAAGGGTACTGAAGTAATAGCCGTCCCAATCAGCGCAAAAAAAAGAAAGGAAAAAATAGAAGGAGAAAAGACCACCTCAGGTTTTTTGATTGTGTGCAACAAATCATATGTTATTTTTCTGATTTCTTCGCGCAAAAAAAATATACATGATGCAAGCGTGCCGGCATGAGAAACGAGCAATACAGATAGCAGATTATCTGGAGAACCATTGAAAAGATATAAATAAAAAATCATCAACTGAGTCTTCGAGCTAATTGGCAACCACTCAGTAATGCCTTGGACAATACCTAAGACAATCATCGCTACTATAGAATCCATCAAAACACTACTATTTTATGATAACACAAAAAAAGAGAATGGTATATTTAAGATAGTAGTTCATTATATATAGCAGTTGAAATCATATAGTAGACACTAGGTGGTCTGATGGCTAACATCGCTGTGATGGAAATAAAAGGATTTGAAAAAGAATACCTAAAGAAAAGGCTTAAAAGCCACAACACAAAGTTCTTCGAAGACAATATAGATAAAGTAGATCTAAAACAAATACAAGATTGTGAAATAATCTCTGTGTTTATATACTCTAAAATAAACGAAGAAATACTAAATCAATTACCTAAAGTAAAAGCAATTATTACGCGGTCGACAGGGTTTGACCATATCGACTTAAATACGTGCAGACAGAGAAATATAGCTGTCTATAACGTTCCCTCATACGGTGAAAATACAGTAGCAGAGCATACCTTTGCGCTGATACTTTCCCTGTCGAGAAATGTCCACAAATCTTACGTCAGAACGCTGAGAAACGATTTTTCTATTGAAGGTCTAATTGGCTTCGACCTTAAAGGAAAAACAATCGGTATAGTAGGAGGCGGTCACATCGGAATGCACGTAGCAAAAATAGCAAAAGGATTCGGAATGAACGTCTTGGTATATGACTTACACCAACAAAACTTTTTGGCTGAGGTGCTGGGATTCGAATACGTGAGCCTCGACGAACTGCTCGAGAGATCAGATATTGTGTCTCTTCATGTGCCGTATAACAAGGCAACACACCACATGATAAACAGAGAGAGCATAGCAAAGATGAAAAAAGGTGCAATAATCATAAATACTGCGCGAGGAGGAGTAGTAGATACTGATGCGCTGCTCGAAGCGCTCATGAATGGACACCTTGGAGGCGCAGGCTTAGACGTAATAGAAGGAGAAGAACTGATAATAGAAGAGCACCAGCTACTCCACAATAGTGAAAATCCTGAAAAGTGGAAAGCAATTTACAGAGACCACAAGATATTCAGCCTGGAGAATGTAGTTTTTACACCACACAATGCGTTCAACAGCAAAGAAGCACGGCAAAGAATACTAGATGTAACTATCCAGAACATAGAGAATTTCCTAAAGGGAAAAAATGATAACAGAGTTACATAGCTACTTTCTCTGCCTCAGGCCAAGGCTTTTGTCTATCTCTTCTGCTATCTCAGAGATGTCATCCAAAAGCCTGTTAACATCTTCTCTTAACTCTTCAACTGTTTCCTTTAGGTTTGACTGCCTGAGGTAGATCGCCCTGCCCTCACGATAAAATATTCCCGAAGATATGAGCGTCTTGAGGTGATAGTTAACCTTCTGGGGTTGAACCCTCAGCCTCTTAGCAAGTGTGCTTGTTTTAACGTATCCTTTTTTCGAAATCTCATCAAACAGCGTATCCAGAAGTTCTACCATCAGCTCTTTTTTTGAGGGATTGGAAAGGCACAAAGCTTCGCAGAGCCACTCTAAATCATCACGAAGATTGACTTTCAATGGTTTTTTTACCTTTTTAAGCAGAATTATTTTTGTCATATTAATAATATGACAATTTAATTTAAAAATCTTAATTTAAATAAAATTTTTTCATTTTAAATGAAATTTAAGCAGTAAAATTTAAAAAGAGTTTAACATATAATTATATTAGGTTCTAGGTTCTTGAGGAGGTGGGACTATGGTAATGGAAAACCTGCCCGCAGTATGGAAAGAAATGAGGAGGATGCAGAGAGATATGGATTCTTTATTCGAGGACTTGTTGGAAGACAGCTTCTTCAGATTTCCAAGGATAAGCAATCTAGACTACAGGGTACCTGCAACTGATATCTACGAGACAGAGAAAGAAGTGGTTTATGAGATGGAACTCCCAGGGGTTGACAAGAAAGACATAAAAGTAAACATCATTAACGATGGGCTTGAAGTAAAGGCAGAAGTCACCGAGCAGAGGAAGCATATTGATAAAGCAAAAGGAGTTTACAGATACGAACGTAACTACTCAGGATTTTACAGGAGATACCCAGTTCCGAAGAACGTAGATGTAGAAAAGGCAAGCGCAGAGTACAAGGACGGAGTCCTAAAGATTGTGCTGCCGAAGTTAGAACCTGAAAAAGGAAAGGAATCAAGGACTATAGATGTGAAGTAAAGAGCACTTTTTTCCTTTTTTTTTCTGAACTTATTTAAACTAAACTGAATATCTTATAGGATAAAGCGCAGGGTTGGCAGAGTGGCTATGCGGCCGGCTGCAGGCTGCATCATTGCTCCAGTGAGATAGAAACCGGCATAGGGGGGTTCGATTCCCTCACCCTGCTCTCTCAAAAGAGCTTTGTCTGGTTCTTCATGTCAGTAAGTAAAAAAACTCCCAGGCCCAAGCGTCTTATGCTGAGCTCGCTGTTTCTAACATCTTTGCAGAGAATTACCAAGAGCTCAAAACCTATCCTTTTTAGGTAGTCTTTGGAAGTAGCAGGTTTTAGGAGCTTCCTGGTTCGAGAATATGCTTTTATATCTCGTGTTACTGCGTTGACTGTTATTCCCTGAAACCCAAGAGAGCTCTGATAAAGAGTTTCAGATATTTCATCTGCCAATGAGTATAGCACTTCTCTAAGCTCTTCGGGATCATCAGAATCTCTTTTGAGGGTGACCATTCTTGAGATCTGCTTCGCTCTGTCTTCAACGTGGAGATAATCAGTTGGAAGATTTCTTGAGACCATGTAAAGGTACTTCCCGTGACTCTTACCAAGTAGGGAGGTAAGAAGTGCAACGTCCTGCTTCTGGAGATCGCCAACTGTGTTTATGTTGTTTGCTTTCAGTATCTGCTCTGTTTTTTTTCCTATTCCAGGAACTTCTTTTATATCTAGCTTAGAGAGAAATTCAATAGGATTTTCAACATATAGTATTCCTTTTTTCATCGAGCTCGCTATCTTTGCTAATACTACCGTGTCTGCAATTCCTATAGAGATAGGATAACCCTCTGCTTCCACAGCTTGCTTGAGCTTCTGCGCTAGAGCAAGTGCATCTTCATGCGAAGCTCTTGGAAGAGCTATATAGCCCTCGTCTATGCTGAGTTGTTTTGGCTCGCCAAAATTGGATATCAGTCCAAAGAGCTTCGCGGAAATGCTCTCGTAGTAATCGTGGTCCGCAGGAATGAAGACCACTTCTTCGCCGGATTCCTCAGCTATGTTATAGGCCTGAAAGAGAGGCATCCCGCTTCTGATCCCAAGCTGTCTTGCGCGATAGCTGGAAGTAGAAACGCTACCGCTTCTCTCGCTCCTTCCCGAGTAGATGCCAATCACTACCGCTTTTGAAGCAAGCTCAGGATGCCTGTTTATCTCGCACTGAACAAAGAACTGATTGAAATCAAAGAAGACGTATAGCATGTTAGAGATAGCGCTTTAATAGATCTGTTATGTCAACACTTGAAATGTCTTGATGCGCAATTGGGCCTTTGCTGAGCTCACTTAGTTGGGATTCGAGAGTCGGCTGCTCTGTCTGATAGAATATACCTATGGGAAGCTTCTCCTGTGGCCTGAGAGAAAGTTCAAGAGCCCTGAAGAAGTCTTTTTTATCGTGGTTCGAATCATCGAGCTTGTAGATGTTTTGCTGGTACCATTGGTAGGTGTGAATTAGGTTGAAAGTTATGCACGGCTGAAAAACATCTATAAATGCAAAGCCCTTGTGCTTAACTGCCTCTACGATTAGGTCTGTTAGATGCTTTACGTCGCCTGCATAGCCTCTCGCCACAAAAGTGGCACCTGAAACAAGAGCCAATGCTATTGGGTTAACTGGTATGTCTAAGCTACCTGCAGGAGTGCTCTTGGTAATCCATCCCTTTGGGCTGGTTGGAGCGGTCTGACCTGTAGTCAACCCATATACTTCATTGTTGTGGACAACTGCTACAATGTCAATGTTCCTTCGCATGGCATGAATCAAGTGACCCATGCCTATTCCGTAGCAATCCCCATCGCCCATGAAAGCAATTACTTCCAGAGCATGGTTGGCAAGCTTGAGCCCTTGGGCAACCGGGAGTGCTCTTCCATGAAGGGTTTCTACACCGTAGCACTTTATGTAGTGAGGTATCTTGCTACCACAGCCTATGCCAGAGACAACCACTACGCCCTTAGGATCGATATTGAGCTGGGAGATAGCATTCCTAGCAGCAGTTAGTATACCGAAGTCACCACAACCAGGACACCATTGAATCTTTTCATTGGTCATGAGTTCTGTAACCGTTACCATGTTCAACACCTCTCAATGAGAAGCAACGTAATCAAATATGTCTTCAGGATGATAAGGCCTACCGTCAAATTTAAGGAAGTGCTCTGTGAGCTTTATTCCTGTATGCTCTCTTATGACAGATGCAAACTGCGCAAAGGAGTTTGCCTCTATGTTGACGAGACGGTGGTAGCTCGGTAAGAGAGATAATGTGGTTTTCTCAGGGAATGGAAGAATCACATTGAAGTGAATTACGTCTACGCTCATGTTGTTTTTTCTGAAGAGCTTAAGCGATTCCAGCGCAGGCATCTTTGTCGAACCCCAAGTTATCAAGCCTATTTCAGATGGTTTTTCTTCAGGACTCTTTCTATAGATGCCTGAATCAGATATCGAATAGACCTTGGGGCGAGAGTAATCTTCTGGAAAAGAACTGAGCTTCCTGTTGCGCTTGAGCTGCTGTGCAACCTTCATGGAAGGGTCTTCTGTTGTGGCACCTGTTTCATCGTGCTCGTAAGAAGAAGCTACGTGGATACCGTTCTTCATGCCCGGAACGCTTCTTGGCGAGATACCGTCTTCAGTAAGCTCGTGCCTTTTGAAGTCCTTATAGCTTTCCATCTCTTCATGCTTCATGAGCTTTCCCCGGTTTATCTTCAAGTTGGAGGTGTCAAAGTAATCAACAGTCGAAAAAGAAGATGAGAGGTATTTATCGCTCAAAATGATTACAGGTGTTTGGTACATCTCTGCAAAGTTGAGCGCATCAAATGTCATGTAGAAGCATTCATTTTGGTCGCCTGGAGCGAGAACTATTCGAGGGAAATCGCCGTGAGAAGCGTGCATAGCAAACCTCAAATCACCCTGCTCCGAATAGGTTGGCATTCCAGTGCTCGGACCAGATCTCTGTGAATCAATAACTACTACAGGTATCTCTGCAAGCCCAGCAAAGCCGAGCGCTTCGACCATCAGGCAGAAACCTCCTCCGGAAGTGGCAGCAGTCGCTCGGGCACCTGCTACGGCAGCTCCTATTACGTGGTTTATAACTGAGATCTCATCTTCTGGCTGCCTCACCACAATGCCTTTTGCAGTACCAAAGCTCGCCATTCTCTCGAGAATGGTGCTTGCAGGAGTCATTGGATACTGAGCATGAAACTTTACTCCTGCCTTTACAGCTCCAAGCGAGATTCCATCGTTGCCTGTTAGCAACAGCCTATTGTTTTGAGATAGGATTTCTATGCTAACGCCCTTTAGATGGAGATGCGTATTTGAGACAGCATCAAAACCCAGCCGAGCAGCTCGTGTGTTTGCATTGACTATCTCCTCTCCCTTCTTTCCGAATCGCTCTCTTACTATCGACGAGAGCACATCTAGAGATCTTCCTTCTGAATCGAGTAATGCAAAGACTGCACCAATCGCAACCATGTTGAAGTACCTTGGGTTTCCTGCCTCTGTCGCAAGCTTTTCAAAATCTACTGGAACTCCTTTGTAGTTGTGAGGATAATCCTTTATCTCCTTCGCGTTGTAGATTATTATGGAGTTTTCGTGAAGCTCACTCAGGTGCCTATCTATAGAGAGCTTGTCCAGAGCTATTACTATATCTACTGATTTTCTCTGAGAGTATATCTTTTCTGTAGACGCTCTGACATAGATAGCATTGTGCCCGCCTTTTATGAGCGAAGGATAGTCATCATAAATAAAAACATACCAACCAAGACGTTGAAAGAGCTTACCTAATGTTTCCCCAATAGTTATGACTCCAGCACCTGCAGGACCACCTGCAACAAAAGTTATGTCATTCAAACTCATCACCAAATCAAAATTTAATCAATGAAAGAAAAAGATGCTTTTAAACATTTTTTAGTTTGATTCGATAAGTAACGAAAGACTGAGAGAATTTTTACGTTATATGTCGACGCTTGAGAGATTTATCTCTACTTCTAGTTTGCTTCCATCTTGAAGTGATAGCATTTTTCTGAGCCAATATGGACTTATGATCTCTGCTACAGTATGATCATAATGGGTTCTGAATGGTATTATTATGTGACAGTTTAAGTTTTTTATGACACACGGCATGAGTGAAAAACCACCGAAGCTCCTTTTATTTGAGATGAATCCCGGAAACTTAATAGGTGCCAGATTCTTCAGGAGCTTGTAAGTAACCACGCTCTCGCTATCTAGCTTAAGGTTGAGCGTACCTGGAAAAGGAACGTAAGAAGTTAAGCTCTTCACTGCTTTCTGATACTCGGGAAGAGAGAGATAGTATTTTCCATCGCCGAAGCCTGTGAATACCTCTCCTTTGAGCAGAAAGCTAGAAGTTTGTTTTTCCAGCATAGCCAACCTAGATTTAATTTCGTTCAGATAATCTATTGCCTTCTGCGTGAGCATTATTCCATAAGGATTCCTAGATATGAGGCCTTATTCTGTTAGTTTCGAGAATATACGTGAAACGCTTTGCTGAGAGATATTCAGCAGTGATGCTACAGAAGATTCTGTAATCTTTATCCTTCTTTGGGAAGCACCAAGCTCTGCAAGCTTGAGAAGAATGAAAAAATAACGCGAGTTCCGCATATCATATCATTCTTGCAGTGGAATTATAAAAACAAGCACAGTATTTTTGTTTGCCTGTGATGAGATGGACAACCACTGGATTATGATGACGCCAACAGCGTCTGAGGCACTACAAGAAAACTGCCCTAATTATTGCGACTACAAAGATGAGAGGGTTTGCAAGCGCCAATCCCAGATTAGGTACAAAGAACTCCAACAAGACAAGCACAATCGCGGGGAGTATTGATAGTATGCCAAAACGCTCGTAGAGCATGAGAGAGATGCCCGCAGATAGCGCAACTACTGCTATCAGATCATATACTTTCGTATCAGAAACTGATTTCGGAACCTCTACATCTTCGAATGCCTCAACAGCATAATCAGAAACACAGCTACCTCTGTAGCAGTAACCCTCGCAGCATTCTTTGGTAGCAGAGCAAGAGTCTCTTTTGCATGAGCCTTGGTAGTATTCTCGTTGCTCACTCGCAGAGGATACAGAACTTGTTGAAGTGCATTCATAGCCTCCTTTCTGCCTGTATTCTGCTGCAAGAGACCTTTCGACAATCTCCTGGTTATTGAAAGTGCACATTGTGCATACGTTATTCTCGCAGAGGCCCTTACAGCATTCCTCATCTGAATTGCAGAGAGAACCATAGGCCTTGCAGGAAGTTGGAAGAGTGAGATTGGATACGTTATTTGGAACTTCAATTTTAATGATATCTACTTCTGATGAGAGGAAATCTGTGTCAGAAGAACCTTTTGCAATGCACTTGTTTGCAAAGCCACACACTAAGCCTGAACAGCAGTCTGCATCAGAAAAACATGGCTGACTTAGGTCTTTGCAGCACCTCTGACTCCCAGAGCAATCTGTACAGGAATCACAGAGTTCCCAATCCTCACAGATACCGTTGAAGTTGCAACAGTTGGCCATGCACTCGCCATTTGGACAGAGGCGGAGCCCTTCTCCACAGATCCTGCTTATTTCGTCCATACGCTTGCAGGCAAATTCAACGTTGATGTAAGCAGTCACATAGCCCTGCTTCCGCCCGCTTACCCCGTAGGTACCTGAGAGCTCGCTGGAATCAAAAGAAACGCTTCCTGAAGAATCTGTAATGCCAGTAAAGATGTAGCTGTTTATATCATGAGGATTATATATCGTTATATTTACTCCAGAAAGTCTACTGCCTGTTGTGTTGGTAGCATATACTTGAGTAAGCGTACAGGATTGGTTAACCAATAATGACATGACCTTGAGGCGCTTTGAGGTATCCGTGAAGAAGGTGTATAGAAGAGAGTAGGAATCTGCTACTGACGATGCACCCATAAATGGTTCTGCATCTCTTATGTAGTATATGAAATCGTACTGGGTACCATCCTGCAAGCCGTAAACGGTAATCGAATTCTGCGAAGTAAGAGATGCGTTAAGCATTGGTAGAACAAATGAGATGTTTTGCGAAGAATAGATTGCAAGGTCATCTAGCACTAAAGAAAAGTTTTCACTAAAGAGAGCTAGCGTGTTTTCTTCAAGCCCAAGCTGTATATCAGGCCTAGGATAAGAATACGCAGATGCCTGTGCTGAAAGCCCTTCTGAGGTGATGCCTGAGCAGTAGAAGGAATTGAGATCGTGGAATGACCAGTTGAATCCTATTCTGAGAAAATCTCCATTCAAGAGGCTTACGGGCAACCTGCAAGAATAGACTAGCTTGCCGATTGAATAGTTTCCCATGTCGAATATTATTGATGAATTGTCATAAGATATTAGGATAAACTCATCTTTTTTTCTCATCGCGAGGAAAGAACGCTTCTGGGCCTCAGACGGATCATGCTTAAGAATAAGCTTAAGCAGAAGCGTACCTGAGGAAAGGTTGAGATTATTCAAGCTGTATTTAATTGAGGAACCGTTTGTGTCAAGCAATACACCTGTTAAGTAATCTAGATTGCCAGGTACAAAAGAGTAAGTAAAATCAGAATAGGTTATGTTGCTAGAAGATATGAGAGGAAGGCTACAAGATGAGATGGAGTCAAAAGAGCAGTATGCACTCTGGTTCTTCCAGGTAATTGGATAGTAGGTAAAGTTGTTCGTTATTCCAGGCCTCCTGAGCCCAAGCAACACAATTTCTGTAGGAAGAGTGGTGTTTGCAGAGTAGGAAAATGTTGCTGAGAGATTACTGATAACAGATAGGTTCTGGACACTATTTGTCTCAGAGTTTGAAACCTCAAGGAGGTTTATGAAGAACTCGTATAGAGGAGTAGAAACCATGTTGTTGCTCGTATCGTTCACATAGAAACGGTACCTGAACTGGCAAAGTGGTTCTGGCGGAAGATACTTGTAGTGGTTAACAGTCGCAACTTTTCCTGATAGAGGCACAAACGAATCATTGTAGAACGTGCCTGTGCAGTTGTCAAAAGAGAAGATGTATCCAGAGAGCTTGCTATTGTCCTGAAACGTTATTGAAAAAGTAGCGTTACTTCTGCCAAGGTTCGTACTGACCGTTGGAGAAGAGTAACTTGGAGGCACTGCTTCTTGACCTTCTACGTCTATTTCGTACGGCTCGGTTATCAGCCATTCGTTCATAGAATCGTTTACGTAGAACTTGTACCTGAAGGTGCATCCCACTGTATTGTTGAGTACTAAAACATCTGCTGTTGAATTGGTTCTTCCGCTCAGGGGCTTCCAGTTAGTAAACACGAAACTGCCTGTGCAGTTATCGTATGCTATTTGATAACCAGAGAGTGAGTTGTCATCTGAGAAGTTTGCTGTTATTAGAACTGGAGAACCTGCGAGTGAGCTGTTGTATTGAGTAGAAAGGATTACAGGCGGAGAGTTGTCAAATGTGATGAGCTCTGAGGTACCAGAATTGCCTATTACGAACAGACGCGAACCGACTACAAGAATTATGCCTTCTGGCTCAAAGCCGAGTCTCGAAGATTTTCCTGAATTAGAAGAAATGCTGAAGACAAGAGTACCAGAAGCAAGGCCGTAAGCGTAGAGCGAACCGTTATGCGCCAGATAATAGAGCATACCGTTGGACTCCGCTACAAGAGAATCCTTGTAGTTATATGGAATAAGAATGCTGGTGTAGATTGTCTTATCAGGATTTAAAACCTCGGCAAATACCTGGTTCTGTGCGTTCCTGTATATGACTACAATTCTGTCCCCCCAGCGATGAATGTTTAGAATGGTTGAAGAAACATAGTGCTTTATCCAATTCTCCTGCAGAGAAGAAACATTGAGAGAATAGAGATAATTACCTGCTGTTGCAAAGTAGAGGGTATTACCATTGAGGAATGCTTTATCAGTAAACTGATCAGATTCGAGAGGATAGGTAAATATTAGTGTGCCTTCGGAAGTCAATTTTCTCAAAGAGTTCTGAGTAAAGAGATAGATATGCGAACCGTCTGAGATGAGAGGAGCTACTTGCTGGCCTGAAAAAGTAGTGTTCCAGATTAGATAGTTTGGTCCGTTTGGGAGATAAACTATGACATTCCTAAGCAATATATCACTACCCTGCCATGCCTCATAGATGCTCAGGTCTTTCTCGATTACATCGTAAAGCAGATTTCTCTGTGAAACGCCAGAAGAAAATACTGGAGATGCATCTTCGAAGAGGTAGCCTCTTGTGTTAGCAGAGGCATAGGAATACTTCCCTGAAGATGAGAGGGCAGTTATGTTGTCCACCAAGACATTCTCGTATATAGTTTCAAGCCCGTAGTCAATCCTGTAGATAGAAGTCCCGTTGAACAGCAGAACCTTTTTTCTGTCTGAAAAAGACTGGAAAGCAGGATAGATGTCATAAGCAGTGAACCACAACGACTTTGAGAGAATTAGCTTTGGGGCTGTCGGTCCTGTTGCCTTAACTGAGTTAGTCCTGAGATAGTTTGTTCTGAAGGAATAACCATAAGTTTCAGGAACTTCAGATGAAGTCGTTATGAGGAGATATACATCTGATGCGTTCCACATACCTGAAGAATCGTTTGCGTAGAACATGTATCTAACCGGGCATCCGCTAGTATTGTTAATGGTGAAAACGCTCCTGGAAACATTGCTAGTGCCTGAAAAAGAAACAGGAGTTAGGTTCACAAAAGACCCAATACAGTTGTCTATCGAAAAAACGTAATGAGAAAGGGATAAATCATCTGTCCAGTTAAGAGAAAACTGAACATCCGAACCTGCTTTCGTAGAATTGTGGTTTGCTGTATGGTTTATGTACTGCGGAGAACTGGCAAGAGTTCTAAATGAAACTTCAGAGAATGCCCAGATGCCATCGCTGTCGTTTGCATAGAGCCGAAATCTTATGAAGGAATTGTTAGTTTGGTTTACCCACAGAACGGCTGAAAAGGAATATGAGATGTTGTTAACCTGAACCCAAGAGGAGTTTACAAAACTACCTGTACCGTTGTCAAAAGAAAAGATATATCCTGAAAGCAAAGTCTCATCTGAAAGGCTTGCAGAGAACATAACTGGGTGTCCTGCATAGGTAGAGTTGTGTGAGAGGTCTGATATTACTGGTGGCCGGCCAGTTTGGAAGGAGAATACATCTGATGCGTTCCACTGGTTTCTTGAGTCATTTGCGTAAAATCTATATCTAACTGTGCATCCGCTGGTAGAGTTAATGGTGAAAACGCTCCTGGAAACATTGCTAGTGCCTGAAAAAGAAACAGGAGTTAGGTTCACAAAAGACCCAATACAGTTGTCTATCGAAAAAACGTAATGAGAAAGGGATAAATCATCTGTCCAGTTAAGAGAAAACTGAACATCCGAACCTGCGAGTGAGCTATTGTAGTAGGCAGAACCTTCGACCCATGATGGCGCAAATTCAGTTGTGGTAAACGAAAAAGCTTCAGATTCAGTCCAATCGTTGCCTGTGTTGTTCACATAGAGCTTAAATCTGATCATGCTGTTTACAGCTGAATTGAGGAGAACGATTATTGAAAAACTGAAAGGATTGGTAGGTATAGGTGTCCAGGATGAGTTTACAAAACTACCTGTACCGTTGTCAAACGAAAAGATATATCCTGAGAGACCGATGACATCGCTTATCGATGCGCTTAGGTTTGCGAAAGAATTTGCTGTCGTGCTGTTCGTAGAAAGATTGGAAACTATAGGATAGTTTCCTGTCTGAAAAGAGAACACAGGCGTTGAGTTCCATAGGTTTGAGGAATCATTCGCATGGAACTGGAAGCGTATTGTGCAATTAAGAGTAGAGTTCAATACTTTTTCGGCTGTGCTTATGTTGCTGGTGCCTGAAAAACCGATAAACGAATCGTTTACAAACACGCCAGTGCAGTTGTCAAAGGAAAAGATATATCCTGATAGGTTGAGATCATCAAGCCAGAGTATAGAGAATCTGGCAGATGCGCCAGCCAAGCTGGTATTCCTGTAAAGCGTTGTGATGTTGTACCTAGGGGGATACGCAGTGGTGTTGAATACTACGGTTTGAGAAGCCCTCCATGAATTGGAAGAATCATTCGCATAGAGAACCCATCTTATAGTTGAGTTTGGCGTGGAATTGAGTAACACAGAGGTAGAAAATGAATATGCATTCCCAGCTAAAGGAGTCCAAGAAGAGTTTACAAAACTACCTGTGCCGTTGTCAAAAGAAAAGATATACCCTGAAAGCGAAACATCGTCTGTTATGAATGCAGAGAGTGTGGAAAAAGAACCTGATAGATTTGAAGAAGTAGTGAGATTTGATATTACTGGTGGATCGTCAGTGTCAAAAGAATATTCAGGTGTTGAATTCCACTGGTTTCCTGAATCGTTTGCGTAGAACCTGAAACGCACTGTGCAGTTTCCGTTTGGAGCTATGAGATGAGTTACATTGGCCCAGCCTGAAGAATCACTGAACTGATAAGTGAAGTTGGTAAAAGTTCCCTGGCAGTTATCTATTGAAAATACGAAATGCGAGAGTTCTGAATCATCAAAAACCCTTACTGAGAAAAGAACACTAGAGTTGTATACTGACGTGTTCCAAGAGACTGTGCTTAAATTAAAATACGGTGGATAGTCAGTAGTGAGAAACGAAACTAATTCAGAAGCATGCCATCTGTTCAGAGTGTCGTTTGCATAGACCCTGAACCTGATTGATGCATTTTTTTCATTCGGAAGTGTTAGTACTGTATCTGCTGTGACGTTGGTTCCTAAAACACTTGTCCATGATAGGTTGGTAAAGCTACCTGTGCCCAGATCTACTGAAAAGATATATCCCGAGACGCCCTGTGGATGATATATCTCTGCAGAAAATCTCGAAGGCTTGTTTGCCGTAGTAGAGTTGTAAGCTGGGTTGTAGACAACAGGAGCACTGCAGAACGCAAAGAGAGTTGTGTTAGTCGTAACATAGAGGTTGTTCCCCGCAAGGGTAATGAAGTAAACGGGAAGGAAAAGCGAAGCGTTCCAAATTAGATCACCTGTCTGCGAGTCGAGAACACTGAGAAAACCTGAAGTATCACCTATAGCGAGCCTCATATTTCCTGAGAGAACTGGGTTTGAGAGATTGTTCACTCTCTGGAAGCTCCAGAGTATAGAGCCAGATGAGGCAGATATTGCCAAGAGACCAGAAGAATTAACTGCATATAGGTAGTTCAGCGCAGGATCATATGCAAGATAAGTTATTCTATCACCGGGAGTAAGAGTCCAGGAAAAGGTACCTGTAGAGGTATCAAAAGCATATATTGTATCTGCTTGCGTTGGCTGATTAATCGGACCTGCTGCGAAGTATATCGTTTCTCCGCTTGAGATTATGTTGGTCTTTATCGATCTATTTCTGAGCGTTGTATCGATATCAAGTACAACTGCACCTGTAGAAGCGTTCAGCCTAACGTAGCTGAGATTGAGCGTCAAATCTGTGCATCCAGTCCCTGAAAACGAACACCTATTTTGCAGCAAGTGAAGAAAACCTGAGTTGTATGTAAAGCGCTTTGAAGTACCTATCAGCCCGGTATCAAATGTGTAGTTCCATAATGTATTGCCTGTCGCAGACGAAATACCCTCTATGGAGCCGCCACCTGCAGCAGTGCCCTGTAGCTCTACAAAGAGCAACTCATCTGAAGAGACGTGATATGTTGGCCTGTAGCTCCAGAACCTTGAAACTGTCCAGAGAAGAGAGTTATCGAGGAGGTTTCGTGCAACCCTGTAATAAATGCTGTTCGCGTTATCGTAGTACTGGTAGAAGTAATACGGATTTCCGTCAATATAGAATATTAAGGGGTGGTAGTCAGAAGATGCAGTGTGCGAATACATCGTTAGGCCTGTTGAGGCATTCAGTGCCCTGATCGAATTAAAGTCATTGAAGAGAAGAACTGAAGAGGCTGAAAGAGAAGGGTTATAGGCAATATGGGAAGAATTCCAGCTGTAAACCCAGGTAGATGGCATTGTGGATAACGAAGAGTATGAGTACTTTTGGGAATTGAAAAGGAACTCGTTAGATGATACAGGTGCATACAGACACTCAAAGGACTGAGCATAAGAATAGCTTATGAGCATCAGTAGAAACAATGCCTGGAAGAGTGCCATAACAAAGGAGTTTTCTAAGTTGAGTTATAAAATAATTTGGATTCTGCAATAATGATTTAATTCTCAACTATGAGAGAAGGTAATGTGATGGAAAAATGGAAGAAAAAAAGATAATAAGCAGAGGAATACCTTCCAAAGACATATTCTATCTTCCGCGACACGACAGCAACGAGATACGACAGTTTCAGGACGCTAACGAAACGCCTACGAGGAACATATGGACCTATGAGGAGATATTGAATTTCGTGTTTCCAAAGAGGTACAGGCAAAAGTACTACGAGATAGCCACAGCTTTCATGAAAGAGCTCTTAGAGAAGACGTGCATGGAAGGCAGAGAAATTGCAGAGTTCGTGAGAAAAAACAAATTCTCAAAAGCCACTTTCTACAATAGGGTTCTGCTAAGGCTGAAAAGGATAGGAATGATAAAAGTGGAGCGAATGATCAGTGAAGAAAACGGAAGAAAGAAAAGGCCTATGCGAGTAAGCATAAGCAAAACGTTTGGAAACTATCTAATGAAGATAGCTGATTCATGGCTGGTGATTGTAGATGAGGCAAGAGAGAAAAGAAACAGAACGTAAGTAGGTTTTTTAGTTATTAGGAAACATTATTGATGATGTGAGAGACGAAACTGGTTTTTTTCTGGTGAAGCTCGCGAGAAACACAGTGGAGAGAGAGCTAGGTTTTAGAATCTCTGAAAGTGAAAAAATGATCAATGAAGAACTCGATGAGAAAAGAGGTGCTTTTGTAACGCTTGAAACATATCCTGAAAAAAAGCTAAGGGGGTGCATTGGCTATCCCTACCCATACAAGAAACTGATAGAAGCAGTACGTGAGTGTGCCATAGCCGCTGCGTTCCACGATTACAGGTTTCCGGAGCTCGAAAAGGAAGAGCTGGACAGCACAATCTTCGAAGTTAGTATTCTGACCAAACCAGAAGAGATAGCAGTAGATAGCAAAGAAGAGCTGGTGGATAAAATAATAATAGGAAAGCACGGCCTAATGCTTCAATCTAGGAGCGCTTCTGGGTTGCTGTTGCCACAGGTCCCTTTGGAATTCGGCTGGAGCCCAAGAGAGTTTCTAGAGCACCTATGCATAAAGGCGGGAGTAGAGAGGAACTACTGGAAGAGAGAAGACGTTAAGATCCTGTGGTTCGAAAGCGAGATATTTGCTGAGGAAGAACCTAGAGGAAGAGTATTAAGAAGAGAGCTTGGTGTTTAAAGATGGACAAAGAATCAGTTTTTGCGCAGGCAAAAAAAGTTAAGACCAATCAAGGGATAGCACTACTTTTCAGCAACCTAAAAAATCCAAACGATATAGAGAACGAATATCTTGCGCTCGTAAGAAAAGGGATTGTAGTTCTGCTATCAAAAGAATTACTCAGTGAGAAGATAAAACAAGGAGGAAACTATTTGGATTTTGCAAGAAAGCTGATAAAGATAAACAGGAGCGAAAGAACAGAGGACAAGCTAAAAAAGGTGCTGAGCGAGACAGAGCTTGAAACGCTTAAAGAAATGGAAAGGAAGGGTCTTGTGAAACGAGTAAAGATGAACAACGAGACGTTTATCTCACTGGAAAAAGGGCTTTTTGCAAAGGCCAGAGCACTCGAAGAGACCGCTGTTGAGCAAAGCAGTCAGAGCAGTAAGTCGTTCAACCTAAGAGAGCTATTCTTGGCAAAGGGATACATAATACTCGAAAATGAAGACGATATACAGGAGTTTTCAAAAGCTGTAGAAGACATGGCTCTGAAAGGACTTGCGTTCGGCTTCAGAGATTTTGATAGGAAGCTGTACTTCATAAGAAAAGAGGATTATGAAAAACACTTAAACGAAATATACAAGTTGCTGGAGAAAGAAGAGATGGGATTCGAAGAAATTGCTAAATGCCTTGGGATAGAGAACGATCTGGCAAAAACGATGATCGTAATCATGAAGGAAAAGGAAGGAGACATAATAGAAAGCGTGAAAGGAAGGTACAAGAAGGTATGAAAAGAAAATATTCTATAAGAGACCCTATAATGGGAGACATAAAGTTCAGCGAAACCGAGAAAAAAGTAATAGATTTGCCTGAATTCCAAAGGCTGAGAAGGGTAAAGCAGCTGGCTACTGCTTACTTGGTTTACCCAGGAGCTATGCACACACGCTTCGAACACTCGCTCGGTACGATGGAAATGACTTACCAGTTCTTGAAGAGCATGGAAGAAGCAGAAGAAGACGAGAAAGAACTGATGCGACTCGTAGGGCTCTTGCACGACGTAGGCCACTGTGCTTTTTCGCATGATGGGGAAAACGCTCTGGGAATAAATCACGAAGAAAAAGGCATGAAGATTATAAGAAGCAGCGAAATACGCGATATCATATGTGAACACTACTCGCTAGAAGAGTTTGAAAACGCTTACAGAGGCAGAGGACTAGGAATGATTGTATGCTCTGCGATAGGAAGTGATAGACTAGATTATCTCATCAGAGATGCTTACTACACAGGTGTAGCATACGGTGTGATAGACAAGGAAAGACTTCTCCAGTGCATAAATCTAAGCGAAGACAACAAGCTTTTTGTGGAAGAAAAGGACATTGCAGTAATAGAGTCAGTGCTCATCGCAAGGTTTCTTATGTTTACAAACGTTTATAATCACAAGACTGTGAGGATATGCTCCGCAATGCTCAGAAAAGCAGTACATACTGCACTTGTACAACAAAAGTTTACAGAAGGAGACTTTTACAGATTTGGGGACCAAGAACTGCTGATGCTGATGGGCAAAGACGAAAAAAACACCTATGCATTAGAACTCAGAAACAGAAAGCTGTGGAAGAAAATCGACGAAATAGATTACTCAGAATTCTTAAATTGCATAGGAAGAAAAAAAACACAAAAAGCAGCCATGGAGCTGGAAAAAGAACTGGAAAGGAGATTCGAACAGGAGTTCATAGTAGATTTACCTGTGCCTTCATACAAAGAACCTGAAATAAGAGTGGTTAACGAAAGACACGTGTTTCCATTCGTTTTTCTCTCTCCCCTGGTCTCTGCACTCAAAGACGCAGAGAAAGAGAGATTGAAGGTTTTCGTGCTGTGCAGAGAACCAGATAAGGTAGATAGAAGAAAGCTCAAAAGCTATCTCAAGGAATGGTTCCAATGATAAGCAAAGAATTAAAGAGAGACCTAGTAATAGGCTTTGCCTTTGTCATTGCGATTTTCGTATTGGGGTATATACTGTTTCCGCTGAAAGCAGAGGACTTCAGAATTGAGACACATGAAACAAACCATTTCATAGGTTTAAGGGAAAAATGGCTTAACCTAGATGAATACAGCTACACATACGCAGTAGAAGTAAGCGGAATGGACCAGGTCTTTTTTGGAGAACATGGCATTATCACACCTGAGATAAAAGAGTATGTAAACCTAACAAGGGATAAAGACAACCTTACCAAGATGCTTTTTATAGTAGAGTACAAATTGAAAAAAAGAGATAACTGCTTTGAGATAACAGAAACGATTGGAAACACAAGCTCGGTTTATTGCGTTGCGTACGAGTTTAAAAGAGACGACGTATATCCTCTTTTTTTCATAAATGATTTACTGCTTCACATGGATGCTAACATTAGTGCAAGTTATGGATTAAGATATCAGGAGACTGCGATGGTTAGGGTAGAACCTACAACCAGCTACTCTGAAAAACAACTGGGAAACATAACACTGAGTATACTATACAACGATTTATGTAAAGCACTACTTGACAAGAATACCGGTGTGCCAATCATGGTAAGCGTAGGAAACAAAATCAACGGATACGCCTACTGGCTCATAAACACCTCTGATCCGCGGATCGAAAAAATAATTCTCTACTCTTATGGCTTCGAATATGATTAAAATAAGTTAGTAAATGAGATAGATGATGCTCTAAAAAGTGATCTCTATGGCTGGCTCAAAAGCACAAAAAAATAAAACCAAGAGAAAAACAGCTGAAAAAAAAGTAAAACAAAAAAAGATGGTAGTCAAAAAGCAGAAAAAAGAAAAAAATGTAGAGAAAAAGAAAAGGTCCATAGCAGAACCCAAAAGAAAACAGGAAGCTGAGAAAAAAAATGATGCAGAGCTGATAAATGAGCTACGAAGAGATAAGAGGCATAACCTGAATTGGCTCATAACCATACTGAAAAAAGTCGAACTGAGAAAAAAAATGATTGAGATAGGCGGAGAGGAAACCATTGAGGTGCTCAAAGGGCTTACAAAATACTCGTTGGACGAAGAGATATCAAAAAAATTCAGCGTAAAGATATCAGACGTCAGAGCTGTACTAAATAAGCTGAACAACTACGGAATAGTAAAGTATATCAAAACAAAGGACACCTCAACCAGCTGGTTCATATACAACTGGTACATTGACTGCGATAACCTCGAAAAGCTCGCCAATGAAATTAAAAATGCTGACAAAACAAAAGAAGAAGAAAAAATTAATCCTCTGGAATACTACTTCTGCCCAACGTGCATGACAGACGAGATACCGCTTGAAGAAGCATACCAGATGGACTTCAAATGCCCTATATGCTCAAACATCCTACAGCCAATTTCAGAACGAGAAAAGTTCATAAAAACGCTCAAGGTCGAAGAGCAATAAAACCCTGAAGTGGATCGATCCACTTTATCTTCCTAAAACCTGCCTGAAAAAGCCTATGCGCAATGCCCTTCAGATGGCGCTTAACCCTAAAACGCGAAGAGGGTAAACCTGTGTAATGGTAGAGGAACCTCCTGGGTTTCAGTATGCGGTAGAGGTGGTGGTAAAACTCTAGCGAGTAAAGCTCAGGAGAAAGTGAATATCTCGGGGGATCATGATGGATAAAGTCAAAAGAGTTATGAAGCTGGCTACTTACATAAGAAAATGCGTCTGCAAGAATTGGTCTTATCCTTCTTGAGTTGAGAAGCTTGGAAGAAAGAGGATTGATCTCCCAAAGAAGAACAATGTTAGAATCTTTCTCTACTGTAACAACCTCGTCAAAGAAGCGAGAAAGCATTATGGAACTGTAGCCAAGCCCGGTGCAGAGGTCCAGAGCGCGATGCGGGTTTTTCGGAAAGAGCTTATGAAACAGCTTCTGCTTTAGGAGGTAAGTATCTTTTGGACTACCAACGTGCATCCTAATACCGGATACCGAAAGAATTGGATAAGTATCATCAATTAGCTGATAGAGCAGATTTGTCTGGTTTGAAAAAAACTGGAATATTACCTTTTGTTTCATCGTATCACAGTTTAAAATGTGTACTAAGATAAATAAGGGTTAAAGGATGAGACTATGGTGAGTATTGGGTGCTTAGGAAGCCATTCTGCACTTGAGATATGTCAAGGAGGGGCAAAGCATGGAATAAAGACACTAGTTTTCAGCGAGATCGGGAGGGACAAACATTACCTCTACTATCTCAAGACGAAACGCAAACTGATGGAAACGGGAATAATAGACAAACTAGTCAGGATGAACAGCTTCCGAGAAATAGCAAACCAAGAAAACATAAAGCTCATGCAAGAAGAGCAGTGCGTTTTCGTACCAAACAGATCCTTCTGTGTTTATGTTGGTTACGATACAATAGAAAACAAGTTTCCTGTGAAGATATTTGGAAACAGGTTCCTGCTCAGAAAAGAAGAGAGAAACGAGAAAAACAATCAGTACGACATCATAGAAAGAGCTGGTCTGAGACAACCCCTCAACTTCAAACCAGGTGAAATAGACAGACCTGTAATAGTGAAAGTTAATGAAAAAGAGAGAAGCTATGAGCGCGCTTTTTTCATAGCACTAGATGGAAAAGACTTCGAGATAAAAGCAGAAGAAATGATAAGGAAAGGAGTCATAACAAGAGAAGCTCTAGAGAATGCCAGAATAGAAGAACTGCTCATAGGTCCCCAGTTCAACTTTAACTTCTTCTATTCACCGATCGAGGAAGCACTGGAACTGATAGGAATAGATATGCGTAGGCAAACCAATGCAGACGGTTTCGCAAAACTTCCGTGGTGGCTACAGCCAAAGACAGAGTTCAAGACCATAGAGTGCGGCCACATAGCGTGCACATTGAGAGAGAGCCTGTTGTCTAAAGTATTCGATGCTGCAGAAAAGACACTGGAAGCATCACGGGAAATAGTAAAAGAAGGCATAATAGGGCCTTTTGCGCTCCAGTGCATGGTCGTAAGTGAAAAAGGAAAAGAAGACATCGTTATCTTTGATTTGAGCTTCAGGATTCCTGGATCTCCCGGAATAAAATACACTCCTTACACTGAGTTCCTGTTCCTGAAAAACATCTCAATGGGCGAGAGAATCGCAACGGAAATAAAGAATGCGGAAGAGCTTGACATGATAGACAGCATAACGACTTAATATTCTTTCTGGAATAATTAATTCCTAATGCTTATTAATGGAACAATAAAAGAATCAAACATGGACCGACGAACCAGTAGAAATATTGTCATTGAAAAGAACGAGTTCAGAAATCCAGCTGATGCAGGAGTTGAGATAGTAGAAAGAAAGGGATTGGGACATCCAGATACTCTCATAGACGGTATAATGGAAGAAGTCAGTCTGGAGCTCTGTAGATACTATCTAGAAAACTTTGGATGCATACTACATCACAACGTTGACAAAGGACTAATCGTTGGGGGAAGAACCTCGCCAAAGTTCAACGGAGGAGAATTGCTTGCACCTATATATATCCTCCTTGCTGGAAGGGCTACTGGAAAGTACATTAGAGATAAACAGGAAAAGGACATACCAGTCCACCCAATAGCAATCAACGCCGCAAGAAAGTTTCTCCGAGAGAATACTAGAAACCTAAACCTGGATAAAGATGTTATAATAGATTCAAAAATATTTGAAGGGTCTGTAGACCTAAAAAAGGTATTCAATTCAAAAAATAGCATCCCGCTGGCAAACGATACCAGCTTTGGAATAGGATATGCGCCTCTTACGGATACCGAAAGAATCACTCTGGAAGTAGAAAGAAAGCTCAATTCAAAAGAATACAAAGAGAAAAAGCCATACGTAGGCGAGATGATAAAGATAATGAGCCTAAGAGAGAAAGACAGGATAAAAATGACGTGCGCCGTGGCTTTTGTAGATAAATATGTGAGCTCCCCTCAAGACTACTTCGAAAAAAAAGAGGTTTTGAAGGAAGACATACTGAGATTCGCGAGCAAGCTCATAGATAAGGAGTTAGATGTCGAGATAAACACCGCAGACAGCAGAGAAAACGAGATATACTACATAACTGTTACAGGACTCAGCTGTGAGATGGGTGACGACGGTTCAGTCGGAAGAGGCAACAGGACTAACGGAATCATATCCCCCCTGAGGTCTATGACCCTCGAAGCGGCAGCTGGAAAAAATCCAGTTAACCACGTCGGAAAGATATATTCTGTTGTCGCAAGCGAGACTGCCAACAAGATCGTGAAAGAGATACCAGAAGTTAGAAGCGCATCAGTGATACTCTTATCGCAGATAGGAAAACCAGTAGACCTGCCGAAGGTTGCAAACATCAGAATAGATTGTAATAAGATGGAAGAAGTAAAGCGCAGAGTTTTAGAAATAGTGGACCATGAGTTGGAGGACATATCAGAATATACAGAAAAAATCATAAAGAAAAAAACTGGGATATGGTACTGACCGAAAGTAGTAAACTTTTTTAAACTTTTTTTGTGTATAGAAGAGTAAAAAAAGGTTGGAGGGCATGCAGGGTTTAGATTACATTAGATATGTTTTTGTCACCAATGCAGGGGATAATTCTGATGGAAAGATAAGTGATAAGCTCATAGAAATGAAAAGCTGGGTTAAATTAGTCCTGATGTGCTATGGATACATCCCAATAAGAGAGGCAAGGGGCTCTGACTACGAGAACATGAATTTTGAAGAAAGAGCAAGAATTGTGCACGACACAAACATAAAAAGAGTGAAAAATGCAGATTTACTTGTAACGTTTCTGGAAGAGCCTTCGATGAAGACAGGATACCTACTAGAACACGGAGTTTTCAACCCTGAAAACGAAGAAACTGGAAGGGTACCAATAGTGTGCCTGATACCAAAGTGCCTGAAAAAAAATTATTCTCCCGGAATGCCCTACATAGTCAAGTGGGAAAACAGTGCTAAGCTAAGCAGGACAAACAACGGAGCAAACCTATCTCTCATGCTTGACGGCATAGTAGATAAGTATCTTGATTACGAAGATTCGGAAAACAGAGAGGAAGTCATAAAAAATGTCGTAAAAGCAGTCGCAGATTACCTGAACAGCACAGGAAGAAAGAGAATCGACGATATAGTAAGCGATGAAGCAACTAAAAGGGCTGTTGAGGGTATATTAAATACTGATTTCGCCAGAAAGGCTGAGCACAAAGAAACACTCGAAAAAGCATTAATGGAACTTGCACAAGGAGAAAGGAAGGTGCACAAATCGACAGATCAGACAGATCATACTGAGAGAAGAAAGAATTACGTAAAAAAACTTCAGAGCGCCAAAAACATACGTGCTTTCATCATAGGTTCGATAACCAATGTAAAGCCAGAGCACTTCAGCGAACATCTTGACTTCAAGATGGCAATAGTAAACCTACTGAGATTCAGGTTTGAAATAGTGGCCTCCTTTGCACTGCTCGATAACGAGTGGGACCTATGTAATCTCTCTGAGCAACAAAAAGCAAGAGCTTGCTATCTCATCGATCAGTACTCTGTAGAAAAATCTGATTTGATAATTGCCCTGTTTGGAAAATCCATAGGTACTGGACTGGAGCTTGGGCGTGCAAACATAAAAGGAATACCGGTTGTCGCGCTTATACCTGAAGGTTTCGATGCGTCTCATCAAATAATGGGAATGCCTAACATGATTGCTACTATTAATTATGAGATCTCAATGCTAGAAAAAGCACTTAGAGAATTGGCAAAAACAATAAGCAGTATACTGCCTGAAAGAGACATAGAAAAAAATCCTCTCAGCAGAGAAAAAAGGATGCTACTTCAAAGAATTTACAACATACCAAGAACGATATCTACTGCTGAGCTTGAAAATAGATTTGAGAACTCAGTACCACGAATACCTCCGAGCGCAGAAATTACGATAATCGAGAGAAACGGAAAAATAGCCATAAGAAAACTTAGTGGAATTGACAGTAGTAAGATAGCTAAAGATGTTAGAGCCTTCAGAAGAGATATTCAGAGGCACTGAACTGTCTTTTTTCTGTCGCCTCTTTCATAGATAGAATCTTTTGTTTTACTTCTTCAGTGATATCAAATGCAAGCGACTTTTCTATGTATTCTAAAAATTCGCGATAGTGTCTCATAGGATTCTTGCAGCGCGTGCCCCAATCAAAAACTGCACACTGCATATGATTTCCAAGCCACTCGCCGTATTCTTTTAGAGTATGAGCTCTTGTTTCTTCAGGCATTATCGAATCATTGCCAAAGAAGTGCATGTCTGTTCCGTTGGGCATCAGGGTGAAGAGCTGTTCTGAAACAACCAAAGTCAGCTTTGAATCTGGAAAGCTCAGCTTTAACTTTTCTTCTATTCTCTTTATCTTTCTCAGGCCTTCGGTCGCTGCTGCAAGTGAGAATATGATTATCTCGTTTAGAGAATAGTTCTTTTCCTGCAAAGCTGCTTCGAGAGCAAGAAGGCCCTTTGCCATGGTTGCGCCTGTGGCTATGGTGTCGCCAATAAGAACAGTTGCATTATCTGGTAGAGATTCAAAATTTTCGTAACTCATCTTTGCGGTGAAAGAACCTTCTGTGCCCTCTATCCTGGAGCGCTGGATCCCAATAAAGCACTGAGGAAGATTTTTCTTGAAGATTTGAGAAAAACCGTGGCTCAAAAAGTAGTAGAGACCGCCTGCAAGATAAACAAGCTCGACTACCTCTGAAGCGCGCTTCTTCTGCAGAAGGTGTTTCACAGAGTTGATGTAATCGAGCGACACATTTTTCATGCACTCGTGAAGCTCAAGGCCTGCAAGATAAGGTCTGTAGAGAATTGACCTGCTGTTCTCAGAGCATAGTATGTAAGTATTTTCTGGAAGATTGCTTGACTCTAACTCTTCGTCTAATCTGTAAAGCCTAAATGAATTGCAAGATGTTTCAAGCTGTTTCATGAACACCACCATTGATTTAAGTATAAAGATTTAAGATATATTTATGGTTAGATGGGGATGTGGCTAAACGGAATACCATTTAGACCCAAATCCTTCAGTATGAGATCTGCAGAGATCCTCCCTGATTCATAAATGGTCGGCAGACCGCTTCCGGGATGTGTACCACCGCCAACAAGATAGAGGTTATCAATCTCTTCAAACTTGTTGTGTGGCCTGAAATAGAGAAGCTGATCCAAAGTGTGTGCCAGATTGAAAGTGGCACCCAAATAAACGTTCATTTTCTGCTCCCAATCTTTAGGAGTAATAACTTTTGAAACCTCGATATGAGAATTAATGTCATTCAGAGGAGTACGACTCTCTATCTCATTTAAAACGCGCTCAAAAAAGTCCTGCTTCTTGCCCTCCCAATCTATACCGCTCTTGTTGTTAGGCACAGGAACCAATACGTAAATGGCTGATTTGCCTTCAGGAGCAAGAGTTGGATCGGTTATAGATGCATTCTGAATATAGAATGAAAGTTCATCTGGAATCTCTCGCTTTTTGAAAATCTGATCTATTGATTTCTTGTAATTATCACAAATGAAAATATTGTGATGCGGAAGATCATACTTTTTATCAATGCCTAAATATAGCATAAACGTAGAACAAGAATATTTCATAGAAGCTACCCGCGATGAGGAATATTTCTTGAGATTTGCATCTCTGAGTAACTGAGTCATGGAATATCCAAAATCTGAGTTTATCACAATCTTGTCAAAATGGTATTTCCCACTCGTTGTTTCTAAACCAACTGCCTTTGAACCCTCTACTAATACACGTTTTACTGCCGTGTTTTTGATCACGTGCCCTCCATGCTCTTCAACGACCTTTGCCATTACTTCAGAAAGCTTGTGCATACCACCGATTGGATGATAGATACCGTAATTGTGCTCAATAAAAGGTATTATTGCAAAGGCACCAGGACATTCAAAAGGAGACATGCCGAGATACTTTGCCTGAAAAGTAAAACAAAGCCTCAAACGCTCGTCTTTGAAGTAATTTCCTAGAATCTCAAAAAGAGAATAAGGCGTTAGGATATGTGGTACTGCTTTTATGAAGCGATGAGAAAAAAACTCCGTAAAGTGTGTGTAGTCCTTTTGAAGACACGGCGCAAGGTGCCTGAACCGCTCAGACTCTCTGGTATAAAACCTCTTTAAACCAGCGATTGCTTCAGGAAATTTCTTGAGCTCCTCTTCCATTAAATGTCTCTCAGAGTGTATGCTCATCTCAAAATCGCTGAAGTAAAGCTTGTACATTGGGGAAAGTTTTACGAGATTAAGATAAGAAGATATGTTTCGATTAGAAAGCCTGAATATGTCTTCTATTATAAAACTCATCATCAGAAAAGTGGGGCCTGTTTCAAATGTGTAGCCATTTACTCTAATTGCCGAGTTTCTTCCTCCTACA
>FWWL01003235.1_pt1 | contig 30539 bp, 28 predicted proteins | sample 2228331 | NCBI WGS metagenome assembly FWWL01 (sample SAMEA103939775, study PRJEB20133) | metagenome
CAACAATCATTGAGGGCTCAATTCTGCGCAGTATATCCTTCAGGGTTCTTAACCTTGATATTTTAGATGCCCTTATTAAATCAATCTCTGTGAGTTTAGCATTCATGTTCATATTCATATCTCACCTTATGTGATTATATAAAAAATTAATCAAAAAAAACCACATCCTCCTCCTTTTTTGTCTCCTTTTTGAGTTTAAGTAGAGTCTGTCTTGCAATTTCTCTTTCCTTATTCATTGTAAAATTATTTTCAAGCTCCTGAAGGATATCTTTTTTTATCTCATCCATCTCCTGTTCCTCAAGCATATGCTTTATGTCTAAAGAGTCTATTTCCGTACTCGCTGTTTCAATTATTTTATTTACATGTTCAAGCATTTGTTTTGTTATGTCTTGAAACTGAAGATTTACAATAATTTGGTTAATGTTTTCGTATAAATTTTTATTCTCTTGAATTAACAGAGATGATTTTTTTACAATTTTTTCGAACAAAGATAATGTTTCTAAAAAAGGGATAAAATTTCTTAGGTTGTCTATAGCTATCTCTATATCTTTATCTAAAATTTTAACCATCTTTTCTGTTTTTTCAAGATGTTTTGAAATCTCGTTAATAAGTTTTTCGGCATTTTTTGAGAGAGTTTCTGAATTACTTGCAAGTTTGCCAAATTCTGATGCTACAACAACAAAGCCTCTTCCATGCTCTCCTGCACGGACAGCTTCAATTGTAGCATTTATTGAAAGCATATTCATATGTTCAAATATATCTGATGATTGTTTTAATGTTTTAATAATCTCATTTATCATGCCTTGAAGAAGATTAAAGCTTTTTATAAAATTCTCCACCTCCATTTGAGTCTCCATTTGGGAAACAAGCTCTAAATAATTCTTTTTTACTTCTTCAATTATGTTAGAAAGAATGATCTCATTATTTTTAACCAAGCGTTGACATCTATTTGTTTTTAAGCACTCTTCAGAAAAAAGACAACCAGAATCTTCCAGTTCTCTATTGACCAGTATATGAAGTCTAAAACTTATCTCTGCAATTAAGTCAATTAAAACTTTATTTGCGGTTTCATTTGATTTTTTAATTTCATTCAGTATGTTCATAAACTTATACACTGAATCTAAAACTGCCTGCTCGGTATAGATGCTTGCTTCTTTAATATTTTCATTTGCTATTTTAAGTATCTCCTTTTGCCTAACTGAAAGTCTGTTTGTCTTTAAAATAAAATCCTCAAACTTTGCCTTTAAAGCTTCATATTGAGTTTTTAATTTTTTGTATTCTCTCTCTCTGTAAATTATCTTTTTCTTATACAAAAGAACTATGATTATTATTATTACTGTAAAAACTATAATTTTCGCCACCAAAATAAATAAAGTATTCATATTTCTCTCCTTAAACCAGTGTTTCTATATTTAAAACAAGGACAATCCTGCCATCACCCATAATGCTAACGCCTGAAATTAACTCTAAATCCTTTAATTCTTCAGGCAAAGGTTTAACTGCTATCTCCATATTTTTATGTAATTCATCAACAATTATTCCAAACTCTCCTGAGTTTGTTTTGAGAATTACAACTGAAACTTCTCTATTTGTCAAATCATTTTTATTGTTTGTTCTATTACCACCATTCAAAAGAACGCTCAGTTTTTCAACAGGAATTATCTTCCCTCTCCAGTATATTCCTAATCTGTCATGCACTCTCTTAATATTGCTTAAATCAACCTTTTTGGTTTCAACTACAAATTCAATGGGAATTGCATAAAGTCTTTCATCGGCTTTAACAAAAAGACTCTGAAGAATGCCTATCCTTGTTGGCAAAGTGAGAGTAATCTCTGTGCCTTTTTCTTCCTCTGAAACTACATTAACTTTTCCACCAAGAGACTCTACTGTTGTTTTTACAACATCCATTCCAACTCCTCTGCCTGATATTTCAGAAACCTTTTCTTTTGTGCTCAATCCGGGTAGAAATATTAAATTCAAGATTTCAGGGTCATCAGGAGACTTAACATCAAGACCTAAAGTCTTAGCTTTTTCATATACTTTTTTCCTTGAAATTCCTCTTCCATCATCTATGATTTTTATAATCAGATTTGTTCCCTCTTGAAATGCCCTGAGTATTACAGTACCCTCTTCAGGTTTTCCTTTATTCTTTCTTTCTTCAGGCGTTTCAATTCCGTGATCACAGGCATTTCGGACAAGATGTATAAGAGGGTCAGAGAGTATATCTGCCACTTTTTTATCAATCTCTGTGTCTTCACCATCAGTAATCAAATTGATCTTCTTTCCCTGTTTTCTTGCTATATCACGCACAACTCTGTTAAACTTCTGGAAAATATGCTTTATTGGTATCATTCTTAAAGAGATTATGCCTTCCTGAAGATTTCTTGATACCCTGCTCATCTGATAGAAATTATCCTTGAAAATTCTTAAAAAGTGATGGTCAATCCTGTCTTTTAACATTAAAAACAAGTATTCAAAGGAGTTTTTTACTACAATAAGTTCTCCAATGAAATTATTAAGCATCTCAACTTTTCTTTCATCAACCTTTAATGTTTTGATTTCCTCAACTTGCTGAACTACCTGAGGTTTAAGCAGAGAAGCAGTCTCCATAAGCTTTTGTTTTTTTAGAGCTTCTTTGACATCTTCTTCCTTAACCTTACCTGTTTCAACAAGAATTTCCCCAATCCTTTTGTGTTTAGAAAGAGCTTCTTCAATATCTTTTTCGGTTATTTTCGCTTCTTCAATTAATATTTCACCAAGTCTCTTTACTCCACCGGTTAAAATTCCTTCAATGAAAGCATCTATGTCTTTGAATGTTTTTTTGAAATCCTGTATTTCTTCCTTTTCAAGATACTTGATAGCTTCTTCTGACATCACCGAAAGGGTATTTATTCCGACATTTCTTGAAATTGTGCTCAAACTCTTCAATGCTCTTGTGATAGTTTTTATTTTTAATTCATCTATTTTTTCATCACCGAAAAACATGTGAATTATTTCTCTGAACTGCTTTACCTGTTCAATGAAAACTGCACTCTTGTCTTCTGAAATTGTAACTGTAGGAACTTCTGAAGTAGCTGATTTTGTTAATTTTTCAAGTCTTTCCTGTAGTGAAGGCAAATCCAATGGATATCCCTGATTGGTTTTTAGATTTATCAGAATAGTTCTCAGAAGATCTATGCTCTTTAAGATTGTATCTATTGTTTCCTTCGTGGGAGTCAGAGTTCTGTTTTTAAGAGCCTCAAGGACAGATTCAAGGGTATGAGCAAATTTTGCAAGTCTTGATAGTCCAATGTAGTCAGAGTCTCCTTTAAGAGTATGGACCACTCTTAAGATATTTTGCAGACTTTGGGAAGAAAGATTTTTTTCAAATTCAATTATATTTTTCTCAATTGTCTCTAAAGCTTCATTGGCATCTATCAAGAATTCTTCTATTACACTGCTGTCAATACTTTCAAAGGGAATATTTTCTTCCTTTTTCTTTTCCTTTATTTCTATTACCTCTATCAGAGAAGAGTCAAAGGCTATGTCCTTTATCTCATCTGCATTTAAATCAGTGGCAATATAAATTTCAGGCTTAAGGTAAAGCTTAAAAGGGTCAAATTGATTAATTGAGGGAACTGACTCATTACTGCAATAGGCTTTATAAAAGGTAGAGTTATTTTTAAGATTTTTAAGAAAAATCAATGGGTCAAAACCATTAACAAATTCCTCATCCGAATAGTTTACAATCACTTTATAAGTTTTATATCCCTGCTCCTGAAAATCTTTCAATTTTTCCTTAATTTCAGATTGAACTGAAAGCATCCCTGAGGGTTGAGGCTTAGGTTTTTCCTCAGGCTTTTGCTCTTTCTTTATAAATCCTCTAAAAGCCTTTATCAAAGATTCATCTATTTCAGGAATTTGACCTGATTCATAAGAGTTTATCATCTCAGATAGAGTATCAACACCTTTAAGAATAAGGTCAACAATTTCGGAGGAGAGCTGAATTTCGCTATTTCTTATTTTATCAAGGAGTGTTTCCATGTGATGGGCAAACTCAGATATTTGATTTAATTCAAATCCTCCTGCACTTCCTTTTATTGTATGAATACCTCTGAAAATAGAGTTTAAAAGTTCAGAATTTTCAGGCTCTGTCTCTGCTTTTAAAAGGGACTCTGTAACATTTTCAAGAATTTCCCTTGATTCATTGAAGAATATTTTTCTGTAATATTCCATGTTCATTTCCATATATCAATCCTCACCCGATAATTTTTTTTACAACACTTAAGAGAACATCGGGTTTAAAGGGTTTTACAATCCATGCTTTTGCTCCAGCCTGTCTTCCTTCTTCCTTTTTTGCCTCCTGACTTTCTGTTGTTAGCATAACAATTGGAGTAAACTTATTTTTTGGGTCAGCTTTAACTGCCTTTATCAACTGTATTCCATCCATATTTGGCATATTTAGGTCTGTTATAATTAGATCCACTCTGCCTACTTTTTGAAGTTGTTCAAGAGCCTGTTTTCCATCAGATGCTTCAATAATCTGATATCCGTTGTTTTTTAAAGTCATTGCAACAAGTCCTCTCATTGATGCCGCATCATCAACAATCAGAATTGTCTTTGGCATATATACCTCCTCTTATGTTTCAATTCCGTAAAGTTGTCTTAATTCTCTTAAAACTGTGTCTTCTTCAATCACACATTCATATTCTGAATTTAAGAGAGACAGGATAAGTTGAAAATATGCAGTATCAAGCTCAGCATCTTCTGAAAAAGAGATGCTTATTTTCTTTACTTTTTTATTTAAAGCTTTTTTTATATTCTCCAAATCTTCTTCAATTTCAAATATTCTGCACTCCCTCTTAAAAATTAAATCAATTAGACCATTTTTTTTCTTAATCTCAATCATTTTATTCCTCTCCAAGTAATAGTTTTATATGAGAAATTAGTATGTCAGGCTTTATTGGTTTTACAATATAAAGATTAGCACCTGCCTCATAACCTTTTTTTCGATTTATTTCTTCCTGTTGAGTTGTGATTATAATGATTGGTGTTTCCCTTGAAAATTCTCTGTAGTTTTTTATGAATGTTAATCCATCCATTTTTGGCATATTAATATCACAAAGAATAAGGTCGTATTCTTTTCTTAAAGCCTTCTCCAGTGCATCTGCTCCGTCAATTGCCTCATCAACTAAAAAACCTGCAGATTTAAGTATATTGCCATGAAAAGCTCTAACTACATTTGAATCATCAACAACAAGTACTTTTTTCATCCTCTCACTCCTTTGTATATACTAAATGAGGACCAAGTTTTATCAATTTAAAGGCTGTCGTAATTCTTGAAAGGGATTCAGTGGAGCTCAAAAAGATAAAGCCTCCTCTGTTTAAAGCAATAAAGAAATGGTCAACCACTCTTTTGCGGGAAAGCTCATCAAAATATATAAGAACATTTCTGCAAAAAATAAAGTCAAAGCCTCTGTACTTTCTTAAAGATAGAATATCATTTAAATTCAACTGCTCAAATCTGACAAATCTCTTTACAGCGTCCTTAACAATAAATTTTGAGCCAGAATTTAAAAAGTATTTTCTTAGATAATCAGGAGGGACATCTTTTACACTTCTTGGATCATAAACACCTCTTTCTGCCTTTTCAAGAGCCTGAGTATCAATGTCTGTTCCAATTATCTCTATGTTCCATTCATCAGGGTCAAGCATCTCATTTAAAATGATTGATAAAGTATATGGCTCTTCACCTGTTGAACAGCCCGCAGACCAAATTCTAAGATTTTCATCACCTGATTTGATTTTATTTTCTACAATTATTGGTAAACAGTTTTCTGCAAAAGCTTGCAATTGGGAAAAATCCCTAAAAAAGTAAGTTTCATTTATCGTCAAAAGTTCAACAATTTTTTGAAATTCCTGACCCTTTGGGTCTCCAAATTTTAAAAGCCTTAGATACTCTGTAGGGTTGGTTATTCCCAGTGTCTGCATCCTTTTTTCTATTCTTTTTTCAACAAAATATAGTTTATGTTTTTCAAATTTTATTCCGGTTCTTCTGTATATTAAATCTGTGAATCTCTCAAATTCCTCTATGGTTAGCTTCATTGCAACTCTCCTTTACCTGCGTTCGTAATTACAAACCCTTAAAGTCATGGCAATCTTTCTTGAGATTGCTTCGGGACTTCGTCCCTCGCAATGACCTCTTTTCCTTTTTCGCCCCTCACTGCTCCTGTCCTCTTAATATCTCCTTGAGTTCTTCATCTACGAATGGGTCATTTAAAATTTTTGAAATCATATCTTGCACTTTAGGATTATTTTTAATGTCAGGAAACCTGTTTGCTGTCTCTTCTATAAAATCTATCAAATCCTTTGCAACAGCAGTTGAGTATTTGAGTATATTTAATATTTTTAAAATTGTTTCAAAATTTCCCACCTTTGCAACCATTTTTAAGAAGTCAGTCAGTAAATATTCAGGTATTTCTGCATTTGAAAAGTATTTAACAATTTCTATACAACCTTCTTCGCTTTCAAGCTCAGAAATTGACTGAATGATGGTTGACCTGAGCATCGGCTCATCTTTTTGCTTAAAAAGTTTTATAAGCTCTGGAACACTTTCCTTGTCTTGAAGTTTGCCTAAATATTCAACTGCTGTGATTTGAACATTTGGATTTTCATCATAAATATAGGCAAAAACCGCAAGCCGAGCCTCATTTGAGCCTATTAGAACCAGGCTGTCCAGAATAAGCTTTCTTACTTCATGATACTGGGAATCCATTTTAGATGTTAGAAATGCGACCGCATCACTGCCTTTTGCACCAAATATCTCAACTGCTGAATTTCTTAAATATGCATCCTCTGAGCTAAATAGCTCAAATATCTCATCATAAAAAGGTTGTATGTCCAGATATTTTAAAGAAGTTACAATTGCCTCTCTTATTGCAATTGATTTTTCATTCTTCAGTATTTCAATTAGTTGTTTTATCTTTTCTTGTCCAGGTGACTCAAGCATTTCATAAACCTTAAAAAGTCTCTCTTCCTCTTTCATCGTTACCTCCGATTTTAAGTCAATGTCTTTACAGCCTTTACAACTTCATCGGCAATTTTATAGCTTGGAGCAATAATCTCTGCTCCTCCTCTTTCTATTGCTTCCTTTGGCATACCAAAAACTATGGCTGTCTCTTCAGACTCAGCAATTGTTATTCCTCCAGCCTTTCTTATCTTTACCATAGCATCAGCTCCATCATCTCCCATTCCTGTAAGCAGAACTCCTACTGTTTTTTTACCGAATACAGATAGAACACTTTCCATCATTAAATCTACTGAAGGAATAAAAAGATGCTGAGGTTGGGTAGAAAGCCTGATTAGTATTTTATCATTTCTTGGCTTTAAGAGAAGATGATATCCACCTTTTCCAAGATACCCGTGACTTAATCTTACTATATCGCCTGCCTCGGCTTCTTTAATTTTGATTTTTGAATAAGTATCAAGTCTTTTTGCAAATCCTGCTGTAAATGTAGGAGGCATATGCTGGACAATAAAAAAAGCTGCTGGCAAATCAGAAGGCAAAAAAGGTATTATCTCCATTAGTGTTTTAGGACCTCCTGTTGACACACCTATTGCAACCGCTACTTTTACATCTGTAACAATAGATTCCACAGTTTCTTTTACTACAGGTTTTTCTTTTACTTTCTGAATTCTGTTTTTTAGTTTAGAATAAAAGTTACTTTTAGCTGCCGCTTTTATCTTAGCAATAAGTTCCTGAGAGACTTTTTCTATGTTTAGAGAAATTGTTCCACCAGGTTTTGCCACATAATCAAAAGCTCCAAGTTCAAGGGCTTCATAGGTGACAAGAGCACCTTCTTGAGTAAGGGAACTTACCATAATGACTGGGCATATCTGTTCATTTACAATGTATTGAAGAACAGTCAGCCCATCCATACCTGGCATATTGATATCAAGAGCTACAACATCAGGACGAAGCTGTCTTGCTTTATTAAGTCCGTCTTCCCCATCTCTTGCTGTTGCAATAACTTCTATATCAGGGTCAGACTCAAGAATTTCCTTAATCTTTTTCCTCATGAGAGCTGAGTCATCTACTACAAGAACCTTTATTTTTTTACTTGGCATTTATTTTACCTCTTTCCATAAATGAGAATACTTTCACTCTTCATCTTCAAATCTTTGTAAACTTGGCTCAGATTTGAATTCCTGCTCAGTTATTTGCTTTTCAACCTTTTCTTCTTTGCCTAATTGCTGAAGTTTTTCTTGTTCTTCTTTGGATAAAATTTCCGATATGTTAAGAATGAGAATTATTCTGCCTCTGTCAGTTAATTTGCAAATTCCTTTGATGAATCTTGTTTGTATATTTTCTGCTATAACCTTAGGAGGTGGTTCAATTAAGTTCTCTTGCACTCTTAAAACTTCAGAGACAGCATCTACAATAAGTCCTGTAAGTCTGCCTGCCAGAGATATAATGATAACCTTTGTTAGTTCATCATATTGTTTTTCAGGCATATCAAATCTTTTTCTCAGATCAATAACAGGTATTACATTTCCTCTCAAGTTCATAACTCCTTCTACAAAATACGGAGCTCTTGGAACATGGGTTATTGTTTCAAGTCTGTTTATTTCCTGAACCTCTTCAATTGGTATGGCAAAATTTATCTCACCAAGACGAAAGGTAACAAATTGAAGTTCATGAATTTTTTCCGACCTTTTCTCTTCTTCTGTTTGCCTCTGCTCCATCTTTCTTAACTCCTCAATAGTTTTCTTATCAAATAGATTTGATTCATTGACAAGCATTATGAGTCTTTCACCCTGATTAAGTTTTACTATCCCTTCAATGTTTTCAGAATTATCGGTCTTTAAAATGGTAGGAGCCGGCTCAACTAAATCCTTTGGAACTCTTACTACCTGTTTCATTCTGTCAACTATAAAGCCCAAATTCACACCCGATATTTCAACAACCACTATTCTCTGGTCTTCTTTAATGTGTTCCTTTATGACTTCTTTAAATTTTTCAACAGAGTTCCTTGAAAATTCTTTCTTTACATTCTGTATTGCAAGACCTATTGCTTCACTTGATGTTCTAAACTCATCAAGCCATTTCCAAAGTTCTGTATTTTTAAAATCCTTTACAGATTCGCATTCTTTATACATCCTTTCAATTTCAAAGTTAATTTCATCTGATAGTGATTGAAGTTTAAATAGCTTTCTTAAATCAATGACTGGCAATATTTGATTTCTAACTGTAATAATACCTTTTACATATTCAGGTGCATTTGGAACTTCGGTAATTTCATGTATTCTTAGTATTTCTCTAACTTTCTCTATGGGAAAGGCATATTCCTCTTCAGATACAATAAATGTGACAAGTTGAAGCTCCTCTATGGCTTTTTGAGTCTGTTCTTTTTCTTCTATTGTTTGAGCGGATTTATCAGACTTTATAGCTTTCAGGTCTATATCGCAAAGAGATTCAAGGTCAAGCTCCATTATAATTTCCTCTTTACTTTTAATAACAGCAGATATAAATTTTTTATCAATTTCCGATGAAACAATTGATGGTGGCTCTTCTCTTTCAGCAGACTCAAGCTCAACAACACCTTTTACTTTGTCAACTATAATGCCTGTTGGCGTTGTTCCTGTCTCCAGTATTATTAATCTTGTATGGTCAGTTACCTCTGTAACTGACAAATTCAGTTTTATTCTTGAATCAATTACAGGAACAATTGTTCCTCTAAGATTTGTAAGTCCCATCAAGTAAGCAGGAGCCCTTGGGACTTCTGTTATTTCTGGATATCTAACAATTTCCTTTACACTCTGTATTGGCAAGCCAAAAACTTCCTTTTTTATCAAAAAAGTAATTATCTGCTTGCTTTGAGCAGTATCCATAGGTTACCCCCTTACATGCTTTGTAGTTCATCAGCAAGTGATGCTATCTCCTCAATTGCCTGAGAGAGTTCCTGAAGTCCTTTTGCCTGCTCCTCTGCAGCAGATGCTGCCTCAGTAATTGCTTTTTCTGCTTCTTCTGTTGAGGATGCAATCTGCTGGATACCTTTCTTTGCTTCTTCTATGGCTTTCATAGATTGTTGAGCTTCAGTAAGGGCATCAGTGATAGTATTTTTGATCACAGATATATCTTTATCTATTTTAATCAGATTTTCAGCTGAGGTCTTAGCTTTTTCAGCCTCAGAACGGGCAGTTCTTGAAGCAAGGTCTATATCCTGCATACATTTTGCAATTAAATACTGGAGTGACCTCACCATGTCCTTTATTTTGTCAGCATTATCTGCAGATTCATTGGCAAGATTTCTTATGTCTCCAGCAACCACTGAAAATCCTTTACCATGCTCACCTGCCCTTGCTGCCTCAATAGAACCACTTACAGCAAGCATGTTTGTCTGTATTGTAACATTCATGATTGCCTCTACTATCTTTTCAATCTTTCTTGATTTTTCATCAAGTTCTTTTACATTTCTCAGGGCCTTTAAATTATCTTCTGCAGATTTGTTCACATTTGCTATTAAAGCATCAACACTTTCTTTGTTTTCTGAAAGAATTTTCATCATAGTCTCTGAATCTGAAAGCAGTTCATTTGACCTTTTTTCAATCTGCTGTGAAGCAGTTGCAAGTCTTTCAACTATTTCTGAACCCTTCTGTGTTTGTTTTGCCTGAAGTTCCGAAGCCACTCTGATTTGTTCAATTGCTTTTGCCAATTCCTGAGCTGCTGAACTTGCCTCCTCAATATTAGCACTTAACTGTTCTGCCATTGCTGCAAGTTCTTCTGCTGATTTTTTTGTATCTGTTGAGTTTTTAAGCTCCTCTGCAGCATTTGAAAGTTCCTGAGATGCAGATGCCATCTCTGAAAATGCCTTTGTCTGCATCTCTGTGCCTTTTCTTGCCTCCTCAGCTGATGATGCCATCTCCTCAGCAGCAGTTGCAACCTGTTCAGAGGATTTTAAAAGCTCCTGAGCCTCTGAAAGTGCTCTTTCAGATACAGTGACTATCTCCTGGGTTGCCTTCTGAAATTCATCCATTTTTTTAGTTATGTTTAGTAATTCTTCAGTTATCTTCTTTCCTCTTTCAACTTCATCTTTTGCACTTTTTCCAATTTGATTTATTTCATCCACAACTACTCTTACAGCTTCCTGTATTTCTGTAACAACATCCTTAATCTGTCTTGCTGATTTTTCTGATATTTCTGCAAGATTTCTTACTTCATCTGCAACAACAGCAAAACCTCTACCATGCTCTCCTGCCCTGGCTGCCTCAATTGCTGCATTGAGTGCAAGCAGATTTGTCTGGTCTGCAATTCTTACAACAGCCTGAACAATATTTCCTATCTCTTCAGACTGCTTTTCAAGTTCATTCATAAGCTTTGCTGTCTCTGTTGCAACATCTGAAGCCTCATTGACCCCTTTTATCAAAAGCTCTATTCCCCTTGATGTTTCCTCAACAAGCATTTTCAAAGCATTAACTTTATTTAGATTTTCCTTAGCTGATTCAGCTATTTTTACTGAACCCTTTTCAATTTGAGCTACTGCTGCCCTTGACTGTTCAGCAGCTCCAGCAGACTCTTCAGCACCGGCTGCAATCTGCTCCATAGAACGGTTCAGCTCCTCTGCTGCTGAGGAGGCCTCCTCTATGGCTGAGGCAAGCTGTTCTGTTGCTGTTGCTATTCTTTCTGCTATCTGCTGTTGCTTTGCCAGTGTCCTTGCTCTTGCTTTTTCCTGAGCTATTCTCTTAGCTTCCTCTCTTTTACGTGCAAGGTCTTCATCTATAACTGCGGTTCTAAATTCCTCCTTATCAGGTTTGCTTAATCCTTTTCCTACAATTCCTTTCTTTCTTAAATCTGCCATTTTACTTTACCTCCTCTATTGATTTAGTTTTTTAAGGTTTGATTTTATTATTTCATTATCTGGAAACAGTTTTAAGGCTTCTTTTAAAAGCTTCATCGCCTCATCTTTTCTGCCTGTTTCAGCATAAAGCACTGCAAGATTATTTACTGCCTTTGGATTTGGGCAGAGAAGATTGCTCAGGCGATAGAAAAATATGGCATTCTCTATTTCTTCAGCTTTTTCACACTTCAATGCAGTTCTAAAAAAAAGTTTGTCAATGTTTTCTATGTGTTTAAAAAGCTCTTTAATTAAATTTTCTGCCTTACTTAACAGTTCCTCAACAGGCATTGTTTTGGCAGAGGTATATAATTCATTGAGCTCAGCTGTTATATTGTCATCATAGGATGTTATTTTAACCTTCAAATTTTCTAAAATTAAGTCCCTTAATTTTATACCCTGCATTTTTATTCCTCCTCTATTAAAATTTCCTCTGCCAGCATGTGAAAGTCATAAGAAGCCTTTGAATGTGGTGCATAAACAATTACAGGCATCTGTCTCCAACAAGCCTCTGAAATCTTTATATCAAGCCTTATGCCTCTTCTTATTAATTTTTCACCAAAAGTATTTTTAAGTTCCTGCAATACTTCATTGGAATGTTTGGTTCTCATATCTACCATAACAGGAATTATTCCAGAGAATTTTATTGCAGGATTGTATTTCTCAGAGATTTGATAAAGCAATCCAAGAAGCTGTGCAAGCCCTTCCATTGCAAGAAATTGAAGGGGCATGGGAATGAGCAGATTAGTTGAGATTAAAAACGAAAATTTTAATAAATCATCTCTTCCTGGCGGAGTGTCAATGAGGATAAAATCATAATCATTATGAACAGGAGTTAATACATCTCTAAATTTAAACTCAGAGCCATATATTACATAGGGTGGAGAGGTATGAAGGGAAGGTATTATATCAAAGCCAAAAGAAGTATTACAGATGAGATTTTTAGCAGAAAAGCCATTAAAAAGAAGGCTTACTCCCCCCGAATTTTTATCGTAGGGATTTATGCTTGAGATGAATGTAGCATGGCATTGAGAATCAAGGTCTAAAAGTAATACTCTCTTATTTTTTGTAGCAAGAGTGGCTGCCAAATTTACAACTGTAGTGGTCTTTCCACTACCTCCCTTTTTGTTAGCAAAGGTAATAATTTTTACACTCATAAAATTTGTTTAATCAATATAACACATTTTTTGTTTGTTTTCAAGTATAATTTCTTATAATTTTTCCCCAAAAAAATAAAAGGTTGTTTCCTAATAATTGACAAAAAATCATTCTACTATCAATTTAACAATGAAAAGCAAAAGGAGTTTAAAAGAATAATTGCCATTATAGCTTAAAATGTTTTTTTCCTCTTTAGCCAATTCTGTAACCTTTCCATGTAAAGATAAAACACAGGTGTTACATAAAGGGTTAGCATTTGGGAAAATAGGAGTCCTCCTACTACTGCTAAGCCAAGTGGTTGACGGACTTCTCCTCCTGCACCAATTCCAAGTGCAATTGGAAGTGCACCAAAAAGTGCTGCCATTGTTGTCATCATAATTGGACGAAATCTTATTAAGCAAGCACTGTAAATGGCTTCATCAGGCTTTTTTCCTTCGTTTCTCTGGGCATCAAGGGCAAAGTCAATCATCATAATTCCGTTCTTTTTAACAAGTCCTATAAGCATTATAATTCCAACGAATGAATAAACATTTAGCTCTTTTCCAAATATCATAAGGGTAAGCAATGCACCAAATCCTGCAAATGGAAGTGCTGTAAGAATTGTAATTGGATGAATAAAGCTTTCGTAAAGAATTCCAAGCACAATGTAAACAACAACTACAGCTACAATTAGCAAAAACCAAAGTCCTTGAAAGGACTCCTGAAATGCCTGTGCAGCACCTTGAAAGCTTGTCATGATTGTTTGAGGAAGTGTCTGAGTAGCAAGCTTTTGTATTTCAGAGACTGCGTCTCCAAGAGAAACATCGGGTTTTAAATTGAAGGAAATCGTAACAGATGGAAGCTGACCTGTGTGATTAACTGTAAGTGGTCCCAATCCTTCAGAAATTGTGGCAAGGGAGCTCAATGGAACAAGCTGTCCTTTAGATGAACGAATGTAAAGCATTGATAAAGTGGAAGGGTCTTTTTGATACTCAGTTTCAACTTCAAGAATAACCTGATATTGATTATTTGGTGCATAAATTGTAGATACCCATTTGCTTGCAAAGGCATTCCAAAGAGCATTTTCAATCTGCTCTGCAGTAACTCCCACTGCCTCTGCTTTGTCTCTGTCAATATTGACAATGAGTTGACGATTTTTAAGTTGAAGATTGCTTGATACATCTTGCAAAATAGGCATTTGTCTCATTTTTTCCTCAAGTATTTGAGCATAATGGTAAAGCTCATTTATATCTGAGCTTGAAATGGTAAACTGATAAAGACTTTTTGTAAGTGTTCCACCAATACGAATCGTAGGAGGATTTTGTGGATATGCTTTTACTCCCGGAACAGACATAAGCTTTGGCCTAAGCTTTTCAATTAATTTATCCACATGCTCTCTTTCAGAACTTGGTTTAAGATTCAGAAACATTCTTCCCGCATTGGGTGCAGGAGAACCTGGTCCTGGACCAACTGAGGTCATAAAAGCTCTTACATATGGCTCTTTTAAGACAATATTTGCAAGCTGAAGCTGATGCCTAACCATATCATCAAATGATATGTCTTCAGCTCCCTCTGTCATTACAAAAATCTGACCCTTGTCTTCACTTGGAAGAAATCCAGTTGGAATTTTAATAAATAAAATTACAGTCAATACAAGTACAACTGCCGAGCCCACTATTATAAACCTGTGATTTTTAAGTGACCAACTAAGACTTACTTTATAAATGTTAAGCATCCACTGAAAGGCTTTTTCAAGAAATCTGTAAGTTTTACCGTGTTTTTTGTTTTCAACTTTTATAAATCTACTACACATCATAGGAGTAAGGGTTAGGGAAACCAGCCCTGAGATTAATATTGCAACAGATATCGTTACTGCAAATTCCTTAAAAAGCCTTCCTATTATTCCACCCATAAAAAGAATAGGAATAAAAACTGCAACCAAGGAAAGTGTCATAGAAAGAATTGTAAACCATATCTCCCTTGAGCCATTTAATGCAGCCTGATAAGGATTCTCTCCCTTTTCAATATGACGAACAATATTTTCAAGCATAACAATAGCGTCATCAACAAGAAATCCTATTGAGAGAGTCAGTGCCATAAGAGATAAATTATCCAAGCTATAGTCAAGCAGATACATTACTCCGAAAGTTCCAATTATTGAAATGGGAAGTGCTGCAGAAGGTATGACAGTGGCTGAAAGTCTTCTTAGGAATATAAATATTACCATTACAACGAGAAAAACTGTAAAAAGCAAAGTAAGTTGAACATCTCTTACTGATTCTCTAATTGAAACTGAACGGTCATAAAGGAGATTAAGGGATACCTGTGGAGGCATCTGTTTTTTAAGCTCATCTACTTTCTCTTTGACATTGTCAGCAACTTCAACTGTATTTGTTCCGGGTTGTCTGTAAACAGCAACAACCATAGCTCTTTGAAGCTTTCCTTCTGCACCATACCATGCTGCAAGTTTGTCATTCTCTACACTGTCAATAGCTTTTCCAATATCCCGGATTCTTATAACTGAACCATCTTTTTGCGAGACAATTAAATTATTGAATGCCTCTGCATTGTAAAGCTGACCTGTTGCCTCAATTGTAAATGCCTTGTAGTCTCCATAAAGCGTTCCTGTTGGAAGTTCAACATTGCCTTTCTTAATCGCCTGTTCAACTTCATCTATTCCTATGCTTCTGCTTGCTAATATTTGAGGATTAACCCTTACTCTTACTGCATACTTTTGTGCACCAAATATCTGAACCTGTGCAACTCCATTAACCATTGAAATATTTTGTGCCAGAAGCGTGTCTGCATATTCGTGAAGTTTGTAAAGTGGCATTGCAGAGGATGTAATTGCAAAGTAAAGAATTGGCATATCAGCTGGATTTACTTTTCTGAAAGTAGGAGGAGACGGCATATTTGAAGGAAGATTTCTCAACGCAGTAGCTATTGCAGTCTGAACATCCTGTGCTGCTGCATCTATGTCTCTGTTTAGGTCAAACTCCAATGTAATTTGCGTAATTCCCTTTGCATTTACCGAATTCATTGATTTTAAACCTGAAATCGTTGAAAACTCCCTTTCAAGGGGAGTTGCAACAGCGGAAGCCATTGTCTCAGGAGAAGCTCCAGGCAAAGAGGCTGATACAAGAATTGTTGGAAAATCTACATTAGGAAGCTCTGCTATTGGTAAATATCTGTAACCAACAAGTCCGAAAATAACTATACTTAGCATTAAGAGAGTTGTGGCTACAGGACGCTTGATAAATATCTCAGAAAAATTCATTTATTTCACCAATTATGAACCAGCAGCTACTAATTTTACCTTTGCTCCATGCGTAAGTCTTAGCTGTCCATCAACAACGACTGTTTCCTGAGGACTCAATCCTTTTTCAATTACAACTTCATCTGCATATCTAATGCTTGGGACAACCTCTCTCATTTCAACTGTCATATCGGGTTTTACTACAAAAACATACTGACCTTTTTGCCCTGTCTGCAGTGCCCTGAAAGGTATAACAACTGCATTTTTCTTAATTCCAATGTTTAGAACAACATTTACAAATTGTCCTGGCCAGAGTGTTTTATCTTTGTTTGGAAGTTCAGCCTTAAGCTTAATTGTTCCTGTTGCAGGATCAACTGCATTGTCTATGAAAACAACCTTTCCATCTGCCGTATAAGTAATATCAGTAGCTTTAACAATTACCTGAGTCTTTAAAGAGCCTTCCTTCATTGCTTTTTTAATTCTTAAAAGCTCTTGCTCTGGCAATGAAAAACGTACTAAAATTGGTGTTATCTGATTAATTGTTACAATTTGTGTGTCATTTGCCTTAATCATGTTTCCTGGATGAACCATAAGGGAGCCAACTTTTCCATCAATTGGAGAATAAATGTAGCAGTAACTTAGCTGAAGTCTTGCATTTTCAAGGATTGCCTGCTGTGCTTTTACAGTTGCCTGAAGGGAATCATAGGCTGTCTTTATTTTTTCAAACTGCTGGCGAGATACAAGTCCTTCCCTGTAAAGTTCATCATATCTTTCAAGATCAGACTTTGCAAACTCAAGCTGAGCTTTACTGCTTAGAAGATTTGCCTCAGCCTGTCTTACAGCTTCCTCAAAGGGTCTTGGATCAATGACAAAAAGAAGTTGCCCTTTTTTAACCTCATCTCCCTCTTTAACATAGGCACGAAGAAGTTGCCCTTCAATTCTTGATTTAACTGAAACTGTTGAATAAGCCTCTACATTTCCTATTGCAGTAATCTGAATTGGTATATCCTTTACAGTTGCCTGCGTGACAACAACAGGAATTACTGGTTGAGCTTTTTTTTGATTAGATTTTGAACAGGAAATAATTAAAAGGCAGGCTAAACAAAATATAAGAATTTTACTTAAACTATTCATTTTAGCCTCTCAATCTTAGAATGTAAGCACTTACTAAAATAAAAAATTAAACGAAACAATGTCAAGTAAAATTTGACACTTTTTATATCAAGAAAATTGGTAGAATACCTAAGATTGCTACTCCTGCTGCACAGATAAAAATTGCGGTTTTAGTCTCTGGTGAAATATAAGGCTGAGGCGGCTTTACAGGGTCTTTCATATACATGTACATTACTATTCTTAAGTAGTAGTATGCTGACACTACTGTAAATAGCACTGCAATCACAACGAGCCAAGTAAATCCTGCCTTTATTGCCTGTAAGAATATGTTAAATTTAGCTATAAATCCTGCTGTTGGTGGAACTCCTGTCAATGAAAACATAAAAACAAGCATTGCAAAAGCTAAGGCTGGATGAAATTTGTGTAATCCTTTATAATTTTCTATACTTTCTTCATTGAAGGCAATAACAGCCACAAAAGCACCGATGTTCATAAGTGTATACACAAACATATATGTAATGACAGAACTGTATCCATCCACTGTTGCCACAACAATACCTAATGTAACATAGCCTGCATGGGCAATGCTTGAGTAGGCAAGCATTCTTTTGATATTTTTCTGAGGCAAGGCAACAATATTGCCAACTATCATCGTAAGTACAGAAAATACGACTAAAAAACTACTCCATTGAATATGAAAATTTCCAAAGATTTCAATTAAAAATCTTCCAAATGCACCAAGAACTGCTACTTTAGGCACAGTTGATATAAAGGCAGTAACAGGCGTTGGCGCTCCTTCATAAACATCAGGTGCCCACAAGTGAAAAGGAACAAGGGCTATTTTAAAGACAAGTCCAATTATAAAAAGCCCAAGCCCAAAAAGAGAAAGAGTAGGATTTTTATCAATTGATTGAATTATTTGAATGAAATCTGTAGAACTTGCAGCGCCATATATAAAAGCTATACCAAAAAGCATAATTACAGTTGAAAGTCCGCCGAGCATGAAATACTTTATTGCAGCTTCATTTGCCCTTGTATCGTATTTTCTTGTTCCAACGAGAGCATAGACACTTAAAGCCATCATCTCAAGGGAGACAAAAAAGCTAATTAACTCCCTTGCAGATACAAGAAGCATCATTCCAATGCATGCAAACATAAGAAGGGCAATAGATTCATTAACAGCAATAAGTTTTTGCTTTAAATAAGTAAGCAATGCCAAAATTGAAAGAGCTGTTCCAATAAGAATTGTGATTTTAATATACATTGCAAAGGTATCATTCAAAAACATCTCGCCAAAGGCCTTTCCTTCAAATAAAAAAGTAAGGGGCATTGTGATTAAAATAAATACCACAGAAAGCCATGCAAGAAAAGATTTATTTATCTTAAGTACTCCCAAAAGTAAAATTATAAATGCAAATGCTGTTAATGCAATTTCTGGAATTAGTGCATCAAAGTTAAGGGGAATCTGAGGAATATTCATCTTATCACCCCTATCATAGAATTGATGTGATTAAGAAGTTCTCGCACAGAGACATCCATAAAGCTCAACATACTACTTGGATAAAATCCAACCCATAAAACCAATATGGCAAGTGGAATAAGTGTCAGCATCTCTCTCGCATTTAAATCTCCGTAACCTTGTATGTGCTCAAGGAGATATTCGTTTGTTTTTTCAAAAAACACTCTTTGATAAAGCCAAAGCATATATCCTGCACTAATTATAAGAGCTGTGGCAGCCAAAATACTCATTAGCTTCCATGATTTGAAAGCACCAAGTAAAATTAAGAACTCACCTATAAATCCATTTGTTCCTGGTAGTCCTATTGAAGCTAAAGTAAAAAGCATGAAAAATGCTGAATAAGCAGGCATAAGATTTGAAAGACCTCCATAATTTGCAATCACTCTTGTATGGGTTCTCTGATAGACTATTCCGACGCATAAAAATAAAGCTCCGGTAACAATTCCATGATTTATCATCTGTAGCACCGCACCCTGTACTCCTTGATGATTTAGTGCGAAAATTCCTAATGTTACAAATCCCATGTGACTGACTGAGCTATATGCAATAAGCCTTTTTAAGTCAGTTTGAACGAGACAAATAAGTGCTCCATAAACAATCGCTATTACTGATAAGATTAACATAAGAGGCTTTAAAGCTATTGTTGCCTCAGGAAACATAGGAAGATTAAATCTTAAAAAACCGTATGCACCCATTTTAATTAATATTCCTGCCAGTATAACACTTCCAGCAGTTGGAGCTTCAGTGTGGGCATCAGGCAACCATGTATGCACTGGCCACATTGGCACTTTTACTGCAAAAGCAGCTAAGAAAGCCATGAAAAGCCAAATTTGCATATTATAAGGATATGAATATTTACTAAGCACAAGAATATCTGATGTTCCTGTGTGGATATACAAAACAATAATTCCAATAAGCATGAAAAGGGAGCCAATGAATGTATAGAGGAAAAACTTTATTGCAGAGTATATTCTTCTTGGTCCACCCCATACTCCTACAATAAGATACATTGGAATGAGCATTGCTTCCCAGAATATGTAGAAAAGAAATGTATCAAGACTCATGAAAACACCTATCATTGCTGAGTGGGTGATAAGTAAAGAAATGTAAAACTCTTTAATTTTCTTATTTATCTCATACCAAGATACAAGTATGCACAAGATTGTTAAAAGACTGCTTAAAAGAATAAATAAAACACTTATTCCGTCAACCCCAACTGCATATTTAATTCCCCACTGAGGTATCCAGAGATGCTCCTCTTTAAACTGCATTAAAGCTGTGTTTTTATTAAAAGTCAAGTAAAGTGGAAGACTTAAGGCAAACTCTATAAGTGAAACCAACAAAGCTGTAATTTTAATTAACTCCTCTTGTTTTCTATTAATCAGTAAGATAAACAGCGAGCTTGCCAGAGGGAAAAATATCAAAGTAGAAAGAACTGGAAATTTTACTTTGTTAAACATAAAGCCAAAGGAGACAACAGTAGCACCTATGAGAGTTAAAACTAAAAGCGTAATTAATAAATTTTTCTTTAATTCAGTCTTTTCAGAATTTTCTAATTCAATAGTTTCTACTTGCATCTGCACCTCACAGGCTTAAGATTAAAATTAAGATTATACATACTCCAACAATCATTAAAATTGCATACTGTTGTAAATATCCGGTATGAAGCTTTCTCATATGACATCCAGCTAAGTAGCAAAGATGTGGAATTCCATTTACAACTCCTTCTATTATACTCTTGTCTGTGAAGCTTTCAATTATAATTCTTGAAAACCAGAGAGTAGGTTTTACAAAAATGGCATGATAGAGCTCATCAAAATAATATTTGTTCCATAGAACCTTATAAACTCCATAAAACCTATTATATAAAGCCTCTGCAATCTGAGGTTTAAAGCTGTATACATACCATGCAAAGCAAATTCCAGCCAATGCTACAATGATTGAAACAGCCATAACAAATTTTTCCTGCCAATGCGGAACTGCTACCACAGGTTCTCCAACTACAGGAGCTATAAAATGTGGAACAGAAAAGTATCCAGCAACTATTGAAAAGAAAGCAAGTATCAGCAAAGGAACTGTCATTACTTTAGGTGATTCATGTATATGTTTGAGATGAGATTCATCACCTCTGAATTTTCCATGAAAAGCAACAAAAAGAATTCTAAATGTATAAAAGGCAGTTAAACCTGCGGTAATTGTACCCAAAAGCCAAAGTATCTTACCATAGCCCTTTGCAGAAGCAAATGCATACCAGAGAATTTCGTCTTTACTGAAAAATCCTGCAAAAAATGGCATTCCAGAAATTGAAATAGCTGCAATAAGGAATGTTATGTAAGTTATAGGCATATATTTTCTCAAACCACCCATTTTATAAATATCAAGCTCACCTGCCATTGCATGCATAACAGAACCTGCACCCAAAAACAGTAAAGCTTTGAAGAAAGCATGAGTGTATAGATGGAAAATTCCAGCGCCATATGCTGTAACTCCGCAGGCTAAAAACATGTATCCAAGCTGACTTATTGTAGAGTATGCAATTATTCTCTTTATATCTCTTTGCACAAGACCAATTGTTGCAGCCATAAAGCTCGTTATTGCTCCAGTAAATGCAACTACTGCAAGGGCTGTTTCAGAAAGACTGTAAAGAGGATTAAGTCTTGCAACCATAAAAACTCCTGCAGTAACCATTGTTGCAGCGTGTATGAGAGCACTTACAGGTGTTGGACCTTCCATAGCATCAGGAAGCCAAACATGAAGTGGAAGCTGTGCAGATTTTCCAACAGCTCCACAGAAAAGTAAAAGAGCAATCACTGTAATTAAATCTGCATTCAATCCTAAAATATTAATTGTTTGTCCTTGAAGTGCAGACAGTTTTGGAAAAATATCAGTGTAATTAATTGCGTATACATTTACAAAAAGTAAAAATATTCCAAGAGCAAATCCGAAATCTCCTACTCTATTGACAATAAAAGCTTTCTTTCCTGCATCGGATGCTGATTTTTTCTGATACCAAAATCCTATCAAGAAATAAGAACAAAGTCCGACTGCTTCCCATCCAAAATAAAGCTGAACAAGATTGTTTCCCATAACAAGCATTAACATTGAAAAAACAAAAAGATTTAAGTATGCAAAATATCTGTAATAGCCTGGGTCACCATGCATATATCCAATAGAATAAATATGAACAAGAAGGCTTACAGTAGTAACAACAATTAGCATTACAGCAGTCAGGTGGTCAATCAGATAACCGAAGCTAACCTTTAAATCATCTGAAAGTATCCATGTATAAAAGCTGTATTCAAAAATTTTTCCTGTAAAAACTTGATAAACTGCAAACAAAGAAACAATGAAAGATAAGGCTATACTTGATACGGCAATAAAATTTATCTTCTTTGTGCTCAGAAATCTGCCAAATATTATGTTAATCAGAAAGCCTGCAAGAGGAAAAATAGGAATAAGCAAAAACAGTTTTTCCATTCTACCACCTCAACCTATTAATTTCGTCTGAATGATTAACTCCTGTGCTTCTTACGAGGGCAAGAACAATTGCAAGTCCCACAGCAGCCTCTGATGCAGCAACAGCGATTGAAAAAAGTACAAAAATCTGACCTGCATAATTTCCACTGTAATAGCTAAATGAGGCAAAGGCTATATTTACAGCATTAAACATTATCTCAAGACACATAAGCATCACAATGAGGTCTCTTCTTATTACAAAACCTATTAGTCCGATTGTAAAGAGAGTTAAACTCAAAAAAAGATACTCATTTATCATTTCTCTTCCCTCGGATGCTTTTTAGCAATTATAATTCCTCCAATTAATGCAACTAAAAGAACAAGTGATAAAATTTCAAAGGGCAAAAGATAATAAGAATAAAGTAAACTTGCCATGAATGAAAGGTTATTTTGAATTGGAGCAGTAATTTCAATTCGTACATTTTTCAAGTATCCATAAAAAATTGCAAAAAATAAAAGACTTGTCAAAAGTCCTGCTCCTGCAAATCTGACAAATTTGCTGTGTTTTAACTCTTCTTTTATGTTCATAACCATTATTGCAAAAACAAAAAGTGCAAGCACTCCACCCACATAAACAATAATTTGAATTGCCATAAGAAATTCAGCATTAAGAAATAGAAAAACTGCTGCAACATGTAGTAGAAAAATCAATAGAAAAAAAGCACTGTGAATTATATTTCGTGATGCTATTACACCTATGCTCAAAAGAGTCGTGCTGATGTAAAAATATATGAAAAAAACATTATCAATTGGTGATTGACTCATTCTCTTCCTCCCTTTTAATTTCAACAGCTCTTTTAATAGGAATTGGTCCTTGCTCTCTCTTTGTCTTGGGCCATCTTGATGGGTCAATACCCGGAGGTTGCCAGAATTTATTGAAATAATAATCATGTGGCCATTTCTTTGTAAATTCGTCCCAGTTTTTCAGAAGTTTTTCTTTATTAAAAACAAGTGCTTTCCTATCATATGAAGAATACTCATAATCCTCAGTTAAAACCAATGCACAAACAGGACAAGCCTCAACACAATAGGCACAAAATATACATCTTGAGGCATCTATGATATAATCTGTAACAACCATTCCCTTCTCTGTTTTTTCTCTTTTAATAAAGATGCATCGGGAGGGACATACTGTCGTGCATCTCATGCAACCTATGCATTTGTCATTACCTGAAAAAGGGTCTCTTACAAGTGCGTGTCTACCTCTAAATCCTTCATAAACCTTTCTTCTTTCAAAGGGATACTGAATTGTGACAGATTTGCTGAAAAGCATCTTAAGTGTAAGAGCCAAGCCTTTGAAAACTTCTATGAGGAAAATTTTATTTAAAAGCTCTCGCAAATTCATAACCTTCCTCAAAAGTAATATTTAAACATTGATGTTAAAACTATATTCAATAATGCCAAAGGAATAAGCACTTTCCATCCAATTGCCATTAATTGATCATAACGATATCTCGGCAAAGTTCCTCTTAACCATAGGAATAGGAAAATGTGAAAGTAAACTTTTAAAATAAACCAAACAATACCTGGAACTATTTCAAGAAACGGAAAGAATTTTAAAAGAAATGCAGGAACAGTCCATCCTCCCCAAAAGCATATTGTTGCAATGGCAGACATACAAAACATTGCAAGATACTCTGCAAGATAAAAAAGTGCAAACCTTATGCCTGAATACTCAACAAAATATCCAGCAACAAGTTCTGTTTCTGCTTCGGGTAAATCAAAAGGAACTCGGTTAGTCTCTGCAAGCATTGCAACAACAAAAACAAAATATCCTATTATTTGTGGAAATAAAAACATTCCATACCAGTATTCCTGCTGCTTGTTTACAATCTCAGTTAAATTAAAAGATTCCGCCATTAAAATTACTCCCACAAGACTCATTGCAAGAGCTACCTCATAACTTATCATCTGAGCTGCTGACCTCAGTCCCCCTAAGAATGCATACTTAGAATTTGAAGACCAGCCAGCAAAAATTATTCCATATGTTCCAATTCCTGCAATGCCTAAAACATAAAGAAGTCCAACATTTATGTCAGTAATAACCCAGTTACTACTTACAGGGATCACTGCAAATGTGCTTAATGCAGCAGTTAAGCTGATAAGTGGAGCTATCGTAAAAATTCTTTTATCAACATTAGATGGAATGATGTCTTCTTTGAAAATAAGTTTGATCACATCAGCAATTGGTTGAAGAATTCCGTGCGGACCAACTACCATTGGACCCAATCTAAGCTGAATATGTCCAATTACCTTACGCTCTGCATAAGTGGCATAGGCAACATGAAGCATCAGAATTCCAAAGTATATCGCTGTTTTCAGAATTGTTATAAAAATAACACTCAATGTCTCCATCATCTGTCACACTCACCTAAAACAATATCTATGGAGCCAATGTTTGCGATAACATCTGCAATTAAACTCCCTTCACAAAGTCTTGGTAGAACTCCTACATGAACAAAAGATGGTGCTCTTACCCTCATTCTGTAAGGCTTTGCTGAATCATCGCATACAATATAATAACCCAGCTCTCCTCTTGAAGATTCAACAGAAGCATACACATCAGTAAATTTTTTGATAAACTCCTCAATTGTCTTATCTTCAATAAATATCTCAAACTGAATGTCTTTTTTGTCTATCTTAAGTGGTGATGCTGGCATTCTTATTTTCGGAGAATTCTCTGCAAGAATTGCTCCTTCAGGCAACTTTTCTATACATTGCTTAATAATTCTCGCGGATTGTCTAAATTCAAGCATTCTGCACTTATATCTATCGTATACATCGCCATTTTTCCCTACAGGCACATCAAATTCCACTTTATCATAAGCATCATAGGGGAAAAATTTTCTAACATCATAATATACACCAGAGCCTCTGAGCGTAGGACCTGTAAGTCCCCAATTTATTGCTTCCTCAGCTGAAATAACTCCTACTCCCTTTGTTCTTTTAAGCCAAATTCTGTTACGGTCAATAAGGGTTTCGTATTCTTCAACTCTTTTTGGGAATTCATCTACAAATTTGTTTAATTCTTCTAAAAACTGTTCATTAACATCGCAACGAACTCCTCCAATTCTTGGATAGCTTACTGTAAGTCTTGCTCCTGTTACCATTTCAAAAAGTTCAAGAAGTTTTTCCCTATCTCTCATTGCATAAAGAAAAACAGTCATTGCTCCAATATCAAGAGCATGAGTTGCAATCCAAACAAGATGACTACAAATTCTCGCCATTTCAGACATCATTGTGCGAATAAATTTTGCCCTTTCAGGAACATCTATTCCAAGAAGTTTTTCTACAGCAAGGCAAAATCCTACATTATTTATCATACTTGAAAGATAATCCAGCCTATCAGTAAGCGGAAGGTCTTGAACATAGGTTAAATCTTCAGCAAGTTTTTCAACGCCTCTATGAAGATAACCAATGTGAGGTATACATTTTCTAACAACTTCACCTTCTACCTCAAGAACAAGTCTAAGAACTCCATGAGTAGCTGGATGATGAGGACCCATATTTATGAGAAGTTCTCTTGTATTTTCAGGATTCATCTTCCTTCCATTCCTTTGCCATATTTTTTAATTCTTTAAATGTCTCCCATTCTTTATCACCAAGCTCACTTCCAACTGGGTAATCCTTTCTAAGTGGAAATCCATTCCAGTCCTCTGGAAGAAGAATTCTTCTTAAATCTGGATGTCCAATGAATTCTATTCCAAACATATCAAAAACTTCTCTTTCAAACCAGTTAGCTGTAGCCCAAAGGTCTGAAACTGAGTTTATACAGCAACCCTGTTCTGGGACTTGAGCATTAACTCTTATTCTGTGTCTATGCCTTATTGACATGAGTATGTAAACTACATCAAATCTCGGCTCTCTAAATCCAAGATAATCCACTGCAGTTAAATCTACAAGATAGTCAAATTCTAAGGCAGGAGTATTTTTAAGATAGGCAAGTATTTCTCTTATGTTTTCTTTCTTTACAGTAATATCGCATTCTTCCCTAAAACATCTAAACCATAAAACCTCGTTTGGCAATTTTTCCTTAACTTTCTCTACGATTTCTATCGGTTTCATTTTTCTCCTGAGTTTTAGATTCTTTAATCAAACAAACGCCTGAAGAAAAATTAGCTTTTGTATAGGATTGATTTTTTATTTTCTCTTGTAGATTTAAAATCCCTTCAATCAAAGCCTCTGGTCTTGGAGGACAACCAGGAATATAAACATCCACTGGTAATATCTCATCCACTCCTTGAACAGTACTATAAGTATTAAATATTCCTCCACTACAAGCACAGCTACCCATTGCTATTACATATCTTGGTTCAGACATCTGATGATAAAGATTAACGATAACTGGAGCCATTTTTTTAGTAACAGTGCCAGCTATGATCATAACATCAGCCTGTCTTGGAGATGCCCTAAATATAATTCCAAATCTGTCAAGGTCATAATGAGAAGCACCTGTTGCCATCATCTCAATTGCGCAGCATGCAAGACCAAAAGTAAGGGGCCAAAGAGAAGACCGCCTACCCCAACTTGCCAGCTTATCAATTGTCGTTATAATCGTGTTTGCTGCTGGCACTACTTTTATATCTTTTTCTACCTCTACCGGTTCAGTATTATTATCAAAAATTTTTATTAATCCTGCCATATATTAATCCCTATGCCATTCAAAAATGTTCTTTCCAAGTGCATAGATGTATCCAATAAGCAAAATAAAGATAAAAAGATACATCTCCAAAAGAGCATAAAATCCAATTTTTTTATAAACCACAGCCCAAGGATAGAGAAAAACAGTCTCAACATCAAATATTACAAAAGCAATAGCAACGATATAAAACTTGACATTAAACCTTTCCCATGTATCTCCTGTTGATGGAATTCCGCATTCGTAAGGAGTAAGTTTTAATGTGTAAGGTTTTTTTGGTCGGAAAAATTTGCTTACTAAAAACATTGCAAGTCCGATGAGAAGAGAGATAACTATCACTATCAAAACTGGCAGATACTTGTCTCTTAATAAATTCTCTGGTCCCATCTATCTCCCTGCAAATTAAGTATAGTTAAATATGATAACAAATTTTTAAGTTTTGTTAAAAGTTAAAATGTTAATCAGAAAAGAGTGCTATCCGTTAAAGATAGCACTCATAAAATTTTTATTTACTCTCTTCTTGTGGAAGATTTACCTGCTCTTCTTTCAGAAGCCTATCCCAATTTTTGTCAATTGTCTCTTGAATTTGCTCAATTAGTTTTTCTTTTCCAGGCTCAAAGAGATGTTTAAATCTTCCCTGTGCCTTTAAAAATTCTATCACTGGCTTTTTCTCTCTCGGTTTAAATGTCACCCTGGTCACTCCTTCCTCTACTTCATACAGAGGCCAAAAGCATGTCTCAACTGCAAGTCTGCTTAGCAGTATTGCGTCATCTGTCCTTGACCTCCATCCACGATTGCACGGCGTAAATATGTTGATAAACTTAGGTCCCGGTATCTCAAGTGCTTTCCTTACTTTCTTCATTAAGTCTGCCCAATGACTTGGTGCTGCCTGAGCTACATATGGTATTCCATGGGCTGCCATAATCCGTGTAAGATCCTTCCTCTGCTGAGGCTTCCCAGGTATTACCGCACCCACTGGACATGTTGTTGTGTCTGCAAAGGTCGGTGTCGCTCCTGAACGCTGTATCCCTGTGTTCATGTATGCTCCATTGTCATAGCAGATGTAAAGCATGTCATGTCCCCGCTCCATTGCTCCAGACAAACTCTGCAGTCCTATGTCGTATGTTCCTCCATCTCCTGCAAAAGCAATAAATTTTATTTCTTTGTCTATTTTGCCCTGCCTCTTCAATGCCCTATACATTGTCTCTACTCCAGACAGTGTTGCTGCCACATTCTCAAAGGCATTGTGTATCCATGGCACTTTCCATGCCGTGTATGTTGATATGCAGGATGATACCTCAAGACATCCTGTGGAAGTGGCTGCTACTACCGGATAGTCACATGCTGCAAGTAATACCATCTTCACTACTATGGGAGCTGCACATCCTGCACATAGTCTATGACCTGCTGTGAATCTTAGCTCTTGCTTTGATAACTCTTTTAAGTTGATCGGTGTTGCCATTTTACTCCCTCACTCCTATGTATTCTTTTACTGCTTTTATTTTCCCTGTCTGTGCTATCTCCCTTAGTTCTTCAATTACTGCTTCTGCATGCTCTGGCATGAAGTCCCTTCCTCCAAGTCCATATATTCTGTCTATAAGTATTGGCTTTTCTTTGTGATTTATAAGGCTCGTTGCTATGTCAAGATAAAGGGGACCCATTGAGCCTCCAAATGCATCTGCTCTGTCAAGCACACATACTGCCTTAAGATGCTTAAGTGCTTGAGCTATCTCTTCGTATGGAAATGGCCTGTAAAGTCTGGGTTTCAATAGCCCTACTTTTACTCCCTTTTCTCTATACTCATCTACTACATCTTTTGCTGTTCCTGCTGCTGAGTTAAGTATTACAAGTGCTATCTCCGCATCATCAAGTCTGTAGGATTCAAAAAGTCCATAGGCTCTGCCTGATATTTTCTCAAATTCTTTCGCTATTTGAAGCACTACTTGAGGAACTTTTTTGTAGACTTCTGCATGCGCTCTCCTTACTTCCATGTAAAGATCTGGCAGTATAAGCGGTCCATAGCTTTTTGGTTTTTCTACATCAAGTAGTGGATAAAGAGGCTGGTATTCTCCTACAAAGTTTTTCACTACTTCGTCATCAAGATACTCTATTCTCTCTATTGAATGGCTTATTATGAAGCCATCATAGCATACCATGACTGGAAGCCTTACATCCATGTGCTCTGCTATTCTGAATGCCTGTATTGTGTTGTCATATGCCTCCTGCGCATTCTCACTCCACAGCTGTATCCATCCACTGTCCCTTGCTCCCATTGCATCTGAATGGTCACAGTGTATGTTTATTGGTGCAGACAATGCCCTGTTTACAACTGGCATAACAATGGGAAGCCTTAGTCCTGAGGCAATGAATAGTATCTCCCACATGAGTGCCAATCCCTGCGAGGATGTTGCTGTTGCTACTCTGCCTCCTGCAGCTGCTGCACCAACACAGGCACTCATTGCTGAATGCTCTGACTCAACCAGTATTAGCTCTGTGCTTACCTGCCCATTTGATACAAATGAGGCAAATCTCTGCATTAGCTCCGTCTGCGGTGTTATTGGATAGGCTGCACATACATCTGGATTTATCTGACGAAATGCATTGGCTACTGCCTCGTTTCCTGTTACTGCTACTGTCTTCGTCATTACTTTACCTCCTCCTGCATTACTATTGCCTTGTTTCCTTTCTTGCCAGGACACTCAAGCGCACATATGCCACAGCCCTTGCAGTAGTCATAGTCAAATTCTTCTCGCTTTCCATCCCTCACTTTTACTGCATTGTCTGGACAGTAAAGCCAACAAAGCAGACAATGTATGCAGTTGTCCTTTATCCATACTGGCTTGAATGTCCTCCACGAGCCTGTCTTAAATTTTAAAGCACTGCCTGCCTCAAGCAGTACCATCCCTGGTGGTATTTCTCTCCAACTCATCATCCTTGCTTTACCTCCTCGTAACCTCTCTTGACTGCAAGAAGGTTACCGTCTATTATTTTTTGCGCAAACTTCTTCCCAAAGCTCTTCCTCACATCCTCAAGCAGTGTCTCTAAATCTACAAGCCCTGTTGCCCTGTTTAATGCTCCTACCATGGGTGAGTTTGGCATCGGTCTACCAAAACACTCAATCGCTATCTTTGTTGCATCAACTACATAAAGCTTCTGCGTTGTCTTAAGCTTGAGCTTTTCCCTTAGCTCCTGTGGCTCCTTTGATGAGTTTACTACAAAAATCGCATCATCCTTTGCTCCTTCTGTGACATCTATGCTTTCTATAAGTGTTGGATCAACTACGACTACTACATCAGGATTTGCCACAGGACAATGCATCCTTAGCTCCTTTGAACTTATTCTGTTGTACGCCCTAAGTGGTGCTCCTGCTCTCTCTGGTCCATACTCAGGAAATGCCTGAACATGTCTGCCTCCACTTAAACACGCATCAGCAAATACTTTGGCAGCTGTTACTGTTCCCTGACCTCCCCTTCCATGCCACCTTAT
>FWWL01003236.1_pt1 | contig 30497 bp, 26 predicted proteins | sample 2228331 | NCBI WGS metagenome assembly FWWL01 (sample SAMEA103939775, study PRJEB20133) | metagenome
AACTTTGGATGGGAGCCGGTTTGCAGGTTTTGTTGAAACCCCGGGGGCAGGCATATCCAGGGTGTGGTGCGGGGGAGTCGGCGAGAGGGGCGGTTCCACACCGTCCGGGATCCTGAGATCCACGGATGCGTTTCCCGGGACTCCAGGAACGTTGCCCAAAATGGGAGGAGCCCGTATGGGCGGGATCCGCAGGACGCCTCCTCAGGGGGAGGGACTTTTGGAAGGGATGACTGAAAGAAAGGGGGGATGCCGGAGGATGGGTCGGTGAAAGGAAAATGGTTCTTTCCACGCATCCGGTGGGAAGGGGGGATGCCGGAGCATCGGAGTGACGTTCACGGGGAAGGCGACGTGGTGGATCCACATGGATCCAGGAAGGGATGATGTCTAAGGCTGAAGGGGGATGCGATGAGAAGAAGTGCTCGCTTGCTCGTCTGCGTCACGCTCTCCCTGGTGGTGGCGGCGGTCATGGGGGCGCCGGTAGCCCTGGGTGGCTCCGCTCCGAGCACCGCCACCGACCTCTACAGGGTGCGCACCGCCGACGGCGTGGAGCTGGTCCTGCAGAGATACCGGCCGGATTCGAACAGCGCGCACCGGAGCGGCGCTCAACCGGTGATCCTCATGCCGGGGATCCTCTGCAACCACAATTTCTTCAAGGTGGAGACGCCGGAGGGGCAGCCCGTGCAGGCCCTGCTCCCGCAGGACATCGCCGACTGGGCTAAAGGGGATCCCTACGTCCGGGAAGACCCCATGCGTTACTACAGCCTGGCCTACTACCTCTGGGCACAGGGGTACGACGTGTGGCTGGCGAACTACCGAGGGGAAGGTCGTGACCCGGTGCGCAGCGGCGGCGCCGGGGGATATGCCATCGACGAGCTTGCCGTCTACGACATGCCGGCCATAGTCTCCGAGGTGAGAAAGGTCACCGGCAGGAAGCCGGTATGGATCGGCCACAGCATGGGCTCCACCATGGCCTACATGTACCTCCAGGGAGCGAGGTTCAACCTCCTCGGCCACGTGGTCTCCGACGGCAACCTGGTGAGAGAGCGCAACGACGGCGACGGGCTCCAGGCCTTGAAGGGGCTGGTGGACCTGGACGGGCCGGTCATCCCCGGCGGGTGCATACCCCTGCTCTTACGCCCGCTGCTGTGGACGGCCCTGGCCTTGCCCCTCTATCTCGACCTCAGGCCTATCACCTCCACCCTGGGCGGACTGGCCGCCGATCCCCTGATGGCCCTGGAGGCCATGGCCCGCTGGCTCTGGGGGGCGGTGGGATACCCCGATCTGGGTCTGCTCAACCTCCTGCTCCTGATCAACCCCTGCAACATGGCCCCCGAGGTGTCCCGGTACTTCTTCCAGTACGTGCTGGACGGGGTGAGCACCCGGGTGGTGGCCCAGTTCGCGGACGCCATAGTGAACGGGAAACTCCGGGAGGACTACCGCAACGGCCTCCTGAACGGGGCGCTCCTGGCCCCTCCGGAGCCCAGGACGTGGGACGGCTATTATTATTACTCCGACAACCTGCGGAAGATAAGCCTCCCTTCCCTGGTGGTCGCGGATGCCACGCAGGACATCACCGATTCCCACGACATCAGGCGCTTCTACGATTCCAAGACCAGGAACGGGAAAGACGCCTTCGCCGTCATCCCGGGAACCGCTCACGTGGACCTGGTGGTGGGCCTGAACGCGCCGAGGGAGCTGTTCCCCCGGATAGGGGAATGGCTGAGAGGGCTTTGACGCCCGCGCTCGCCCTGCCGCAGGCATCAGCTGTAAGGGTGGGTCGGGAGCCGGGTCGAGAGCCCGCCGCGCGGAAAGGAAACGGACCCCTCCCCTGTCGGGGAGGGGTCCACTTATTTGCGGATGAGGGATGAGGTGCGAGGGCGGACCCGGTTCTACTGCCCGGGGGTCGCTCCGGGCGTCCCTCCCGGCGGTCCGTATTGCGAACCCGGTTGAGGATATGTCTGGGGATACTGCTGCTGGTACTGCTGAGGATACCGCTGACTCTGATAGTAGTACTGATAGGCGTTGTAATTGCGGATGTCTGACAGGGCGTCGTGGATCCTGAACATGAGGATGAGCAGCTCGCAATACACCCTCACCGCGAGAGGCCCCAGAAATAAGAGTATGAAGCCGGTGATGATGCCGCCGGCATTGCCTTCGGAAAGGACCATCGTGGTGATGGCGAACCCCACCATCAGAACCACCCCGATCCAGAACACGATCTGGATGATGACGGGGGTGATGAACTTGCGGAAGGCGAGAAACTCGTTCATGCTTCCTCCTTTCTCACTTGGATAAGTGCCCTATCCTTCATCGCCCTTCCCGTCCCGCGGTCCCATCCGCCCACGGGTTGCCATAATTATCCTGTAATTTAACCCATGCTCGGATGAGCCGTCAACTTATTTTGCTGATACCCATACTGCCTTTCATGGACATCTCCTTCTTGCTCTGTTTCTTGTATTGCGAAGCGAGCATAGGGGGCGTCCATCATGTTTCTGGACTGGGCACGACTTTTATCTCATCGACTTCACGGATTTGCTGGCCTTGACGGGATCACCGGATATTCTTCAGCTTGAGAACGCCTGTAGAAAAGTGGATAAGACTCTGCTTTCAACGCGGGAGAAGAATGACTGTGGGTTTGAACTCCCCGTCATACTCCCGGAGGCCGATGTTCGCCCTTCTTCTTTCAGCGCTGGAGAGGGGCGGTAAAAGGCCGAGGGGGTGCCTCAATCCAGTTTCCTCACGTGGATGGAATTGGCCAGGTGCCAGCCCACGGTGCGCCGGTTCCTTCCCACCACGGCCTGCAGGGGCCCTTTGAAGGGGTCCTTGGCTACCACCTTTATCCTCACCCCCGGCTTGATCCCCAGGGAGGCCATGAACTGGAGGAGCTCGGGCTCGTCGTCCTTGACGCTGATGACCTCGGCCTTTTCCCCCGGCTCCAGGGAATAGAGGGTGGTGTCCTCCTGCTTCACGTCCTCCACCTTGGAGGGGATGGGGTAGCCGTGGGGACACACCCTGGGGCGGTTGAGGGCCACGTAGAGTCTGCGCTCCACCTCGTCGGAGATGTGGGTCTCGAAGCGCAGCGCCTCCTCGTGGGCCTCGTGCCACTCGAAACCCAGCATGTCGGTCAGGAATCTCTCCACGATGCGGTGACGGCGCATGGCCTTCACGGCCAGCTTCTCCCCCTGGGAGGTGAGGGTTATCCCGTGATAGGGGGTGTAGTTGATGAGGCCCTTCTGGGAGAGCTTCTTCAGGGTGTCGGTCACCGTGGAAGGGGCCACCTTCATGGATTCCGCCAGAGCAGAGGTGGAGACAGGGCTCTGCACCTGCTGCAGCCGGAAGATGTGCTTGAGGTATTCGCAGTGCTGGTCGAGCAAAGAAGACGGTCGAGCGGTTTTCATAACCCCTCCCAGGTCCTTGAAATTTGGAATGTCCCAAATTATAATTTCGGCGTTCCGAATTTTCAACACGGCCCTTCGACGTTCGGGGCGGCCCGGAACCCCGGATCCGGCGGAGAAGGGAGGCGTAGCTCCAGCGCACAACCCGCGCGGTCTCGGGATGTCGTCGTCGGTCCCGGTGAAGGTGACTCCGCCGGGGTCCATGGGGTTCCGACGGGCCTGGAGGATCTCCGGTTGAGGCCGTTCGGACGGCGGCCGGCCGCGGGTTTTCCCGCTGTCGCACGCCTCGGATATAATCTGGGCCGCGAGGGAGTAGAGGACGGGGAAAAGGGAAGGAGTGAGATATGGAGTACTGGGCCTTAGCCACTGGCGGCGCCGCCCTGGTGGGCCTGATCATGGCCTTCATCTACGCCAGGATGGTGGTCAAGGAGCCGCCGGGCGACGAGAAGATGCAGTCCGTGGCCGGTGCTATCCGGGAAGGGGCCATGGCCTTCATCCGCCGCGAGTACCAGGTGCTGGCGGTCTTCGTGCTCGTGGTCTTCGCTCTGATCGCCGTCTTCATCTGGTACAAACCGGTGGACGTGGTGGACGGGCAGAGGGTCATAGGGAAAAGCACCTACACCGGCATCTACACCGCCATCGCCTACGTCCTGGGCGCCATCTGCTCCATGAGCGCCGGGTTCGTGGGCATGAACATCGCCACCAAGGCCAGCGTGAGGACCACGCACGGGGCGGAGGAGGGCGGGATAGGCAAGGCCCTCACCATAGCCTTCCGCGGGGGTGCGGTGATGGGCCTCACCGTGGCCGGCCTCGGTCTCCTGGGCCTCTCCCTGGTCTACCTGGTGTTCGTCAGGTGGTGGCAGGTGGTGACCGATCCCGCCGGCCAGGCCTCCATCATCGCCGGCTTCAGCCTGGGTGCCAGCTCCGTGGCCCTCTTCGCCCGCGTGGGCGGCGGCATCTACACCAAGGCGGCCGACGTGGGCGCCGACCTGGTGGGCAAGGTGGAGGCGGGCATCCCCGAGGACGACCCGCGTAACCCGGCGGTCATCGCCGACAACGTGGGGGACAACGTGGGCGACGTGGCGGGCATGGGCGCCGACCTCTACGAGTCCTACGTGGGCTCCATCGTGGCCCCCATCGCCCTGGCGGCCACCGTCTTCGCGCTCTCCGGATCGTCGGGGGTGACCAGAGGCATGCTTCTCCCCATGCTCATCGCCGGGGTGGGCATCGTGGCCTCGGTGATCGCCAGCTTCTTCGTGCGGACCAAGGAGGGGTCGCATCCCTCCCGGGCTCTGAATATGGGGAGCTACGGAGCGGCCCTCCTCACCACCATTGGCACCCTCTTCGTGGTGCTCTTCTGGTTGAAGGACGTGGAGGGGGTGGAGCACCCCATAGGGTTCTGGATCTCCATCGTCGCCGGCCTGGCCGCAGGTCTGGCCATCGGCTGGGTGTCCGAACTCTACACCTCCGACCGCTTCAGGCCGGTAAAGGAGATAGCCCAGTCCTCCCAGACAGGGGCGGCCACCACCATACTGTCCGGGTTCGCCGAGGGCATGGAGAGCACGGCCGGCGCCATCATCCTCCTGGTGGGAGCCATCGCCGGGGCCTACCTGGCCGGCAATTGGGCCATGCCCGAGGTGGCCAACAGCGGCATCTACGGCATCGCCCTGGCGGCCATCGGCATGCTCTCCACCACGGGGATGACCGTCTCCGTGGACGCCTACGGGCCCGTCGCCGACAACGCCGGCGGCATCTCGGAGATGAGCGGGCGTCCGCCCGAGGTGCGCCGCATCACGGACAGCCTGGACGCACTGGGCAACACCACGGCGGCCATCGCCAAGGGGTTCGCCATCGCCTCCGCCGGGGTCACCGCCCTGGCCCTCTTCAAAGCCTACACCGCTGCGGTGGGGATAACGGAGATAGACCTGGGACGTTGGCAGACGGTGGTAGGTCTTTTCCTGGGAGGCATGTTCCCCTTCCTCTTCTCCTCCATGGCCATCAAGGCCGTGGGGCGGGCGGCCTACAGTATGATCGAGGAGGTCCGCCGCCAGTTCCGCGAGATACCGGGGCTGAGAGAGGGCAAGGAAGGGGTGAGGGCGGAGTACGCCCGCTGCGTGGACATCTCCACCCGCGCCGCCCTCAAGAGGATGATCCCCCCGGCCACCATCGCCATCGTGAGCCCGGTGGTCATCGGCCTGTGGGACGTGCAAGCCCTGGCCGGTTACCTGGCCGGAGCTCTGGTGGTGGGGTTCCTCATGGCCATCTTCATGGCCAACGCCGGTGGTGCCTGGGACAACGCCAAGAAGTACATCGAAGCCGGCAACCTGGGCGGGAAGGGGACGCCCACCCACGCCGCCGCGGTGGTGGGGGACACGGTGGGGGACCCCTTCAAGGACACCGCCGGACCGTGCATGAACATCATGATCAAGGTCATGTCGGTCATCGCCCTGGTCTTCGCCCCGCTGTTCATTCGATGAGATAAGGAAGAGAAAGGGGCGCCGCCTTTCCTGTCGGCGGCGCCCCCTATATTTTTACGGGGAAAGGCCTCGCAGGATGCCGTGCAGGCCCCGACAGGCGTTTTGGGGGCGGCCGGAGGGAAGGCCGGGCGTTTCCCGGCCGGGATGCGGGGGCTGCAGGACAAGGGAATACCGCCATCGGAGCGGAACGGGAGACCGGCCGGTCCGCCGGATCGACGAGCGGACCCTGCGGTGGGATGGATGTGGGTTCCCGGTTCGTGTATATGCAGATTTGCGGAGGGGCGAGCTCCTGAAAGGAAGGAACCTCTTTGACGACCTGATGGAAACCAAAAGAACGGGAAGGGAGCTTCCCTCGTGGAAATCGCGCGATTGACGGGACGCAGCTCGATGTGTTACGGATATTTGCCGAATGTTTGGCGGAGGCAGAGGATCGATGTCTGAACGTGCGGCGGAGGCGGCGGGATACCAGAAAATCCCAACGAGCTCCGGACCGCCGGGGAGGGACGGATGAAGCTGATCATCACCGAGAAGAACACCACCGCGCGGCGCATATCCACCATCCTCTCGGACGGCAAGGCGCGCCCTCTCTCCTCCTCCCGCAACCCGGTGTACGTCTTCCGCATGAACGGGGAGGAGGTGCACTGCCTGGGCCTCAAGGGGCACATCCTCAAGGTGGACTTCCCCCCGCAGTACCAGCAGTGGCAGGAGGTCGAGCCCCGCGAACTCATCCGGGCGGACATAGTGAAGGTCCCCACCAACAAGACCCTCATCCGCACGGTGCAGAGCGAGGCCCGCAAGGCGGACGAGGTGATCATCGCCACCGACTTCGACCGGGAGGGGGAACTCATCGGGGTGGACGCCATCAACATCATCCGGGAGGTGCGCCCGGACATAAAGGTAAAGAGGGCGCGCTTCTCCGCCCTGACCCCCTCGGAGATAAAGCGCGTTTTCGCCAACCTGGAGGATCCCTATTACAACCTGGCCTCGGCCGGGGAGGCCCGCCAGGACATCGACCTCATCTGGGGGGCCAGCCTCACCCGCTTCATCAGCCTGGCCTCCACCCGTCTTGGAAAGAATTTCCTCTCGGTGGGAAGGGTCCAGAGCCCCACCCTGGCCCTCATCGTGGACCGGGAGAAGGAGCGCAAGGAGTTCGTCCCCACGCCCTTCTGGACCCTCAAGATCGACTGCCGGAAGGACGGGGAGACCTTCCAGGCGGTGCACGCCAGGGAACGGTTCCCCACCCAGGAGGAGGCCGAGCAGGCCCACTCCCGCCTGGAGGGGAAGGCCAGGGTGCGGGAGGTGAAGGCCGCGGAGAGGGCGGTCAAGCCCCCCGTCCCCTTCAACACCACCGGGCTGCTCACCGCGGCGGCTTCCCTGGGTTTTCCGGCGGCCCGGGCCATGAGCATTGCCGAGAACCTGTACATGAACGGGTACATCAGCTATCCGCGGGTGGACAACACGGTGTATCCTCCGTCCCTCGACCTCAAGGGCATCCTGCGCGAGCTATCCAGGAGCAAGGCCCTGGGAGAGCTGGCCGAGGAGCTCCTGAAGAGGAAAAAACTGGTCCCCACGCGGGGAAGCCGGCAGTCCACCGACCATCCCCCCATCCACCCCACCGCCGCCGCCTCCCCTGAGGACCTCTCTCCCCAGGAGTGGAAGATCTACGAGCTGGTGGCCCGGCGCTTCATGGCCACCCTGGCCGGCGAGGCCCGGGTCCTCTCCGTGCGCGCCGACCTGACCTGCGGACCGGAGCCTTTCGTGGCCCGGGGCTCGCGCACCGTGGAGGAGGGCTGGTACCGCTATTACCCTTACGGGAGGAAGAAGGAGGTGGACCTGCCCCACCTGGAGTCGGGCGACGAGGTGGAGGTGGTCGACGCGCCGCCCCCGAAAAAGGGGGAGACTCAGCCGCCGCCGCGCTACACCCAGGGGAAGCTCATCGAGAAGATGGAGGAGCTGGGGCTGGGCACCAAATCCACCCGCCACGCCATCATCGAGAGCCTCTACGAGAGGGGCTACATATACGGCGACCCCATCGCCCCCACGGAGACGGGCATAGCCGTGGCCGAGGCCCTGCGCAAGTTCGCCGGGGTCATCGCCTCCCCGGAGATGACCGCCTCCCTGGAGAAGGACATGGACGCCATCGTGGAGGGAATGGAGACGCGGCAGGGGGTGGTGGACAAGTCGCGGGAGATGCTGGAGGAGGTCATGCGCCTCCTGGAGGACAGCAGGTCGCAGGTGGCGGCGGAGATACGCAACGGCATCCGGGAGGACCGCGTGCTCGGTCCCTGCCCGTCCTGCGGCTCGCCCCTGCGGGTGGTCAAGGCCAAGAAGAGCAGGAAGAGATTCGCGGGGTGCAGCAACTATCCGGAGTGCACCGTCACCTATCCCCTCCCCCAGAACGGAAACCTGGTGCCCACCGATGAGGTCTGCCCGGATTGCGGTTCCCCCCGGGTGAGGATCGTCAACCGGGGGAGGAAGCCCTGGACCTTCTGCCTGGACCCATCCTGCCCCACCAAGGGGAAGGAGGCCCCGGACGGGGAAGGGGGACCCGCATCGCCTTCTTGACCCTGGAAACCGGCGCCGATGATTTCGACGGTGCGGGGTGCGAGAGAGTAAAAGGAACCCCCGGCGCCTCCGTGACCCCGGAGACCGCGTATCCCTTTCTTCCATGCGCCGTATAAAGCCCTCGAGCCATCCATTGCACAGGCGGCATCGACCGAAATGCGCCCATCCGTCGGAGGTGGGCCCGTCGCAGGCGGAGGGGTCTCCCGCTTCGTGTTCCCCCTTCCGTGCGCCGGTTGCGAGCACGGACCGCATATTGTACAGGCGTGACCGACCGCACCGCCCCGCTCCCCATCGCCGTGGAGGGCTCGGCGCAGGCGGAATGTCCCCGTCCCGGGTTTACGCCTTCCCTGTCCCGGATGAGGGGCCGAGACCATCAATTTTATAACCATGCATGAGCGGCATCGGTATCGTATGACGCCGCCTCCATCGCCGGAGGGATGCCTTTTGGAGGAGGTCCCCGTGTCGCGCGATCGGGGAATACCGCTGTTCTCCATGCCCGTATGCAGGGAGGCCGTGGAAGGACCACCTGCCCCGGCGGCCCTTCAAGGGCTTGCGGTGGGACCCGAGCCGGTTCTGTCCGCACCGGGACGCGCCGCGCCATCTTTGCCTGGGCATGCGGGAGGAGGGAGGCGGAGCGGTTTGCGCCCCCGGGCGGCTTGTAGGAAAATAACGCCATAATACCGAGGGAAAGAGAGGAGGTCCGGCCCATGCGTAAGGTCGCCGTGGTGGGAGCGGGCATGGTGGGTTCCACAACCGCCATGAGGCTGGCCGAGGCGGGACTGGCCGACGTGGCCCTGATAGACGTCCAGGGGGACCTGGCGCGGGGCAAGGCCCTGGACATCTCCCAGGCCCTTCCCCTGGCCGGTTCCCCCTCCCGGGTGGAAGGAGGGGACGATTACCGCCTGGCGGAGGGCAGCGAGGTGGTGGTGGTCACCGCCGGCTTTCCCCGCAAGCCCGGCATGTCCCGGGCCGATCTGCTGGAGAGCAACGCCCGAGTGGTGAAGGAGGTGGTGGGAGCGGCCGCCGCCGTGGCCCCGGAGAGCGTGATCATCATGGTCACCAACCCCCTGGACGAGATGTCCTACCTCGCCTGGAAGGTCACCGGCTGGGACCGCCACCGGGTGATGGGCATGGCCGGGCTCCTGGACGGGTCCCGCCTGGCTTACTTCGCCGCCCGGGAGCTGGGCGCCCGTTCTCCCCAGGTCCATCCCACGGTGCTGGGGAGCCATGGAGAGGCCATGCTCCCCCTGCCCCGTTTCACCACCGTGGCCGGCGTCCCTCTGGAGAGGCTTCTCCCGCCGGAGAAGGTGGAGGAGCTGTGCTCGAGGACCAGGGAGGGGGGAGCGGAGATCGTTTCCCTGCTGAAGACGGGAAGCGCCTACTACGCACCCTCCGCCTGCGTGGCCCGCATGGTGGAGGCCGTCCTCCGCGACGAGGAGTTCCAGGTCACGGCCAGCGTCCTCCTCCAGGGGGAATACGGGCTGAGCGGTGTGTTCCTGGGGGTACCGGTGGTCCTGGGGGCGGGGGGCTGGAAGAGGGTGGTGGAGCTGCCCCTGGATGAGGAGGAGTTGCGCGAGCTCGGAGAGTGCGCCCGCCTCATCCGGGGCAGGATGGAGGAGATCGATGGGTGGCTGGCGGGTTCTTGAGGCCTCCCACCTGACCGAGGCCGTGGAGGAGCTGGCCAGGAAGGCCTCCCTGGAGCTCCCCGCGGACGTGGAGAGGGCCCTTTCGGCCGCCCTGGAGAGGGAGACCTCCCCCCTGGGGAGGTACGCCCTGGAGACCATCCTTGAGAACGCCGGGGTGGCTCGCCGGGAGGGGCTGCCCCTGTGCCAGGACACCGGCATGTTCCACCTCTTCCTGGAGCTGGGGGAGGGAGTGGCCCTCCCCTGGGGCTTCCAGGAGGCGGTGGACGAGGGCTTGAGGAGGGCCACCCGGGACATCCCGCTGCGTTCCTCGCTGGTGGACGACCCCCTGGCGGAGCGCCGCAACCGGGGCGACAACACACCGGTCCGCGTTCACCTGCGCGGGGGAGGGCCGGAGGGAGGGGCCCGCCTCACCCTGCTGGCCAAGGGCGGAGGGAGCGAGAACGCCACCCGCCTGCACATGCTCCTCCCCGGAGAGGGAGAGGAGGGGATGCGCAGGGTGGTCTTGGAGGCGGTGCGGGCCAAGGGCGCCCAGGCCTGCCCTCCACTGGTGGTCTGCGCGGGGGTGGGGGGGGATGCCGGGGAGGCCCTGGAGCTGGCCTTACTGGGGTTGCTCCGGCCGGTGGGAGAGAGGCATCCCCGCCCACACCTGGCCCGCCTGGAGGAGGACCTCCTCCGGGAGGTGAACGCCACGGGCATCGGAGCCGCGGGTCTGGGCGGGGACACCACCGCACTCGACGTCCACCTGGAGGAGGCGCCCACCCACATAGCCTGCCTGCCCGTGGCGGTGATGCTGGGGTGCCACGCGCTGCGGCGCAGCTCCCTCACCCTGTGACCGGACAGCGGATCATATGGAAGAAGATACCAGAAAAGGCTGCGAGGACGTGAGGCCCGGCAGTTTCCGGCGCACGGAAGAGGACCTGCAGATAAGGCCCTCCGCCTTCCGGGACCTCCTCCGCAACCGGGATTTCCTCCTCTTATGGGTGGGCCAGATGGTCTCGGCCATCGGGGACTGGATCATCGTGGCCGTGCTCTTCGCCTATGTGGACCAGATCTCGGGTGGTCGCAGCTACGCCATCAGCCTCATGATGCTCGCCAAGTTCCTCCCCGCCGTGCTCCTCGGGTTCCTGGCCGGGGTGATCATCGACCGCCTGGACCGCAAGTCAACCCTCATGCTCTGCGACCTCTCCCGCGCGGCGCTGGTGGTCCTACTCCCCTTCGCCGGCAACCTCCTCTTCATCTGCATCCTGGTCTTCGTCATCGAGACCTTCACCATCATCTACGGTCCGGCCAAGGACGCCAGCATACCCGACCTGGTGGAACCCGAGCAGTTGACCAACGCCAACTCCATGAACATGCTCACCCTGTACGCCTCCATGGCCTTCGGGACGGCCATCGCCGGGAGCATCATCGGGTTCATATCCTGGCTGGGGAAGGTCAACCCCGGGTTCATGGGAAGGATCGACCCCAACAAGGCCGCCTTCTTCATCGATTCCCTCACCTTCCTGGCCTCCGCCTGGCTCATCTACCACATAGGCTTCAAGAGGATACCCAGGGAGGAGAGGGTGAGGATGACCACCGGGCAGGTGAGGCAGGACTTCCGGGAGGGCCTGCGCTACCTCTGGGTGAGGCCCCTCACCCGCACCGTGCTCCTCCTCACCCTGGCCTGCTTCCTGGGGGGCGGGACGGTCTACGTGCTCACGGTGAGCTTCGTGCGCTACGTCCTGGGGGGCAGCGGCTCCACCTTCATGTACATCCTGACCACCCTCCTCTTCGGTATGATGGGCGGCTCCCTTCTGGCCGGGGTGTTGAGGGGAAGGGTGCGCAAGGAGAGGGTGCTGGGCCTGGCCATCTCCGGGTTCGGCGCGGCGGTGGTGCTCTTCTCCCTGATCAGCGCGGTGTGGGTATCCTTTTTGGTGGCTTTCTCGGGCGGCATGTGCATGGGCTACGCCATAGTTGGCATGGTCACCATGCTCCACGAGAGGCTGGACGAGGAATACCGGGGAAGGGCCTTCGCCACCATCCAGGTTATCATGCGGGCCTCCATCTTCGTCTCCATCATGCTGGCCGGGCCTCTGGCGGACCTCATCACCGGTCTGGGGCGCAAGCTGGGGCTGCGGCCCATCTCCCTGTGGCTGGTCCGGCTGGGGGGTTCCTATCAGGGAGAGATAGACGGGAGATATGCGGATTTCCGCTATCTCCTGAACGGTCCCCAGCTCATCCTCTTCGTGGGGGGCATGGTGATCTTCGCCGCCGGGCTTTACGGCCAGCGCTCCTTCCGCCGCTGTTTCGCCGGGTCGGCAATACCGGCAGGGGAGGACGCGCCTGCGGAGGGGGCAGTGGGCGTCCCGGTCTCCTCTCCGGACCCCGGCGCCAAGCCAGGGCATCAGGTGCCCGTCCCGGAGAATGGCCGCCTCGGCGGGGGAGCGACGGGCGGGAAGGGGGATCCAGCAACCCATGATGAGACGGGGTGAGCGAGGAGGAGCGTGGGCATATTCTCCGTTAGACTCTTAACGGGGACCCCGCAAACCACGACGGGACTGGGTGGTGAGCGGGATGCGTGCGGAGGACAAGGGAAGGCCGCGCCCCTGGCGACCGGCCGGGCCCTGCCGGCGGGTGGCCGGGGGTTTAACGTGGTGATGAGCGGGAGGCCCGCGGCTTTTGGGAAGGGGGAGCAGGGAGAGCCGCCCTTTGAGAAGGGGTTTAACGTGGTGATGAGCGGAAGGCCCGCGGGGTAAGGGGGTCCGCGTCCTGGAGGTGCGGTGACCGTGCGCGGCGAGGAGGAAAAGGCGTTGGGCGAAAGAGCGATCAGGGTGAGCACGCCCCTTGGCCGGGAGGCCCGGGAGAAGCTGGCGGCTGGCGATCGCCTGCTGGTGAGCGGCAGGCTGATCACCGCTCGCGACCAGGCACACCGCAGGCTGGTGGACGCCCTGCAGAGGGGAGAGAGGATGCCCGTGGAGCTCAAAGGGGAAATCATCTATTACGCCGGGCCCAGCCCGGCGCCCCCGGGCAGGGCGGTGGGATCGGTGGGGCCCACCACCGCTTCGCGCATGGACCCCTACACCCCCCGCCTGGCAGAGGAGGGCATCGCCGCGTGCATCGGCAAAGGCCCCCGTTCCCCGGAGGTCAGGCGGGTTTTGGTAGCCAACGGCGTGCTCTATCTGGTGGGCATCGGGGGTGCGGGGGCCCTCCTCGGCTCGCGGGTGAAGGCCATGCGGCTGCTGGCCTACGAGGACCTGGGTCCGGAGGCCGTGTACGAGCTGGAGGTGGAGGACTTCCCGGTGCTCGTGGCCTACGACCTGCGGGGAGGCGACGTCTTCTCCCATCTTAAGGGGATGGACGGGGAGAGCGGAGGGCATCTGCCGCCGCCGGTCGATGTCTGAGGGGGAGACGCAGGACCACCGCGTCACCCCGTCATAACCCGAGGTCTGAACCCACGGAAATGACGACCTAACGACGTCCTTCGTGTGGACTGGAGGCGACGCGGAAGGATAAACTTTTCCCTTGACGGGATGGAGACGAGGAAGGTAAGGAGATGAGCCACAGGAACTTCTCAAGGCCGGGAGGTAAGAGGAAAGGGGTCTTCATCACCTTCGAGGGAGTGGAGGGCTCGGGGAAGACCACCCAGATGAACATGCTTCACGCCCACCTCATCCGCATGAAGGTGGATGTGGTGGCCACGCATGAGCCGGGCGGGACGAGGCTGGGCGAGGAGATAAGGCGCATCCTCCTTGACCCTGCCTTCGCGGAGATGCACCCCCTCACCGAGACCGTTCTCTATGCCGCAGACCGCGCCCAGCACGTCTACGAGGTGATAAAGCCGGCCCTGGAAGCGGGAAAGGTGGTCCTCTGCGACCGCTACCTGGATTCATCCCTCGCCTATCAGGGGGTGGCGCGGGGGGTGGGGCTGGAGGGGGTGCGCAACTTGAACGAGTGGATAACCGACGACCTCTATCCCGACCTGACCTTCCTCCTCGAGATACCCTACCGGGTGGGGCTGAAAAGGCTGGAGAAGAGGAAGAAGGGCCTGGACCGCATGGAGGGCCAGCCGGAAAGGTTTCACGAACAGGTGCAGGAGGCCTACCGCACCCTGGCCAAGTTCTTCCCCAGCCGCTTCGTGGTCCTCAACGGGGCGGACCGGCCGGAGAACATCCACCACCGGGTGATGGAGGAGGTAATGAGGATCCTTCCCTGAGGACTCGCCCTCGGTGGGCTCCTGCCCTTTCCCCGGGTCCCCCTGCTGTTCTCGACCGGCGAAGCTGACCTTTTGTCGGAGGAGTAGGGGAGGATCCGGCGGCTCGGGCTCCATGGCAGGAGGCGGCTTGCGGTATGCGCGGGCTCGCCGGCCGGCGTGGGAGCGGAGCCGCCGCGCCGGGGGCGTCACGGAGGTCGCCCCGAGGTGGCTGAGCGCCCCGTCCCCTTCGCCGCGGAGCTACGCCACCTGAGCGGCGCAGGGGAGCCGGAGGGGTGTGGAAGGAAATGAGAGCATGCAGGCGTGCGGCGCCGGTGACGCGGTGCCGGCCGGTGGACGGTGAGCCGAAGAGGTCCGGAAGGGCATGAGAGGAAGGGTTCCCGAAAACGGAGAATGCGGACCGGCGGCGGTCTGCTCATGGGAGGTGGTCTTCGGCCAGGAGGCCGCCGTGGCCCGCCTCCGGTCCATGATCCGGCGGGGGGACGTGCCCCACGCCCTCCTCTTCACCGGCCCGCGCGGGGTGGGTAAGTTCACCACCGCGTTGGTCATGGCCGCAGCCCTGCTCTGCCCCGGCGGGGATGCGGACGGCTGTCCCTCCTGCCGGAGGGCGGCGGCGCGCGTGCACCCCGACCTGCACCTGCTCGAACCGGAGGGGGTGAGTATCAGGGTGGAACGGGTGCGCGAGCTGGAGGCCGCCCTGCACCGCAAAGCCGTGGAGGGCGGGGCGCGCGTGGTGGTGGTGGACGAGGCGCAGGCCATGACCCCGGAAGCGGCCAACGCCTTCCTCAAGACCCTGGAGGAGCCCCTCCCGGACACCTACCTCATCCTGGTCTCAGAGAGCCGGGAGAACCTGCTCCCCACCGTGGTCTCCCGCTGCCGGGAGGTGCGCTTCGCCTCCATCGGCTGGAGGGAGACGGAGGAGTACCTGGTGGAACGGGAGGGCCTTTCCCGGGAGGAGGCCAGGTCCCTGGCGCGCCGGGCGGGCGGGATGTTCGGCCGCGCCGTGACCTGGGCGCGCCACCCGGAGGCGGCCGCCTGCTGGAGGATGGGCGTGGAGTGCGCCGCCTCCCTGCGCCGCCTCACCCTGCGCGAGGCGCTGGGGATGATGGACGCCTACCGCCGCCGCCTGCACGACCTGAGGCTGGAGGACGCGGCGGAGGCCGCCCCCTACTTGGCCGCCCTGGACGGAAAGAGCGCCGAACGTCTGCGCAGACGCCTGGAGGAGGAGGCCTCGCGCCGCAACAGGCGGGCCAGGCGCCTGGCCGCCCACGACCTCCTGGATGGCATGGCCTCTTTTTACCGGGATATAATGCTCTTGATCCTGGCGGAGGAGGTGGGAGGCGAGGTGGAGGACTCCCTCCTCCTCAACCCGGATTGGAGGAAGGAACTGGAAAGGGAGGCCCAGCACCTGGACGCCCCTCGCGTACGCGGATGCCTGGAGGCGCTGCGGGAGGCAGGGGAGGCGCTGGACGCCAACGTGGACGAGGAGCTCCTCCTCTCCCACCTGGTGATGACGCTCAGGAGCCTGTGCTGACCCGGGTGCCGGCGGATTGTTGAAGCCCCCTGCGACGGCGGAGAGGTGGATAACCGTGTGCGAAAACTGTGAGGGGATGTGACGCGGAGGGTTGAAGCCCCTGCGCCGGCGGACAGGTCCCCGGTATCCTCCTCGAGCCAGGACGGCCAGACTCCCGTCCCTCAGGGGGAGGGGAGGCGCCGGAACCGATGTTTGGCGCGACCTCGACACGCCGGTCGAGGGGCGCCGGGAGGTGAAGGATGGCCACGGTAGTGGGAGTGGTTTTTAAAAAGGGAGGAAAGGTCCACTACTACGACCCCGACCGGCTCTCCCTGCGTGTGGGCGACGAGGTGATGGTCCCCACGCCCAAGGGGCCCGAGTTCGCGGTAGTGGTGACCCCTCCCCGAGAGATACCCGATCCCCGCGAGCCCGAAAGGCTGCGCAAGGTCCTCCGGAGGGCCACGGACCGGGACCGGCAGCAGAAGGAGCGCAACGAGTTCCGGAAGGACCGCGCCTGGCGCAAGTGCCAGGAACTCATCGCCAAGCACCAGCTCCCCATGAAGCTGGTGGACATGGACTACGCCTTCGACGGAAGCTCCATCACCTTCTACTTCACCGCCGAGGGGAGGGTGGACTTCCGAGCCCTGGTGCGGGACCTGGCCTCCACCCTCAAGACGCGCATCGAGCTGAGGCAGATAGGGGTGCGGGACGAGGCCAAGATGATCGGAGGCCTGGGGCCCTGCGGGAGACCCCTCTGCTGCGCCACCTTCCTAAACCAGTTCCACCCCATCTCCATCCGCATGGCCAAGGAGCAGCACCTCCCCCTAAATCCGGCCAAGATATCCGGCGTATGCGGACGCCTCATGTGCTGCCTCCATTACGAGCAGGACGCCTACCGCCGCTTCCTGCGCTGGGTTCCCGCCGTGGGGGAGAAGGTGGAGACGGAGCGGGGAACGGCCAGGGTGGCGGCCCACGACGTGCTCCACGAGAGGGTGACCCTGGAGCTCGAGGACGGCGAGAAGTTCACCGTTCCCGCCTCCTATTTCGGTCCACCCCCCCAGGAGGTGGAGCCGGAGGAGGAGGTGGAGGACGAGATCGTGGAGGACATCGACGAGGAGCTGGCTCCGGGATGAACCCGGGGTCCTCTGCCTGTCCGGTCGATCTGAAACACGCCCTCCGATACGAGCTGCGGAAGGCTCCGGGATGAACCCGGGATCCTCTGCCTGTCCGGGGATTGCCCGTCCGGGGAACCGCTCCCCGGGCGCTCGGGAGAAGGCGGACCTGGTAGAGGGTCTCGGCGCCGCCGTAGAAACGGACCGCGGGTAGGCCGTCCGGGGAGGGGGCGGATGTCCGCGCGCCAGGCGGGAACGCCGCCTCCCATAATCGACAAGCCAAACTTGCGTGTGCTATATATTTGGTCTATGCAGGCTCCGGGCCTTTCCGGAAGGAAGCGGCGGGACGGGAAGCCATTTGAGGAAAAAAATGGTAGAGATACGCTTTCACAGCCTCGGGGGACAGGGAGCGGTGACCCTTATCAACCTCCTGGCCCAGGCGGGAGACCTGGTGGGCAAGCGGGTGCAGGCCTTCCCCTTCTTCGGTGCCGAGAGGAGGGGGGCGCCGGTGAAGTCCTACGTGCGCATGGACGACAAGCCCATCTACCTGCGCAGCCAGATCTACCGCCCGGACTTCCTGGTGGTGATGAGCTCCTCCCTCCTCCAGGCGGCCGTCGAGGAGGGCACCAAGGGCGGCACGGTGATCCTGGTCAACCAGCGCGAGGAGGAGGACGCCGCGCTGGAGAGGCTGCCTTTTACGGCCTACGCGCTGGATGCAACCTCCATCGCCCTGGATCTGGGGATGGTGGTGGAGGGGATGCCCGTCCTCAACCAGGTCTTCCTGGGTGCCGTCTCCTACGTCACCGAGCTCATCCCCCTGGAGGCGGTGAACGAGGTCATCCGTCGCAACATCCCTCCCGGCCGCCAGGAGGCGAGCATGGAGGCCGCCCGCAGGGGGTTCACCTCCGTGCGGCTGGTGAAGGCGGTGGGAGAGAGGAGGCACCGGGAGAGGACCGCCGCTTCCTGAGCCGCTCGGGCGGGGGCCGGCCTCCGCGCCTTGACCCTCGCCAACCCCCGCCGCCTGCGGAGCGGTTATCTTAGGGCGGGAGGGCACGGAACCGGCTGGAAAGCGGGAAGCCCGGATCGGCAGACGAGGAGGATGCGCAGGGAGATGCCCGGCAGGAAGAGGAAGGAGAAGGCGGAGGAGATCGGGTTCCTCACCACCCTCTCCGTGCCCTCGGAGGGGAGCGTGGGGCGCACCGGGACCTGGAGGACCTTCCGTCCCGTCCTGGACCGGGAGAGGTGCAACAAGTGCCTCCTCTGCTGGATATACTGCCCCGAGGCCAGCATCAGCAAGGAGCTGGAGATAGATTACGACTACTGCAAGGGGTGCGGGGTTTGCGCCGAGGAGTGCCCCACAGGGGCCATGAGCATGGTCAAGGAAGAGCGATAGAGGCGGCGACGCAGCCGCGGAGCGAAGCGCCGCCCGGTCGATCGTGGGCGGCGGACGATGATGGAGAAAGGATCGACATACACTGTTATCATCGTGCCTTCCCCTGAGTTGAAGATGAGCGGCGGCGGACGGTGATGGAAAAAGGACAGGGGAGGCAGGGCAGCACGCGAGAGTGGCGGAGGGAGCGAGGCGGAGCGCTCCGGACGGCGCCGCGCCGCTTCTTGGACCGAGCGAGGGAGAGATGGCCGTGAGGATGGTGGAGACGGGCAATCACGTGGCCGCCTGGGGGGCGCGCCTCTCCCGGGTGGAGGTGGTGTCCGCCTACCCCATAACCCCCCAGACCCAGGTCATAGAGGAGATATCCCGTTTCATCTCCGAAGGGGAGATGGAGTGCGAGTACATCCCGGTGGAGAGCGAGCACAGCGCCATGGCGGCCATGATAGGTGCGGCGGCCATGGGGGTGCGGGCCTTCTCCGCCACCTCCGCCCACGGCCTAGCCTACATGCACGAGCTCCTGCACTGGGCGGCTGGGGTGCGCCTGCCCATGGTCATGGTCAACGTCAACCGGGCCCTGGGGCCGGGGTGGAACATCTGGTGCGACCACCAGGACACCATGGCCGCGCGGGACACGGGGTGGGTGCAGCTCTACTGCTCCGACCACCAGGAGATCCTGGACACCGTCATCCAGGCCTACCGCATATCCGAGGACCCCAGGGTCGTCCTCCCGGTGATGGTCTGCTACGACGCCTTTGTTGCTTCTCATACATACATGCAGGTGGAGATACCGGAGCAGGAGGCCGTGGATCGCTTCCTCCCCCCCTTCCGCTCCCCGTGGAGGCTGGACCCGGAGTTCCCCTTCACCCACGGCTCGGTGATCTACCCCGACGACTACGAGGAGGTCCGCTTCTCCATGCAGCAGGCCATGGACAACGCCCGCCGGGTCATCGCCGAGGCTGCCCGGGAGTACCGGGAGGTGGTGGGCGGCTACCACGGGGAGCTGGTGGAGACCTATCTCATGGAGGACGCGGATTGCGCCCTGGTGGCCATGGGGTCCGTGGCCTCGGAGTGCCGGGTGGCGGTGGATGATCTGCGGGATGCGGGCCACGCCTTCGGCCTGGTGAGGATCCGCTCCTACCGCCCCTTCCCGGTGGAGGAGCTGCGGGGACTCCTTGCGCCCCTGCGCTCCGTCCTGGTCATCGACCGCGCCGTTTCCTTCGGGTTGGAGGGCCCCCTCTTCTCCGAGGTCAAGGCGGCGTTGTACGGGCACGGCGACCCCTCGCTCCACGGGCTGATAACCGGCCTGGGAGGGCGGGACGTGCCCTACGACCTCATCGCGGATAACGCCGCGGCGGCGGCCGAGGGCAGGCTGCCCGCGGGGAGCAACTGGCCGTCGGTGCGCCTCAACGAGCACCACCACCTGGTTAAGAGGAGCCTGGAGGAGTACTGGAAGAAGGAGGGGGTGCGATGAGGCTGCGCGATTTCCCCGCCGAGGAGCTCTTCCTGCAGGGGAGCGCCGCCTGCCAGGGCTGCCCGGCTAGCGCCGCCCTCAGGGTGGCCTTCAAGGCCCTGGGCAGGAACACCGTGCTCTGCGTCATCGCCTCCTGCACCTCGGTGCTCCAGAGCCCCTATCCGGTTTCCGCGCTGAACCTCCCCACCCTGAATATGGCCTTCGCCAGCGGGGGAGCGGTGGGCTCGGGGTTGACCGCCGCCGCGGAACGCCTGGTGGCCAGGGGGAAGCTCAAGGAGAAGCCCACCATCCTGGTGTGGGCGGGGGACGGGGGCACCTACGACATAGGCATCCAGGCTCTCTCCGGGGCCGCCGAGCGCAACGCGGACTTCATCTACGTGTGCTACAACAACGAGGCCTACTCCAACACCGGCACGCAGCGCAGCGGGGCCACCCCTTACGCCGCCTGGACCACCAACACGGTCAAGGGCAAGGAGGAGTGGCGCAAGGACGTGGCCCAGATCATGGTGGCCCACGGCATCCCCTACGTGGCCACCGCCTCCCTGGCCTACCCCACGGACATGTTCCGCAAGTTCGCCAGGGCCAGGGAGATCAAGGGGACTCGCTACATCGAGATCCAGGCCCCCTGCCCCCCGGGTTGGAAGTTCCCCTCCAGCCACACGGTGAAGATAGCCCGCCTGGCGGTCCAGACCGGCATGTGGCTGCTCTACGAGCACCAGGAGGGGAAGACGGTGTACACCGCCGGGACGCAGCGCATCATCCAGGGCCAGTCCAAGCCCCTGCCGGTGGAGGAGTACCTGAAGGCGCAGGGGAGGTTCCGCCATCTCTTCCACCCGGAGAGGGACGAGGAGAGGATATCCGCCATCCAGAAGCGGGTGAGCGCCACCCTGGAGACCCTGCAGTTCACCCACCGGATGAAGGAACACCTGATGGACATAATCTGAGGGGCCAGGTCTTGTGTTTTAATACCCGTGGGGGTATCAAAATCCAAGACCTGACCCCATATAATCTTTTTTAGCCGGCGTAGCTCAGCAGGTAGAGCAGCTCACTCGTAATGAGCAGGTCAGGAGTTCGAGTCTCCTCGCCGGCTCCAGACCGTATGGGCCGGGAGGCGAGCGTCATGCCTTCCGGCCATTCAGCGCCTTAAGGCCTTCCCCCACCCCATTGACGCCATCGCCTTTCCCCCCGCCCCGCGCGCCCCTTCCATAAAGCGGCCTGAAGGGGGTCGGGCGGGGAAAGGCGCCTCCTCTGACCGTTCACCCCCCCGGATGCGCCGTTCGCCCCCCCTTCCCCCTCGCTGGCGGGATATCGGTAAACGCCGCGGCGGAGGGCCCGATACATGGGGTGAGAGAAGGTCCTCGAATACCGCGGAAGGAGGTATGGAGATGAGACGGAGGATGAGGATCCTGGGGATGCTGGGGGCCATGTCCCTGCTCCTGGTGTTCCTGCTGGGCGCCCCGGCGGAGGCCGCCAACCCTGAGAACGTGAACGTCTCCGCCACCGTGGCCGAGGCCCTGCGCCTCACGGTGAGCGGCGCTCCCGTCGATTTCGGAGGGAGCCTGCTCCCCGACGGCGGACCGGGGCTGGATGGCGTGTACACCGATTCCCTGGGCGCCACCGTGTCCGCCAACAGGCCCTGGAGGCTGGAGGTGGACAAGGACGGCGATCTCACCAGCCCTTCCGGTACCATTCACTCCAGCCGGCTGACCTTCGCCGCCAGCTCCGGGGACGGTAGGGTCACGAATTTGGGTAGCGGTCAGTTCGGGAGCGACGTCATGGTGGCCGAGGGCAACCGCGGCGGGAACATCAACATCACCGTCAACTACCGGGTGGACATCGAGTGGGAGGACGCGCCCGACACCTACACCGCCGTCCACACCTACAGCGTGGTGACTCAGTGAGGTTTGCCCACAAAAACGTCGGCCGCGAGGACGGAGGGCCCGGAGCTTTCCGGGCCCTCCCGCCTTCCCGGGGAAAGGGCGGGATGAAGGGGTGCGGGCGCCAGGCGGCCCGGGGGCGGTCTCCAGGCTGGCACGCGGTGCGTCACCCGTTGCGGCGCGTCCCCCGGATTTGTCGGCGGCGGCGGTTATCCTCCATAATGTCTGCGGTCGAGGGAAGCCCCCGGCGGGGGCCGGACCGAGGTGAAGGGAGCGCGACGTGGTCCGTGGAAGGAGGCCTGGATGTGGAGGTCCCTGATGCCCGGAGGTGAGAGGAGGCCCGGGAAGGGCCGTTTGGCGGCAAGCGGGTCCGGGACGCTCCTCGCCGCCCTCCTCCTGGGGGTCATTCTCGCCGCTGCGTGGCCCGGAGGGGCGGGGAGAGCGCGGGCCCAGGGCTTCGACCTCACCGTCTCCCCGGTGAAGAAGGAGATCACCGCGCAACCCGGGGAGAGGGTGGAGTTCACCGTCACCCTCATCAACCACACCGCGGAGGACCTGGAGCTCCTGGTCTATCCCATGGACTTCTTCATAAAGCCCGACGGCAGCTACGAGTTCCACGAACCGGACCACTACACCTATTCCTGCTCCCGGTGGATCGAAATACCCCGCGGCCGCCTCTCCCTCTCCCCCCGCGCCCAGCACGAGGAGCCCTTCGCCCTGCAGGTCCCCCCGGACGCCGAGCCGGGCGGCCACTTCGCCGTCCTCTTCTTCCAGGACGCCAGCGAGCCGCCTCCGGGCACGGGGGTCAAGCCCACCTACCGCATCGGGTCCCTCATCCTGGTCACCGTACCCGGGGACATCGTGCGCCAGGCCGAGATAAGGTCCCTCTCCGTGGATAGTGACCTCCTCTCCCTGTGGGGCCCTCCCGAAGGCGGGGAGGGGGGTTGGCCGGCGCGGAGCATGAAGTACCGCCTGGAGGTGGAGAACACCGGGAACGTGCACCTAACCATCCAGGCCGCCCTCACCTACCGCGCCGCGGTGGGACTCGGCTCCGGGTCCGTGGACCTGGGGGAGTTCACCATACTCCCCGGGACGGTGCGCCGCTTCGAGGGCTACCTGCCCTCCCCGCCCATGCTGGGCTATTTCCGCGCGGAGGCCACCATCCGCTACGGCCCGGACATGTACACCTTCGACACCGAGAGGCGCGCCTCGAGCGGCTTCTGGGCCGTGCCCCTACTCTGGATACTCTTCTTGGTCCTACTTGCCGTGGGGTTGCGGTACCTGGTGAGGTTCCTGCGGGGGCGCTTCCGGGTGAGCCTCAAGGTAACCCGCAGATAATGGAGGGGGTCACCCGGGATAAAAAAGGGGGTGCGAGGTCGGCAGGACTTCACCGGGCGCCGGCGGTCCGCCCGGATCCTCATCTCGCGGCCACGGTGACCAGAAGTCCGCCCTCGGGCTGGGCGGTGAGGGGGATGTTGCCGTAGAAGGTCCCGTCGGGTCGGATGCGCGCGCAGGGGGCGATGGAGACCCTCACCGTCACCCCCGCCGCCCGTGAGGCTACCGCCGGCGGGACGGCAAAAGAGGCGAGGAGGGCCGAGATGACCAGGGCCGCGAGCGCTAACCTGCCTACCGCTCCGAACACCTTCATCCCCGCTCGCCTCCTTGCGCCTTTTCCCTTCCACTCCATTTAACGGCTCGTGGGGCGGGTGAGAGCATCCGCTGATGGTCAGATAACCCGCCGCCTGAAGTATGACCCCGGACATCCTTCCCTTTGCGGGAGCTGTAGTGATGCGACGGGGCCTCCGGATGCGTCTTGGGTCCGATGCGCAGACCGTCGGGACAGTCGAGGTCCCGGACCGAGCTCTTTTCAGGTTGTATCCCCGCCCGGTGCATCCTTCCTGTCTGTTTGATAGAGCATGTGGAGAGGGCTCTCTGGGTCGGCAGGTCCGAGACGCTGATAGTGTGCCCTTAGCGCGCCGGGGCATGCGTCCGGCGAGGGCGGCATCTCGGTGAGGAAAGGCCGTAAACAACGACCTGCCTGGGAACACCTGGGTATGATGCAAGACGATGGCGACGCTGGGCAGGAGACGTAACCCGGGCGCGTCGGGGCGTTGGCATGATGGGATCGGTTCTCTCTGTCTGCCCGGGCGCGCGCCGTAATGGCCCGTCAGCTCGTCCACTTGTTCGCAGGGGTGGCCGATCATCGGAGCCCGCACGCTACCGGATATCTTTCAACCCCCGCCAACCCGCAGAGCTCAGGTTAAATTATGGGGGACGCCCTTCAATCGGGATCGAGCCCAATAAGGCGGCGCTCAGCGGTGCACCCTTCCTCTACCCCCGCAGGCAGGGCAGGTGGTCGTCCTGCTGATCCTTCCCGTTCCTCCGCACGTGCTGCACGGCACGTACCCTTCGCCTCACGTGTAGCATCTTCCCGTGCCGCCGCACTCCGGGCAGGTCTCGGTGACGGTGACCGTGCCCCTGCCCCTGCAGGTGCTGCAGGTGACGTAGGCCGACCCCAGGCTCACGGTGAGGGTGACCGGCGTCCCCTTCCTCACCGGGGAACCCGGTGCGGGATCCGAGGAACACACCAGCCCCGCGGAGACCGATTCGCTGTAAATCCGCTGGACCTGCGGCTGAAGCCCCAGGTTTTGCAGGAGGGCCAGGGCCTCGGACTCCGGCCTGCCCGAGAGGTCAGGCACGGCCACCGTCTCTGGCCCCTTGCTCACCACGAGGTCAACCGTCGATCCGCTCTCCAGCTCCTCCCCCTCCGGGGGTTCGGTGCGGATGACCGTCCCCTCGGCCAGCGCGTCGGAGTGCTCCTCGAGGACGGAGCCGGCCGCGAGACCCCTCTCCTCCAGGGCTTTCACCGCCTCCTCCACGCTGGAGCCGGCCAGGCGTGGGACGGTCGCCCTCGCCGGAGCCGGCGGGCTGCCCCCGCAGCCCGAGAGGAGGAACCCGAGGAGAGCGGCGGTCAGGAGGACGGTCCCCCCGACGCTCCATCTCATTCTTCCTCCCATGCCTCCTCCTTTCGACCGATACATCTCCCTCCATGCCCCTCGGTTATTCCCTCCGTGTCCATGCCCCTCGGTTATTCCCTCCGTGAGCGGGACATTCCCACGCCGCTCTCACGGATCCTCCTCCCACGGAGTCTCCTCCGCGGGGGTCCACGGACCCTGGCTTGTGTGCCGTGTGGGCATAACCCGCAACTTCAGGCAGCGCCTCCACCCCCCGCTGAGGCTCCGGAATCCGCGGGCGGAGCCCTCAGGCGCATCGTCCACGGTACTCCTCGCCCGTCCGCAGGTTGGCCACCCGCGGTGAATCGTTCGGATAGGTTATCTGGCGCATCGTCCACGGTACTCCTCGACCGTCCGCAGGGCTCCCCGACACGGCCCTGGACAGGCGCCCATATTCATTTCTCCCCACCCGCGTCCGTTTAAACCGCCGGGGGAGATAAAACCGCCGGCGAAGATCGGCCGCCCCGCCGAAGGGCCCGTTTGGCCTCCCCCCGGACCCCGGCGTCAATCCGCCGCGGACGCGGGGAAGTCGGTGCTCACATATCCATGACCCCCGGAGGCGTTGGTGTGTTTGCATGGCCTGGTCGCCTCGGAGGATGGGGTGGATCAGGCCACTCACCCGGCAAAGTGCCGGGTCCCCTGATCGCGCCAACCCCAGATGGGGCCGTGGGCCTCCAGGAGGGCGGCCTCACCTTATTCCGGGCCCGGCCCGCCTCCCTCTCCCCGCGGCCCCTTTTCGGTACCGGATGATATGAGTGATGCGGGATCCGTCACCCGGATACAGGCCCCTGTCCCTCCCCATCCCGTTTCCAGGTCTTTACAGGCCGCGGTCCAGGAGAGGGAGTCCTCGACTCCGACGGTTCCCGTTTCCCTCTGAACGCAGGAACCTTCCCCGTCCCTGCGGACCTGAGGCTCTTCCGGAGTATGAAAACCAGCGAGTTCTCTCCCCGTCCCCGCGGGCTCGAGTCCACCCAATGGAACCTTTTGTCCCGGTAAGAAGTTCTCTCCCCGTCCCCGCGGGCTCGAGAAGATGCCGATCTCTCGTGCGCGGTCACACCCCGTCCCTGCGGACCTGAGGCTCTTCCGGAATATAAGCCCCTTCCGACACGAGGGTCATCCGGAGTATAAAACCAGCGAATCCCCCTCCCCCCGTTCCTGCGGACCTGACCGCTCCGACCGACCCTTCCCTTGGCCGGACAAGGTGCGTTCGGGGGAGAGAGGACCCTCGTCCGGCGTCCCCCCGCCGCACCTCGGTGCGGAACCCCCCTTGCCGCAAGCCGACTCCTTTCCCGCGGTCGGGTCCGGCACAGTGATGTGGATCGGTTTGTCGCCGCCCCCACTCCTCCAGCCGCGAGGGCTCTTTTCTCTTCCAAAGGGCCTCATAGGTCCGACTTTTCGAGATTTGCCGGGAGGTCCGTTTCGCGAAAGATGCCGGAAGGCCGTCCACAGGACCTTGGACGGGGATATGTCGTTCGCGGCCGTGGTCATCTCATCGGTGGATCGCGAGCAGGCGTCAACGCGAGACGGCGGTGACCTGGAGCCCGGGGGGCGGAGCCGCCCGCGGTGGCGTAGCGGGCTCTGCGGAGCCCCTTTGCGGACGGTGGCTCCGGCAAACCGGGCGGGCAGGGGATCGGTGACGCACTGCTCGCATGTCGACAAGAGGAGCGTGCAGAACAATGCGTTCGCCGGATCGATTAAAAGGGATCCGTCGCCCGGGTCGGATACCGCGTCATCCCGGCGCAATGCGTTCCGAAAGACCGAGAAAACCGTCTCTCCGGTGACCCCGTTTTGCGCCACCGGCTTATGGTGCGCTTGATGAGGCTCTCACGCCGGTGAGTGCATTCGCCATTCCCTCGGGTTTTCCGCCACCGGCTTCTGGTACACTTGATGGGACCGGTGGACTCTGGCCGGTCCCATCAAGTGTACCAGACCGTTGTTCTCTGCAGGAGAAAGGGTCCCGGGCGGGCCGCGGTTCTCGCGTTCGTCCGGTTCCGGCGAGGCCGGGGGCGCGTGCCGGACCCGGTGTTCCCCCGGCGCTTACTGAACCGCCTGAATGGGGAACGGCCTGGACCGGTGTTCGCCGGGGCGGACCGGCGGACGGTCCTGAGGCCGGGCAGGCGGCTGAATCTACCCCGCCCACCCTCGAGGAGCGGACGGGGCGCTCCGGCGGAAAGGCCGGCGGTCGGGCGGGTGGCTCGGCGCTGCAGCCCGGACAGGCTGCGAGGAACGGTAGGCCGGACGGAGAGACCGGCGGTCGGGTGGAGTGATGCGGACACCGTAACCGAGGCCGGGAATCCGGGATGCGGGGCGGCATGAACCCGCCGGACGGGACGATTCCCGGATGGGCCCGGTGGGGCGGGCGGCGGAACGGGGGTGATGCCTGGTTGAGGCCGGTCCTCTTTCACATCGGCTCCCACCCAGTGTATTCCTACGGGGTATTCCTCTTCCTGGCCTTCCTTTTAGGGGTCCTGGTCGCCGGCCGGGAGATCGAGCGCAAGGGCCTGGAGAGGTCATCCATATACGCGGTGGGGGCGGCGGCCGCCGTGAGCGGGGTCCTCGGCGCGCGCCTCTTTTACGTCCTGGGGCACTGGGAGGAGTTCTCCTCACGGTGGGGTTCCCTCCTCGACCTCAACATGCGGGGCCTGGTCTTCTACGGGGGATTGGCCCTGGCCGTTCCGGTGTGCGTGCTGGTGGCCAGGTGGACGGGACTCCCGCCGGGCAGGACCGCCGATGCCGTGGGCCTCGCCCTCCCCCTCTCCCTGGCCGTGGCCCGCGTGGGGTGTTTCCTCAACGGTTGCTGCGGGGGCAGGCCCTCCTCCCTACCCTGGGCGGTGACCTTTCCGGGTTCGGCCGCGGCGGTGCATCCCACCCAGCTCTACGAGCTCCTCCTTGACCTGGCGCTCTTCTTGCTCCTCCTCCGTCTGAGGGTCAGGATGAACAGGGATTGGGATCTGTTCCTGGTTTCCGTGGGGGGCTACGGCGCGGTTCGCTTCCTGGTTGAGTTCTTCCGCTATCATGCCAGTCCCTCCGCGGGGCCGTTCTTCCAGGCGGTCAGCCTGACCGTGGCGGTGACCCTCATCTCCCTGGCCGTATGGAGGGAAAGGAGGGCAGGTCCGGGATCCGTGGACGGCGAGCCCTCGCGCGTTCCGTGACGGTAGGGTCCGGATCCGGCTCAAGTGGTCGTTGAAGGGACGTGCCGGCCTCGGGGGTCCGGGATCCGCGGAAGGCGGGACTGCGTGGGTGCCGGGCGGGGGGCAAGGCGAGGGCTCGGAGGGAGGAACGGTGTCCCCCGCAACCGCGGGGTCACGATCGGGGTTCGCCCTCCGGGTCAGGCCGGTTTACGCCGGTCCCCCGCCGACTCGACCCGGATGACTTCGGCACGCCCGCGCCGACGCTCCCGGGCCAATCGGGTTTACGCCGGTCCCCCGCCGGACTCGACCCGGATGAGGCCGTAGCAGGGGGTCCACGGGCTGGGTCGGGCCGGTTCCCGGCGTGGGGCTGGATTCTATGCGTGGAGCTGGATTCTATGTAGAGTATAAAAACGAACATATAAAGGCGAGCCGCCCCCGCCCTTTTGGAGGCGAGGATACCACGGATGTAATCGACAAGGGCGAAAAAGCCGCCCCCCTTTTTTAGAGGCGAGATCGACTGCGAGACCGGAGGGCTCTCGCCGAATGCCGCCCTCGCGCCCTTTTGGATGCGAGACGGGAGGTGCCTGGAAAAACACGGGGCGGCTGGTTTGGCCCCGGCCGTTGATGCGCCGGACATGCGGCAGTGCTCTCGTGGATTGGGAGGTGGAGGATATGGACGAGGAAGGCAAGAGCGGATTGCTCTTCCGGGAGGAGCAGCGTTTCCACCAGTGGTGGATATACGCGGTGGTGGTGGGGACGGCGGGGTTCGCCTGGTACGCCTTCCTCCGGGAGGCGGTGCTGCACCGGCCCATGGGCGACCGGCCCGCGCCCTACTGGCTTACCGCCCTCACCTGGGCCCTCATGGGGATAGGGTTCCCCTGGCTTTTCCTCTCCGCACGCCTGGTGGTGGAGGTGCGTGAGGACGGCGTGCGCTTCCGCTACCGCCCCTTCCACCGGAGGTGGCACCGCCTCTCCGCGGGGGAGATAAGGGAGGCGGAGGCCCGCACTTACCGTCCCATCCTGGAATACGGGGGATGGGGCATACGCTACGGGTGGAGGGGTGGGCGGGCCTACAACGTCTCCGGCAACCGCGGGGTCCAGCTGACCCTGAACGACGGGAGGAAGGTGCTCTTCGGGTCCCGCCGCCCCGAGGAACTGGAGGCCGCCATCCGTAAGATCATGAGCTGAAGGGCGCCGCATGAGCTGAAGGGCGCCGCTCACGGCTCCCTGTGCCGCTCACGGCCCGCAGCGCCGCTCACAGCCCGTAGGAACGGGCGATGATCTCCCGCATGATCTGGTCCGTGCCCCCGCCGATGGGACCAAGGCGCATGTCGCGGTAGGCGCGGGCCAGGGGGTATTCCTCGGTGTAGCCGTATCCTCCGTGGATCTGCAGGGCCCGGTCGGCCACCCGGCAGGCCATGTCGCAGGTGTAGAGCTTGGCCATGGCCACCTCCCTGACCGGCTCCTTGCCCTCCACGTAGAGCTTGAGGACGTGGTAGGTGAAGGCTCGCCCCAGCTCTATCTCCATGGCCATGTCCGCCAGCATGTGGGAGATGGCCTGGAACTTGCCGATGGGGCGCCCGAAGGCCTGCCTCTCCTTGGCGTACTGCAGGGCGATCTCGAAGAGGAGCTGGGCGCCGGCCACGGCTCCCAGAGCCATGATCAGCCGCTCCCACACGAAGTTGGCCATGATCTGGTAGAACCCCCGGTTCTCCTCCCCCAGCAGCGCATCCGCCGGCACGCGCACATCGATGAAGGAGAGCTCCCCGGTGTCCGAGGCCTTCCAGCCCAGCTTCTTTATCTTCCTGGAGGTCTCGAAACCCGGGGTGCCGCGGTCCACGATGAACTGGGAGATGCCCGCGTAGCCCTTGTCCCGGTCCGTCTTGGCCGCCACCACCACCCAGTCGCAGCGCACCCCGTTGGTGATGAAGGTCTTGGAGCCGTTGATGATCCAGTCCGAACCGTCGCGCACGGCGTAGGTGCGGATGCCGGCCACGTCGGAACCGGCCTCCGGCTCGGTTATGCCCAGGGCTCCGATGGTCTCGCCGCGGATGCCGGGGATGAGGTATTTCTCCTTCTGCTCCTCGGTGCCGAATCGGTTGATCTGGGGCATGGCGATGCCTATGTGGGCTCCCAGGCCGGCGGCCACCCCTGCGGAGCCGCAGCGGGTGATCTCCTCGTGGAAGACGGCCTCGGCGATGCGGTCGTCGTCCCCTCCGTATTTCTCCGGGTAGGACATCCCCAGGAACCCCAGCTCCCCCATGCGGGTGAACACCCAGCGGGGGAACTCCTCCGCCTCCTCCCATTCGTCGGCGTGGGGCGCGAGCTCGTTCTCCACGAACTGGCGGAGGTTGCGGCGGAAATCCTCGTGAACCGGTTGGAAGATGTCGTAGCTCATCCTGCCCTCCCTCGCTTTTTTGAGCCTTTTAGGAAAGCGCTTCCCGCTCGGTGAAGCCAGGTTGATTATAGCACCGGGGGGAAAGCGGCCTGAACCCGCCGCGCCCCCTCGAGATTGACCCGGGTCTGCGCAACACGGCCTTCGTGGCCACCAAGGGAAAGCGGCCTGAACCTGCCGCGCCCCCTCGGGAGGTACCTCCCGGGTGGGGCGCGGGCATCCCCTGACCGGGGGCGGGAATCGGCGCGGCTTGCCGGCGGGTTGGAGGAGCGCCTCCCGACCGGCGATGCGGGCTTGAAGCGTCACGTGAGCATGCGGAGCG
>FWWL01003238.1_pt1 | contig 30477 bp, 27 predicted proteins | sample 2228331 | NCBI WGS metagenome assembly FWWL01 (sample SAMEA103939775, study PRJEB20133) | metagenome
TAACAGCTTTATCACTTAGAGGCTTCACCTCATTGACAAAAGTATCGCTAATTTTTTTGTTGACATCCCTATATTGGGCTTCCTCTGCCACGATCTCCTTTATTAAGGCTTCAAAACGCTGAATGTTTGGGCGGATACTAGAGTCAAGCTCAGTTAAAGCATCGTCAACCTGAAGTTTTGAAACAGCTTCCTCAATTTTTTTTGCTGAAGCCCTAAGTTGACTGTTAATTTTTTCCATCTCAGGCATGTATCTGGCAAGAAGCTCCATATCCTTAGACCAGTTGTTCATTTCTTCTGTTTGATAATGCTTCCATTCTTTAAGTTCTACCGTGAATTTAAAGGGCTTTCCCTCCTCAAACTCTTTTGCTCTTTTCATAAGGGCTTCATTTCTTTCATCCAGATACACCCCTGTTCCAAATATCCATCCCCAAGGTTCAAAGAGCTGGACATAGGAGATCTTGGGAACCGCGTCCTGTTCCGAATACTTAGGCCAGTAATACATAACATAGCCAGCCTTATTTTTCTTACAAACATTAGCAAACTCAACAAAAAGCTTTTTGCCCTTTTTATCTTCAAAGTTACTAAGATCTTTTCCGTCAAGCTCAGGTTTATAGGGATGCATCACCATTTTAGGATGAAGATCGTTAATCCATATATAATCTTTTCCCTCGGGACCATATCTCAAAGACCTAATAAGTTTTTTGGCTAGTTCCTGACGTTCCGAAAGAGTCCCTAAGGTGCTGTCTTCTGCTATAGCCTTAACCATGGAAAGGGCTGATTGGACAATAGAACGGGTAAGAAGCTGGTAGTTTCCAACACCACCTAGTTCTCTTCCAAGCTCCATTGAAACATGCTCATAAAAGTTTTTATGATCCACCAAAACGGTTTGAAGAAGATAGGTTCTCAATCCGAGGTGTTCCCTTCTTTCTAGAGAGGCTATCTGTTTAGTAAGTTCACTTAGCTTTTTGTTTATGTTGTCAAGCTCATTTAAAACTGATGATGCGGAAGGGAAGACCTTTTCAAAATCACCCCTCTTAGAAAGAAACTTACCAATCGGCATTTCAGATGGCTCAAGAGGGATTTTAAGCTTTTTCAAAGAAGCATCATTTGTGTAGGTAGCGACTTCGTTAGTCCACAAAAAGTGATTCAGTCTAAGCTCAGCTATCTCTTGAGGCCATTTTTTGTGCTCAATGATATTTTGGGATTTTTTAAGAATATTACCAATTGCCAAGTAAACCACAAGGGAGAGCACAACTAAAAGCACTAAAACTATTAAGAACCCACCCGCAATCTTTTTCCCTACGCTCATCTTAAAACCTCTCCACGGCTAAGGAAATAAACATTAAATCTATAACTCTAACCCCTTACGATAACTTCTTATATCAGACTTTTTCCCCAGGTTCAACGGAAACTTGCTGAAAAATTCCCGACAAAACTTTTAGTAACCCTTCAATTTTAAAAGGTTTATGCAGAAAAAAAACATTTCTTTGGGAAAGATCTATGCCGTATTTTAAAATCTTATCAATAGAATAACCAGACATGAAAATGAAAGGCATAGAGGGAGATTCTTCTCGTATTCTGTCAAAAATAACTTTACCATCAATATCTTGAAGGACAATATCCGTTATTACCGCTTCAATTTCTTTCCGCCAATTTTTGAATAAAGCCAAAGCTTCCTCGCCACTAGAAGCGGGTATAACATGGCAACCATAGTTTCTAAGCATTTCACTCATAATCGCCAAAAGATTTGAATTATCTTCGATAAGAAGTATTTTTCTACCCCTAAGATCTACCCCTGAAATATTCCAAAAATTACTTTGACTTATTTCTGGAAAATAAATTTCAAAGGTAGTTCCAACCCCTGGCTCTGATCTGACAATTATATAAGCCCCTATTTGCTTTAATATGCTATAGACTATACTCAAACCGAGGCCAGTTCCGTTAACTTTGGTGGTAAAGTATGGCTCAAAGATCTTTTTAAGATTCTTATGCTCTATGCCCTCGCCAGTATCGGAAACAGAAAGAAGAACATATCTTCCCGCAGGAACCATCAAATAGTTCACATAAAGATCTTCTTCTAGCTTTACTTTAGAGGTTTTTACGTGAATTTTTCCTCCTTCAGGCATGGCATCTCTTGCGTTTATCAGCAGATTAAGAAGGATCTGCTCAAGATGAAGAGGATCTATCCTTACCTTTCCTACTTCAGGATCAAGGCTCACCTGAATAGATATGTTTTCTTCTATAATACCTCTTAGGGATTCAATTTTCTGGCTTATAAATTCATTGATGTCCAAAACTTCTGGGAAATGTAATTCCATTTTCCTGCCAAGGCTTTGAAATTGCTTACTTATGCTGGCACCTTTTTCTGCAGCAACTTTTATATAGTCTATACACTCACTGATTCTTTCCTTTTCGCCGCTTTTTTCCGTCATCTCAAGAGAGATTATGTCACAGGCTCCAAGAATAACGGTTAGTAAATTGTTTAACTCATGGGAAATACCAGCAGAGAATCTAGCAATTGCTTCCATTTTTTGCATTTGGTAAAGATAGTTCTGCAAGTTGACCTGTTCCGTAATGTCCTTTGCACACTGGATAATTCCTACAAGGTTACCTCTTTCATCTCTGATTCTAGAAGCTACTATACTGACATGTTTTCTTTCGCCATTTACCCAAATCCAACCATAAGCTTCAACCGCTTCGGGGTAATCCTTTGAAACCTTGATCTTTCTGTAGGTGCTAATCTCTATGATCTCAGGATCCATCTGAGTTAGAAGCATTGCGGGAATGAGAAGGTTTCTACCGCCAAAAAGAGGGCTTAAATCCAAAGATTTAGAAAGTATCTCCTCCTTCTTAATACCAGTTATAGCCTCGGAAGCCTTATTCCATATTAACACCTTGCCATTTGCATCTATGACAAAAAGGGGAAGAGGCATACTATCAACGAAAAGTTGCATAAAAGACCATCTGTCTTTGTAAAAACTCTCCATTTCCTTAAAAGGTGAAAGATTCTGAATGAAGACAATTAATCTAGCTTCGCCTTTTAAAAAAACCTTTGAGAAGGTAATGGAACCGTAGATGTTTAAATCCTCAAAAAAGACTTCAATAGTTTTACCAAACCCCTGAAAAACACAATCGATTATTTCTTCGTAGTTAAAGCCGGAAGGCAACAATTCTATAATGTTTTTCCTGGTAGTTAGCACCTCCTTTGAAAATAAGCTACTTGCTTCCTTATTGAAATCCAGGATCAAGCCATCTTCATTACAAACAAAACAAGCCAAAGGAAGCTCTTCAAAGATGCCGAGGTAGAGGCCTTTAGTAAATTCCTTTAATTTCAAAGCTTTTTTTAGGTTTAGAAAAGAAACAATCGCTTTACTTAGAAGGAGGATAACAACAAAAAAACCAACAATCCCAAAAATCAATCCCATTCTTTCCAAGTTACATAGCTCCTTCAAGGAAGTGGCAAAGACCCAATCCGCAAAGAGCAACCAATTTTTTATACTCCTTTGCCAGTATAAGCAAAAAACTAAGAATTGAAAATACCTAATATTTTATGTAATTGTTATTTTACAAAACCTTAGGATTTCAGAGCAACTTGTAAGAGGTAGGGACTATTTACAGATTTCGAACGGTTTAGTTGGAGGTTATAATAAGAATGGCGTCCCCAAGGGGATTTGAACCCCTGTTGCCGGCGTGAAAGGCCGGTGTCCTGGACCTGGCTAGACGATGGGGACGCTTCAACTAGAGACGAACTGCTTTTACTATGAAGAATACTTCCAAGTCAAGTAATTTTGTTATAAGTAGAAAAATTTGCAAGGTTTTAAAAACCTTCAATGCAAGAACCTAAGATGGTTAAAAGGTGTTTTAGCGCCAACCAGATAGCTATACTTGATAAGGTGGTAGAGATTTCCGAGGATATAGTAAGTAATTACTTCAAGATTTCCACTTCCCAGTGGAAGCATTACCGATATGAGATAAAATCTTTAAGGCATTTAGCACCTGAAGAGATAACAGACATTGCCTATGCTCAAATTTTGAGATATATTCAGTTTTCCGATCAGAAACCAAGGGGAAGTTTTAGGGGGGAATACTTTAAGATATGTCTCCAGGATCATGTAATCCTACGAACCTTAAAGAGGGAAAAACATCTCGTTTTTATGCCTTTTTTAACCTACATAGTAACCCATGAACTTGTGCATGTTGTTAGGTTTTCCAGGTTCCTCCAAAAATTTTCTACAACAGAAGAGGAAAGGATTGCTGAAGAAAGACTTGTTCATAAAATTGCCAGGGATATGCTTAGGAAAAGTAAAATCAAGGGCATCAAAGAGACTTTGGAGTTTTTTGACTTTTTTTACACTGAAGGAGAGGATGTAAAAGATGCAATCGTGCAAGATTTCTAAAGAAGAGATAAGGCATATAGCCCACCTTGCAAGACTTGAACTGTCTGAGAAAGAAGAAGAAATAATGATGGTTCACATAAACGATATTTTACTTTATATGGACAAACTTAACGAGCTAGACACCTCTTCTGTGGAGCCAATGCACCATGCGGTAGAACAGGTAAATGTTTTTAGAGAAGACAAACCAAGACCATCCATGGAAAGGAAAAAGTTTCTTGACAATACCCCCCAGCAAGATGAAGTTTTCTTCATAGTTCCAAGGGTAATATAAATGAAGGAGTCCCAAATGGCAGAAGACATCACAAGATGGACTATTATCGAGACTAGGAAGCATTTGGTAAAAAAAGAGATTTCCCCTGTTGAGGTAATAGAAGCCTACATAAAAAGGATTGAAGCTTTAAACCCTCTTTTAAATGCCTTTATAACAGTTATTCCGGAAAAAGCCTTAGAAGAGGCAAGAAGGCTTGAAAACAATCCAGCTGAAATTGCCGAAAAGCCTCTTGCAGGAATTCCCTTAGGCATCAAGGATTGTATATGCACAGAAGGCATTAGAACCACCTGCGGAAGCAGAATGCTTCAGTCCTTTGTTCCGCCCTATAACGCCACCGTTATTGAACGGCTTAAAAAGGCTGGAGCCATCATAATAGGAAAGACCAACATGGATGAATTTGCTATGGGTTCAAGCACTGAACACTCCTATTTTGGTCCCACCAAGAACCCATGGGATTTAAGAAGGGTTCCGGGAGGTTCCAGTGGAGGATCTGCTTCGGCTGTGGCTGGAAGGCTTTGCGCAGGGGCTTTGGGAACGGACACAGGAGGCTCCATAAGGCAACCTTGTGCTTTTTGTGGAATTGCAGGAATAAAGCCTACCTATGGAAGGGTTTCCCGTTATGGCCTTATAGCTTTTGCATCTTCTTTGGATCAAATAGGACCAATGGGCAAAAGCGTTCAAGATGTGGGGCTTCTTCTTCAGGTAATTGCAGGCTATGACGCCAAAGATACCACCTCTATTATGAAGGAAGTTCCAAACTATCTGGAAGATATGAAAAAACCCATAAAGAATCTAAGGATTGGTCTTCCTAAGGAGTATTTTAATCTTGAGGGAATAGACGAAGAAATCAAAGAAGCTATAAAAAAGGCTGTCAAGGTTTTGGAAAGCTTAGGGCTTAGTGTAGTCGATATAAGCCTTCCCCATACAGAATACGGCATTGCTGCTTACTACATAATTGCCCCTGCAGAGGCAAGTTCTAACCTTGCAAGATATGATGGTGTAAAATATGGCTTCAGAGAAATAGGTAAAGGTGGGGATCTTCTTTCCATGTATTGCACCAGTAGGTCTAGGGGATTTGGGGCAGAGGTAAAGAGAAGAATAATGCTTGGAACCTATGTTCTCTCGGCAGGATACTATGAAGCTTACTACAAAAAGGCTTCCCAGGTAAGAAGCCTCATTAAAAAAGACTTTGAAAAGGCTTTTCTTACCTGCGACGCTATCATAACGCCAGTAACACCAATATTTCCCTTTTTTATAGGTGAAAAAATAGATGATCCTCTTTCGATGTATCTTTCTGACATCTTTACTCTACCTGCAAGCCTTGCAGGCATTCCGGGGATTACTATACCCTGTGGATATTCTGAAAAAACAAAACTTCCCATAGGAATGCAAATTTTAGGAAATTACTTTAGAGAAAACATTATCTTAAAAATTGCCTTTAACCTTGAACAAGAGCTTAAGAGCTCAATTCCTTTTCCGGAGTTTCCATGCTCCCAGGATAATTAGAACAGCTTAGCTCTTAAGTCCTTTCTTTTTTACAATCATAAGGGAAAGGTAATGGGGATTTTTGCCATCAAGGTCTTTTATGTTGTAAAAAACTTCTTGCTTATCTAACCCACAGCGACTTACAAAACATATTGAATTCTCCAGAGATCTTTCCTTAAGGGTTTCTAAAATCTTTGGCATCTGTCTGTAAACCTTGAGAAGCACCACAGTATCGCAAAACCCTAAAACCTTTTCTAAGTGATTTACGCCTTGAGCACCGGAGACCAGAGCCATTACCTCTTCTCTTTCAACTATAGGTAGATTGCAACAGGCCGCAGCAGCCTGAAAGGATGTAATTCCTGGGATTGTTTGGATTGGAGCTTCTGGAAGGGCTTGCTTTACTTTCTTAAGAAGATAGATATAGGTGCTATAAATGAGAGGGTCGCCAATAGTTATGAAGGCTACATCTTTTCCAGCCTTTAAAAGCTCTATCACCTGACGGCAATTATCATTCCAGGCTGTTTCGAGTTCTTCCTGGTCATAGGTCATGGGAAAAGACAGAAATTTAACATCCACCTTATCGGAAATGTAGTCTTTTACTATTTCTAAAGCCACGCTATAGTCATTTTTGGAAGAGGAAGCTGCAAAGATATGGGAGACTTTTTTTAAGATTTTTATAGCCTTAAGGGTAAGGAGCTCTGGATCGCCAGGACCAACACCAATGCCATATAAAGTTCCAAGCACTTTATACTCCTTTCGAACATGAAAAGTCCTTAGTTACCTAAGGACTCCCATTTTGACCCTAGAAACTTAACTCCTTCCCTCTACCCCAAGGGAGGTTTTCTAAAACCGCCAGGCAGGTCTTCTGACTCCTCCCTATTGCCTTTGCACCTTCCCATCTGCGTTAAAGCAAACAGTGGCTATTTCGCAAAGGCCTCTTTGGGAGTTACAGCGATGGGTTCGTGCCGGATTTTCACCGGCTTCCCTTTTAAGCCTAACGGCGCCTTGGCGATTAATTAAAAGGGGGCAACTTTGAAAGTTGCCCCTTTTTGTCCGATCATTACTAAATTTCGTTCTTATTGAACCTTAATCCAAAAAGGAGATTCTAGACTTCCTCAACAGTGATGGCACCGCTCTCGCAAACCTCAACACAACTCTCACAGCCAATACATTCATCGGCGTTTACAGGTTCAGCTTTACCATCCACTAATTCGTAAACATCAACAGGGCAAACCTCCACGCACTCACCATCACCGGTGCACTTGTCTTTATCAACTGTAACTCTCCACATTACCTTTCTCCTTTTCTAACCTGTTAGTAGTTTCCAACTGGAAACTGCCAAACCCTACACCCAAACTTATAAATTAGACGCACCCAGTTGGCTTGGGAAGACCAGCCATCTTACAGGCGCCCTTACCTGGCCCAGATGGAAAGAGCTCGTAAATCTCTTTAAGCTTGTAGCCTGTAACCTTTGTAAGAATCCTTACCATTGGAGCAATACCATGCTTCTTGTAATAGTCCTGAAGCAGGTTGATGATCTTCCAGTGAGCCTCTGTAAGCTCTTCAATACCTTCGGACTTCTTCACATACTCAACCCATTCAGGACACCACTGATCAAAGCTCTGAATGAAACCATCTTCATCAACCTCGAATACTTTGCCTTTGTACTCAACTGTTGGCATCTTTACTCCCTCCCTCTTTATTAAGTTTCAACATAGATAACGGGGATTTTTTTTGTCTCGAAGCTCCCCAGCTTCGTGCCATATTTATAACTACAGGCTGCTCCAACAAAACCTTCAGCCCAAAATTTACAGCCTAAAGCATGAACATGAGTATAAAAGGCTGCGGTATTTTTATATATTATTCCGTCAAAATGTTCAAGAATACCTTTACCTTTATGTAACTTTAACGCAAAGGAAAACTTATGCTCAGGCCACTTTGGAACACTAGAATAGTGAAACTCATGACCCTTGATGATAGATCCCACAGGATAGAAGGGATTAACCTCCACTACTTCACCAACCACATAGCCATGCCCCTGGGGCTTTTTGCTCATTACCACCGTCAAAGGGAAAACACCAACCATGGGATAGGAGATACCATCTATTAGAATATATTCGCTAAGATACATGAAACCACCACACTCAGCATAAACAGGAAGACCCGCTTCAACAAAACCTCTTACACTTTCTCTAAAAGCTTTATTCTCAACCAGTTCCTTTACATGAGTCTCTGGAAAACCACCACCTATATATAGGCCATCAATCTCTTCAGGCAACTTTGAATCCCTAAGGGCTGACAGAAAAACCAATCTAGCTCCAAGCCTTTCCAATGCTTCTAGGTTTTCCGGGTAATAAAACTGAAAAGCTTCGTCTCGAATAACTCCAATAGAGCATTTAAAGTCTGGAACACTAGGTTCTTCTGTCGGAACAAAGTAAAAAGGGGCGTTTTGAAATCTTTTATCTTGCTTCAAAACACTTTCCAGAGCTTCAAGATCTATATATCTTTCAACAATTTCTCTTGCCTGGTTTATAGAATCAACTAATCTACCGTGTTCCTGAATAGGAATCAGACCAAGATGTCTTTCTGGGAAAAGATTCTCCGGAAGCCTTGGAATAGCGCCAATTACAGGAATAGAGCAGTAATTTTCGATTGATTTTCTTATTAGTCTTTCCTGCCTTGCTGTTCCAACCTGGTTGAGAATAACTCCAGCAATCCTTACGTTTTTATCAAAGTGTTGACAGCCATAAACCAAAGCAGCAGAAGTTCTCGTCATCTTGGTTACATCAAGGATGAGTATTATAGGAAGATCCAAAATCTTTGCAAGTTCTGCAGTAGAACAGCTTCCCCTTTCGTTAAGGCCATCAAAAAGACCCCGATTTCCTTCCACTAAAGCAACATCTGCTTCAAAGCTATGTTTTTCAAAGGAGGCAACGATATCCTCTGGTGCCATAAGAAATTGATCCAAATTGTAACAGGGATTCCCAGAAGCAATGGAGAGCCATCCTGCATCTATATAATCTGGACCTTTTTTGAAGGATACAACCTTAAGATGCTTATTTTTAAAGTGACTCGCCAATCCAACGGAAATAAAGGTTTTACCAGAACCGCCTTTAAGAGCGGATACAACGAGAGCAACTTTATTTTTACGAAGATAGAAACCCTTCTGATACCATTTTGTTAGCATAATCCATCATTTCATGCTGAGAAAAGTCCAGATAGAACTTTTCCCAGCAAAGGCTATATTTAAAGAGAGCTAGAATTTGAACTGGGTTGTTGTTCTCCAAGTGGTCATGGCAAGACGATAATCATCTATATGCTCATGACGGAACTCAATTCCTGTCTTTTCAAAGAATCTTTCCCATCCTATCCTGTTAATCCATTCTCCAACGCGCTCATACCTTCTGGCATCGGAGGCATAGACTTCCACAATCTTCTTAACCCATTTTACAACTGAAGGCCACCTTGGGGGCTCGTTGGGAAGATAAGGAATTGCAAGCTTAGAGAACATAGGAGGAACTCTAGAATTAGAAACCTTCCCACCAACCCAAAGGGCTATACCATCACCATCTTGGTCAGCAATAGGAAGGGCTGGACACATTGTATAACAGTTACCGCAGAACATACATCTTTCGTAATTAATCTCTATACTTTTATACTCTCCAACCTTCTTTGGTTTGATAGCATAGGTTGGACAGGAAGCTACAACAAGGGGGATCTCACATACATTTTGAACACGTTCATGTTCAATGAATGGAGGTTTTCTGTGAACACCTAATATAGCTATATCGGAACAATGAACAGCACCACACATATTTAGACAGCAAGCAAGCGCAATCCTTACCTGAGCAGGAAGTTTATGGGAACCAAAATATTCAAAAAGTTCATCCATCACCGCCTTAACTACACCGGAAGCATCAGTTGCAGGAGTATGGCAGTGAACCCATCCTTGAGTGTGAACCATACTGGTTATGCTTGCACCAGTTCCTCCAATGGGGAACCAGTTTCCTCTGCTTTTTAAATCCTCAATAAGGAGTTTGAGCTTTGACTCATCAGTAACCAGAAATTCTATATTGTTTCTGGTGGTCCATCTGAGATAACCATCACAATATTTATCAGCTATATCACAGACCTCTCTAATATAGTCAACACTTACTAGACGGGAAGTTCCAACTCTTACGGAATAAAGCTTGGCACCAGTTTCAGAAACATGGAGCAAAACACCAGGTTCAAGAATTTCATGATATTTCCATTTGCCGTAGTTTTCTTTAATAATGGGCGGCCAAAAGGTATCATACTTTGGCGGACCAATATCTGTCAAACGATCTTTCATAATATCATTAGGATCAAAAGGCATCTTTTCACCTCCTACTATTTCGCTAATTAATTAAGGTTGATGACGCTCACGATATGACTTAGGATCGCGTTCCCAACCACCAGGCACGTCTACGGGATCGTAGAAAATGTATGGATTATATCTAGGAGTATTAATCATCCTTGGATCGGGCTTAAGACCGCAAACTTTAAGAAATTCCCTGAGGCCTAAACGCTGAATCAGCTCGCCAAGACGTTCACGGTTCTTACCATGCTCCATCCACCATTCCCACATTCTTTCTACAAACTGATGAAATTCTTCATAGGGAGGCTCCATCTTAATGAAAGGAATAACAACGCTGGAAAGCTGGGCACCCTCAAGGATAGGCGCCTTAGCACCAACAAGAATTGTAGCACCCACATCCGTTCCTGGCCTGAGAGCTCTTGGCATAATATTGATGCAGTGCATACATCTTACACACTCTTTATCCCATATCTTGAGGGTCTTACCATCCCATTCCATACACTTTGAAGGACAAAGATCTACAACTTCCCTTTGAATATCTAATGGCCTTTTCTCAGATCCATCCGCACCACCATGAGGAACAAGCTCACCAGCAGCATAGGCTCTTACAGCTTCCTGATCAATCCTTATGTTATCACGCCATGTTCCAATAATAGAACAATCCGCCCTTGCTATAGCAGCAACGCAATCATTTGGACAACCAGAAGCCTTAAACTTGAACTTATAAGGAAACTGAGGACGATGCAATTCGTCCTGATATCTCATGGTGATGTCATAAATTATATCCTGAGTGTCAATACAGGACCACTCACAGCGAGCCTTTCCTACACAGCCTTCAGGTGTTCTCATATTAGACCCAGAGCCACCAAGGTCCATACCAAGCTCATGGGTAAGATCGTAAAAAATAGGCTCTAACTGATCAGTAGTGGTCCCAAGAAGAATTATATCCCCCGTTGACCCATGGAAGTTAAAAAGTCCACTTCCCTTTTCTTCCCAGATATCACAAAGCTTTCTAAGGGCAGAAGTATGATAAAACTTACTAGCAGGCTGATTTACACGGATAGTATGAAAATGGGCTACATTGGGGAATAGATCAGGTCTATCACAGTAACGACCAATAACTCCACCACCGTAACCAAATACACCGACTATACCACCATGCTTCCAATGGCCTTCTTTATCCTTGTAGGAAAGTTCCAAAAGTCCCAAAAGATCATCAGCTTGAGGTTTTCTAGCAGCCAATCTTTTGATGTCACTAACAAAACTCGGCCATGGCCCCTTTTCCAACTCATCTAGCAAAGGAGTTTTGTGCTTTAATGCCATAATGTTATACCTCCCCTTCTCAGGTTACACCATACTGTCTTCTTCTTTCTTTACATCGTCTGCACCAGGAAGCATATACATTGTGGTGCTTCCACTCGTCCAATACCTTAAGCGACCTTCACTAACAAGCTCATTCACAAGCTTTTTAACTTGGCGCATGCTCATTTCAGGAACTGCCTTACAAAGGTCATTAAAATAATGTCTAGTCTTTTTTTGCTCTTTAAGCCAATCTATAATCCGTTGCTTTGCCTCCTCACTCATTTTAAGCCTCCAGAAACTTCCATTTAGTTTATAAAAAACAGTCACCTTTCTCCAAGGTGACAAAACTCACTCTCAAAGAACAAGTAAAAAAGTGAATATCTTCACCTAGTGACATAATAGTTATACACACTTAATTCAAACGTTGTCAACCCTAAAACTTTCAAATTTCTCAACAGTAAAGGATCCATAGGGGGATTTTAAAATAGACCATAATAGTTCTTTTGCTCACAAAAACACCTTTTATTACTCTTGACTAAAATCAAGCAAAACTTAATAAATGCTAAAAAACCATAAAAATGGAAAGGAGCATTATGACAGAGCATCTATCAGACCTGGACAAATACATTAGATACCTTAAGGAGAGAATATTCTTTGAGCCAGAATCACCAGTTTTTCACTACAACCTCGCTTTAGCCTACCTTAGAAAAGGTTTAAGGGAAGAAGCTCTCTCAGAATTTATGCAGGCTATCGAATGCGATCCAAATATGGCTCAGGCCTACGTTAATATAGCTGGTATCTTCTTCCAGCAAGGGCAACTTGAAAAATGTATCGACTACAATAAGAAAGCTTTAGAAATCGACCCAAACCTCCCGATGGCGCACAACAATCTAGCCTTTGTGTATGTAAAAAAAGGAGAGTATGAAAAAGCAGTGGAACACTCCCAAAAAGCCATCTCTTCCATGCCTAATCTCTTCCAGGCTCACCACAATCTAGGAATAGCTCTGCTAAACCTTAATAGGTTAGAAGAAGCAGAAAAAGCCTTTCTGGAAGCAATTAAAATCAACCCAAACTTTGCCTCCTCCTATTACCACTTAAGCATTGTCTATGAGCAAATGGGAAGGAAAAAGGAAGCCGAAGAAAATCTCGCCAAAGCAAAGGCAATGGGACTTTCGGTAGAAGAGTAGAGACTATGGAAGTAGCAAAGGATACGGTCGTTACAATAGAATACCAAGTAAGGCTCAAAAACGGTGAGTTTGTGAAAGGAAGTCCCAGTCAGCCAGCTTCAATGAATTTTGTAGTTGGCTATGATCAGGTTCTTCCCGCCTTGGAACATAGACTTTTGGGACTCAAAGAAAATGAAACTGTTGAATTTACTATCCCTTATCAGGAGGCTTTTGGTCCCTATAGGAAAGATCTTGTTAAACGAAAGACCTTTGAGGAATTTCCAGAAGGAGAAAATTTAGAGACAGGGAAATGGGTAATAGCTAAAAATCCACAAACAAAAAGTCAATATAGCTACAAAGTTCTTGAAAAAACAGATAAAGAGGTTCTTCTGGATTTTAATCACCCCTTGGCTGGACAAGATCTATACTATAAAGTAAAGATCGTAAAAGTGAGGAAGGCAACAGAAGAAGAGTTAAGGTTTCTTAGACCTTGCGAGTTTAAACCCCCTGATCAGGAGGAATAGGTGAAAAAATTGTATTTTTTGATTCTACTTTTTTTCTTAGGGTGCACCGCTATCTTCCAGGGAGTAAATCAAGGGGGTAATCCACCTTCCATTTACGATAGCTATGCTCCATCCAACATTTTACCATCAAGGATACTTAAGGTCTTCCTGGAAGCAGAGGATCCCGATGGAGACCTGAAAGGATTCCTGATTGTTGCATCCCAGCTCGGTGTAAATCCTCAATCAACCAACTTTCTTCTCCTTAAAGAACCCAAACTGAAAGGCCACTGCAAAGGATTCTTTACTATTGACATACCAAGGCTCGATGAAACGGAGTTTCTCAAACTAGAAATCACCGCTATTGATGAAAGAGGACTTAAAAGCAACACCGTTGAAAAAACCGTTCGAATAGGCTTTGACATCCCCGAAATAATTCCATCAAAGTGGCAATCTAGCGAAAAAATAGGCCATCTCTTTTTCGAATTTTTAAGGGATAAAGTTATGGAAAAGAGCTATTAAAAATCACCGCGCCCAGCTGAATCAAGCCTTTGCCCAAAGGAGTAAAATCATGCCATTTTGTCAAAACAAAGATGTTTCCATCTACTATGAAGAAGAAGGCAAAGGGAAAGCCTTAATATTTATCAGCGGACTAAGTGGTGGAAGTTGGTCTTGGTTTAAGCAAATGTCTTTTTTTAAGAACTACTACCGAGTAATTCTTTTTGATAACAGAGGAGCTGGAAAGTCTTCTTATCCTCCGGGACCCTACACCATGAAAGAGATGGCTGAGGACGTGCTCTCCCTTATGAACCACCTGAAGATAGATAAGGCTTTTATTGTTGGCATATCTATGGGCGGAATGATTGCCCAACAGCTTGGAGTCATGGCACCAGAAAGAATTTACGGGATGGTTCTAGGATGCACCCACTGTGGAAAAAGCAAAAGAATACCCCCTTCAAAGGAGGTTCTAAAAATCCTTACAAATAACGAAGGTCTTACGCCAGAAGAAATTGTTGAAAAAAACATTCCTCTTCTTTTTGGAAAGAAATGCATAGAAAACCATCCTGAAATAATCGAAGAATACAAAAAAAATACTTTAAGCGCTCCCATCCAACCCTTTGATGCCTTCATGGCACAGTTAAGTGCTATAAATAGCTTTGATGTTTGCCATTTACTTCATAGAATCACCTTTCCAACACTCATCATAACTGGAAAAGACGATAGTCTTGTTCCTCCAGAAAATTCAAAAATCCTTGCCAAGCTAATCCCTTCTTCCACCCTTATAGAACTTGACAATGTAGGTCATGCCATCCATCTTGAAAAGGCAGATCTATTTAACGAAAAAGTGCTCGATTTTCTAAAGTCTTGTCCTACCTAAGTCCGTCCTATTCTACAAGGAATTCCTTTAAGAAAAGGAGTTCCAAAGGCTTTGCCTAGCTCTTCTATAGAAGTAAGCATGTTCAAATTAGACTCTTTCCAGTGGTATTGATCTTCAGCTCCCCTTTCGGGAAACCACCAGCCATAGGAAGCAACCACCACATCGGGATGAACATCGGAACTAAGTAAAGCCTTCTGAACCACCCTACCTTCCATGGTTTCGATAAACACTCTATCCCCTTTCTTGATACCATATTTAGAAGCAGTCTGAGGATGGATCTTCACGGTGGCTTCTCCCTTAAGCTTTCTTAATCCTTCAACCCATCTGTAAGATGAATGAAGGAAAAATCTATCCTTAGAACTTGTAAGAATAAGAGGAAAATCTTCTGAAGTGGCGGGTGGTTCCTTCAGTTCAGGCAAGGGACTAACCCCAAGCTTTTCAGCCTGACTCAGCACAAGCTCAACTTTACCGGTAGGAGTTTTAAAACCCTTGGAAAGATACTTATAAAACTTATGTTCTCCCTCCAAATATCCCTTTCTTACAAACTCTTCATAGGAAAGCCCAGATGTCGAAAGCACCTCTTCAAGGAGTTTTTCATAGTCTTCATACCATTCTTCCCGAGAGGTCATAAGTTTACCCAGTTCATTAAGGATTTTAATATCTGGCCAGCACTCCCCAGGGGGATCCACAATCTTGGGGCGAGCCAGAATATAACCATGTCCTAGTCCGTAGTGACCTATATCATTGAACTCAAACTGTGTTGCAGACGGCAAAACTATATCTGCATAAAGAGCGGTTGGAGTCATAAAAACATCGGCCACAACAAGAAAGTCAAGGCTTTTTAGAGCTTTTTCGGTTGTTCTACTGTCAGCCCATGTAAGTAAAGGATTTGTGCATTGCATATAAACAGCCTTAACGGGATAAGGCTTTTCCTCAAGAACAGCCTTTCTAAAAAAGGCGGGAGGAACTGTCATAAGCCTTGGAATCGTTCCAAAATGGGCATGGATCATTTCTTTGGGCTTTTCCGGGATAGCGGAAGCTCTTACAAATTTTCCAAGGGGCATCACGGGAGGTTCAAGGGGTTGAATGTTTCCACCGGGAACATCTAGATTTCCCGTTATAGCCATAAGAGAGATGAGAGCTCTGGCAGTGTCAAAATTAAAAGGTGTCTGCTCTATAGCATTTCCCCATTGGATGGCAGAAGGCTTTGATTTTCCATAAAGCTCAGCCAATTCAACAATCTTATCTTCAGGAACCCAGGTTATCCTGGAAACTTTTGATGGAGTCCACTCTTGAGAAGCCCTTGCCAGCTCATCAAACCCATAGGTCCAGTTTTTTACAAACTCTTCGTCGTAAAGCCTCTTTTTTATGACAACATGAATTAAGCCCAAAGCCAAGGCAAGGTCTGTTCCCGGTTTAATCTGAAGATGCTTTGCTCCCCTTTTGACTATATCTCTTCGAACGGGATCTATTACTACAACTTTGGTTCCATCCCTCATCTGGTCGAGAAGAAGTTTAGAATTAACGCCCTCTTCGTTTGTTGAAGTTATGTTACTTCCCCAAAGGATAATGAGCTCGCTCTTGTGCCTTAAATCCACAACAGGATAAAAGCCACAAACATGAAGACCTGTAATTTCTCTCGGCGCATGGCATACATCTTGGACAGCCACCACATTTGGAGAGCCAAAAAGATTGGCAAGCCTTATCAAAACAAAATGTTCCATCCCCTTTGGCATTCCCTGACAGAAAGCAATAGCTCTGGCACCATACCTTTTTTTCGTTTCAACAAACTTCTGGGAGATGACCATTAAAGCCTCTTCCCAGCTTATTCTCTGCCACCTGTTTTCTCCTCTTTCACCTACCCTTTTTAAGGGATATCTTAATCTTGCTGGATGGTTTATCTTTTCTATAGAGGCAAGAGCCTTGGCACAAAGGTAACCCCTGCTAAAGACATCTTCTTGGTCTCCCTTTATGCCTACAATCTTACCATCTTCTACTTTGACGATTATGCCACATCCCCCGTGATCCATTCGACTGCAATAGGTCTTTATTTCCTTTACCATTTCTAAAACTCTCCCCTTTCAGTAGCCCCTCTATCGTCCAGTTGATAACAGCCTTTTTGAGTTTTCTTCTGCTATTGTAAAAAACAAAGCCATCTTCCAAGATCTTATAAAAAAGCTTTCTTGTAAGCATCACATCCTTACAACAGTAATCTATAAGTTCCTTCCAGTTTCCTTCTCTATACCATCTTACCGCCTGGAAGCCATCGGCACTTTTCGTCTCGCCCAGGTTAAGGGCACAGAGATGGTCAAGGCTTACCCTTATCCCAGTAACCGCTCGAAACTCCTTCAAAATATCAAGGGTGTTTAGCTTACTGAAATCAAAATTGGTATAAGAAGAAAGCACTACGTAATCAAAATCAATAATGTTAAAGCCAACAAGAAGCTCATAGGTCTTAAGTTTTTCAACAAGTTCCATCACTTGGGACTCTTTGTAGATGAGAAAATCGGAAAGCCCTTCATCGTATAAAACAGCCACTGAAACCTTCATAAGATGTTTGTTTTTCCAACCTCCAACCTCGTGGGAAAGGAATTGGGTTTCCAGATCAAGAAAACCAACTCTTGGGCTAGGAGGTTTTAACTTGTTGTATATTACTTGCGCGCCTTCTGAGTTTGAACTTTTCTTTCCCTTTTCGTAAAGAATAAGGCGAACGATCTCTTTAACAGCCTCTTTATCTAAGGGTTTATTGCCGGAGCCACATTTTGGAGAATGGATGCAGGAGGGACATCCATTTGGACATTCGCAGGATTCAAGAAGTTCCTTTACTTTCTCAAGAAGGCGTTCAAAAATCTCAAAGGCTTTCTCAGAAATGCCAATCCCCCCTTCGTAGCCATCGTATATAAAGACAGCACCCTTTCCAATTTGGGGATGAATTGGATAGGCAATACCTCCGATATCTCCCCTATCACACAAGATAAAAAGGGGGAAAAGGCTTATCAGGGCATGCTCAAGGGCATGAATGCCCCCCATAAAGTGAAGCCCTTTCCTTTGAAGGAACTCCTTTATCCAGTCTTCTATTTCAATCCAGAATCCAACAGTTTCATAACTTTGAGGAGGAAGATTTAATTCCTCAAAACCTATAGTCTCAAGGCTTTTAGTGGACTTTTTTTCGTAACCTATTACTTGTTCCGTAATTTTAAGTCTTGCAAGTTTAAGAGAATAGTTTTCTAGGTGCCTTTCTTCAAGAACCTCCAAAATGGCAGTTTCTTTTTCGCTTCTTGGAACGGTAAAGTAGTGACCATCGAAGGGCTCAATCAATATGTTACCTCTTTCCAGGTCTATTTCTAAAACCCTATAAGTTTCTCCAAGATGAAGATATATTGCCCCTGGATGGCACTCCTTAAAGGCTTTTGAGCCACTTACAAAGCCTATCTGCTGAATACTTCCCTTTGATCTTTCAAAGATAAGAAAGGAGCTTCCCGCTTTTCTTATATCAACAAACCGATGGGGATAAAAAAGGATGGAATAGTATTTTCCCTCTTCATCCTGGAAGACCTCTCCAGAAGCCCTAAGAACTCTTAAGTTCTTATGCCAGTGGGGATTTTCAATAAGTTCTTCTGGTTCTATAGGCTTTTCAAAGCAGGCACAAAGAAGATGAGCCTTAAGAATCTCTTTATTTTTGTAGTCTGCCACCGCAATCTCAGGTTTTCCGTAAAGGACATGCTCCGGATGGGATACGATGTATTGATCTAGGGCATCCCGTTGGGGAAGAAGAATTACAAGGGAATCTCTCCCACTTCTCCCAACTCTTCCAGCCCTTTGCCAAGTATTCATTATCGTTCCTGGATAACCAACAAGAATACATACATCGAGGTTCCCTATATCAATGCCAAGTTCCATAGCGCTTGTGCTTATTACGCCTCTAAGATCACCATTTTCAGCAAGTCTTTTTTCTATATCTCTTCTATCGCTTGGGAGAAGACCAGCCCTGTAAGAGCTTATATATTTAGAGATCTCTGGAAATCTTCTTTTAATTCCAAGATGAATAAGCTCTGTGGTCTTTCTTGAGCGAGTAAAAACAATGGTTCGAAGATTTCTCTGAACAGCCTCTTTTAAAAGCCACGAAGAGACAACCGTTAAAGGGAGCTCTGTTTTAAGAAATAAGAAATGTCTTTTCGGAAGGGGCGATGAAGACTCTTTTATCGAAACAATCTCTTCTTCAGGAAGCCCTGAAAGTTGGGTTGAAAGTTCTTCTGGATTTCCAATGGTTGCAGAAAGAAAAACAAATTGAAGTTTCCCTTCAGGGTTATAATGGTTATGGATTCTCCTAAGTCTTCTCAGAATCTGGGACACATGACTTCCAAGAATGCCCCTATAGGTATGAACCTCGTCAATGACCAAAAGCTTTAAATTTTCCCAAAGCCTTTGCCATTTCGCATGATAGGGAAGAAAAGCCAGGTGGATCATGTCAGGGTTAGTGATAATGATTTCAGGAACACTTTCTCTTATTTTGGCTCTTTCCTTTGGGAGAGTGTCGCCGTCATAGACAGAAATCCTTATAGAAGGGAAAAGAGAACCGAAAAAGTTTTTCGCCTTTTCTAACTGATCTCTACTTAGGGCTTTTATGGGAAAAGTAAAGATAGCCTTTGAAGAAGGATCTTCCAAGAGTTTCTCGGCAAAAAATAGATAGTAGATAAGGGATTTTCCGCTTGCCATAGGGGTCGAAACAACAACATGCTTTCCTTCTTTAAGCCTTCTAAGGGCTTCTATCTGATGAGAATAAAGCCCTTCAAGAAGAAAGGAAAACCTTGGGGGAAGGTTTTCTAAAATTAAATGCCAGAGTCTGACAGAAAGAACCTCTTCTGCCTTTAGAACAGAACCTTCCCTTGAATCAAGACTTTCATAATGGGCAACCTCCCAAAGGTCGCCCGATTGGCTCAAGATATACTTAATAAAGTGTTCAATTGCCATTTCCTAAATGTTCCTGTATTATTACACAAATAAAAGCAAGGAGGTAAACCATGAAACCGGAAGATATGGTAAAAAATGTTAAATGGTTTGGCCATGATGCTATCTACATTGACGGTTCCGTCAAGATTTTCTTTGACCCTTACGAACTTCCCCCATCGCCTCCTAAGGCAGATATCATCTTAATAAGCCATGAACATTTTGACCATTGCTCTCCCCAGGATGTAGCAAAAGTCCAGCATAAGGACTCCATCATAGTAACAGACAAAAAGTCCTCTGAAAAGCTTTCAGGAAACATAAAAGTAGTAAAACCTGGAGACAACATCGAAGTAAAAGGCGTCAAGATAGAGGTATATCCCGCCTATAATGTCAACAAACAATTTCACCCCAAAACAGCAGGTATGCTTTCCTTTGTGGTGGAACTTGACGGCATAAGGTTTTACCACGCAGGTGATTCCGACTTTATGCCAGAGATGGAAACAATTAAAACTGATGTAGCCTTCCTGCCAGTTTCTGGAACCTATGTTATGACTGCGGAAGAGGCTGTTAAAGCAGCAAAGGCTATGAAACCTAAGGTTGCGGTTCCTATCCACTATGGCTCTATTGTGGGCTCTTTGAAGGATGCAGAAGCCTTTGTCAAAGCACTGGAAGGGGAAATACCTGTGGTAATTCTTAAGAAGCAATCCTAGGTAAGTTGGTAAAATGCTAAAAGATATTGAATTTACCCAGATAATAAAAAAACTGGTTGAAAACATTACAGACTGGGTGCTGATTACTGATTCCGAAGGGCGCATAGTCTATGTCAATAAAGCGGTAGAAAAAATAAGTGGATACTCAGCGGAAGAGCTTATTGGCAAAACACCAAGAGTGCTAAAATCTGGGTATCACCATCCCGGTATGTATGAAAAGCTATGGAACACCATAAAACAAGGCAACATCTTTAACTGCCTTTGTGTAAACAGAAGAAAGAACGGAAGCCTTTTTTATCTAGACCACACCATTGTTCCAATAAAATCTGATGGAGAAATAATAGCCTTTGTATCCTTTGCAAGAGACCTTACCTCTTTAGAATTTTACAAAAGTAGCTTTTTAAAAAGCCACTATATTGACCCCGTAACAGAAACACTGACATTAAAAGCCATCCTGGGAGAAATTGAGATCCAGCTAAGCCAAAACCCCCAGGAGAGGGCATCCTTAATGATATGTGATATTATTGATTTTTCCTATATCAACAAAGAATATGGTCTAGAAAAGGGCGACAAAATTTTAAAGGAGATTGCCAATCGGCTGACTGCTGTTTTAAACAAAAACAAAAAAACACTTCTCGGAAGAACTGGCGGTGATGAATTTCTAGTTTTCCTTAAAAATCCTACCGATGATGAAGTTATTAGAATTGTTCAGAATATTCAAATCATTTTCAAGACTCCCTTTGAAATGGAAGATTTAAGACTTGAGCTGGACATAAATATGGGCATTTCAACGTATCCTTATGATGGAAGCGATGCGGAAAGTCTTTATGGAAATGCAACCTTAGCTCTTAAGATGGCCAAAAGCCAGGGAGCAAATGTTTGTGTCTTTTATAATAATGATTTGGAATGCCAGCATCAGAGCAAAAAACGGTTAAGAGAAGAAATTCTTGAAGCCATCTCTGAAAGAAGGTTTATTCTTTATGGACAGCCCTACTTTTCAATTGCTGACAGAAAAATGGTTGGCATTGAATGTCTGTTAAGGCTTAGAAAAAAGGATGGAACTATTTCTACTCCAAGTGAATTCATAGATTTTCTAGAGTCTTCTAATCAAATGGAAAGCGTTAACGAAATAATCTTCGATGAGCTAATAAAATTTATAACTTCCTTAAGAATAAGCCCTATACCTATTCCTTCCATAAACCTTTCCCCATCGTCTCTTAGGGACAAAAACATTATTGATAAACTCCGCTACCTAAGAAGTGCTCTTGGGATGCCTTTTGTAGTGGAAATCACCGAAAGAGCTTTTATAGAAAGTGTTGAGTCGGGAATCATAAGCAAGATAAAAGACATGGATATCCAAATAGCCATCGATGATTTTGGAATAGGCTACTCATCCCTTTCCTACATAACCCAGTTCCCAGTAGATCTATTAAAGATAGACATTAATTTCACCAAGAATATACTTAAAGACGCCAAAGCCTTCGCTGTGGTAGATACAATAATTAACTTAGCGAAAAGGTTAAGAATAAAGACCCTTGCGGAGGGAATAGAAACCCGGGAACAGCTAAATATACTGACAGCAATGGGATGCGACTACGGGCAGGGTTACTATTTTTGTAAACCCATGCCTTTAGAGGCAGAGCTTATTTTTAGCAAGGATAGATATTCATGGTTCCAGCCTACATAGAAGCCTACAAAAGTGGACTTCTCAAAAAAAGGATAGAAAAAGCCCTTGCCTGGATGGCAAAGTGCACCCTTTGTCCTAGATTATGCAAAGTCAATAGAAAAAGAAATGAAAAAGGAAGGTGTCTTATAGGAAGGTTCGCAGTAGTTGCAAGCTTTGGCCCTCACTTTGGAGAGGAAGCCCCCCTTGTTGGAAAGAACGGCTCAGGCACCATCTTCTTTTCAGGCTGTAACCTTGGGTGCATCTTCTGCCAAAATTACGATATAAGTCATACAAGTGATGGCTACGTTGTTAATCCTTCCCAGCTTGGGGAAATTATGTTGGAACTCCAAAGACAGGGATGTCACAACATAAATTTCGTTACCCCCTCCCATGTAATACCACAAATCCTCGAAAGTCTTCCCTATGCTATTGAAAGGGGTCTTAATGTTCCCCTTGTTTATAACACAAGTGGCTATGATAGAGTTTCAGCGATAAAACTTCTCGACGGCATAGTTGATATTTATATGCCCGATTTCAAATTTTGGGATCCTTTCCTCAGCAAAAGATGGTGTGATGCGAAAGATTATCCTCAAAGAGCAAAGGAAGCCATAAAGGAGATGCATCGTCAGGTAGGAGATTTAATAATTGAAAATGGTCTTGCTAAAAAAGGGCTTCTTGTAAGACATCTTGTAATGCCAGGCTGTATTGACGATACCAAAAAGGTTCTTGACTTCATAGCTCAGGAGATTTCTAAAAATACCTATGTAAACATTATGGATCAATATCGCCCAATGGGGGAGGTTTTCGACATGAAAAACCCCGACGAAATAGACAGGCGCCTTAAAAGAGGTCTTTCCAGAGAAGAATTTATTGAAGCCCTTAGATATGCCCAAGAGATAGGTATTACTAGAATTGACGAAAGGCGGAGTCTTTTCCTTTGGTTATTTCGAAAACACTAGAAGAAAATTACAGGCATATCTTTGTAATTGGCGACATCCATGGGAGGGCAAAAAAGCTTGAAGCCCTGTTGGAGAAGATTCCCCTTGACCTCCAGAAAGATTATTTAATCTTTCTTGGCGATTACATAGACCGGGGGCGAGAATCGAAGAAAGTGGTGGACATTCTCTGGGAACTAAAGTATAAAAGTCCTAGAGTGTTTTTTCTCAGAGGAAATCATGAGCAGATGTTTATGGACTTTCTCATGGGAATAGATAACATTACTTTTCTTTGGAACGGCGGAAGAACAACCCTTTCAAGCTACGGGTATTTTGAAGATGAGCATGGAAACTACATAGTCCATGTGCCCAAAAGACATCTTACTTTTTTTGAAGAGCTTCCCCACTACATAGAGACCCAAGATTACATTTTTGTCCATGCAGGATTAAGACCTGGTATTCCCCTTGAAAGCCAAGACCCAATGGATCTTCTCTGGATTCGCCATGAATTTATCTTTAGCCCTTATCACTTCGGCAGGAAAATTATCTTTGGCCACACTCCTTTTTACGAGCCCTTTGTAATGGACAACAAAATTGGCATAGATACAGGGGCTGGCTATGGGAAGAAGCTTACCTGCCTTCAGCTCCCTGAAATGATCTTTTACCAAAGTTAAAACAAGGGGTAAGATAAATGGCAAAAATTGATGCTTTCTTCAAGTTGATGCACGAGTATAAAGCATCGGATCTTCACTTAGTGGCCGGTCAACAGCCAGTTCTTAGAATCCACGGCGACCTTGAAAGGGTTAAGTATAAGGTTCTTGATAATAATGAGCTAAGAAGTATGCTCTATGAGATAACACCTGAAGAAAAGATCAAGGAGTTTGAAGAGACGGGAGATGTAGATTTTGCCTATGAAATCCCTGGGCTTGGAAGATATCGTGCCAACTACTACATGCATAAAGATGGTATTGCTGCTGCTTTCCGAGAAATTCCTCAAGAAATTAAAACCATTGATGAACTTGGACTTCCAAAGGTGTTAAAAAGGCTTGCCCTCCTTCCAAGAGGACTCGTTCTAGTTACAGGTCCAACAGGAAGTGGAAAGTCAACAACTCTTGCAGCTATCATAGACGAAGCAAATAGACTAAGAAAAGACCACATCATCACCATAGAAGACCCCATAGAGTTTGTCCATCCAAGCAAAAACTGCATAATCAGCCACCGAGAGGTTGGAACCCATACAAAAAGTTTCGCCAAAGCCCTAAGAGCTGCCCTCCGTGAAGATCCCGACATTATCCTGGTCGGCGAGATGAGAGACATTGAAACCATAAGACTTGCCATAGAGGCAGCTGCAACAGGTCACCTTGTCTTATCCACCCTCCATACCGAGTATGCAACAAAAACTGTAAACAGGATCATTGAAGTTTTTCCCTCCGATGAACAGGAACATATCCGCCAAATGCTTGCAGATGCCTTAAGAGCCGTTATTTCTCAAACACTTCTTAAGCGTTCCGACAGGCCTGGAAGGATTGCAGCAGTAGAGATCCTTATTGCCACCCACGGTGTAAGGGCTATGATCAGGGAAAAGAAAACCCAGCACCTTCTTTCTGCTATCCAGACAGGGAAAAAATATGGTATGCAAAGCCTCGATGACTCCATTATGGAATATCTTCAGGCGGGTATAGTTTCTCCTCAGGAAGCTTATGCTAAGTGCGCAAACAAAGAAATGTTCAGACCATTTCTTACAGAGCCCCCAACCGATTTTACCGAAATATAAGGAGTTAAGTTATGAAACGAGAAGACCTTGATTATTTGCTTTCAAGCATTTTAGATGAATTTCCTCATCTTTCTGATATTAACTTCACCGTTGGAAGACCAATCCAGGCGGAAGTAGATGGCGTTTTAAGACCTGTTTTTTTAACCCTTGGGATAAAAGAACTTATCCCTTACCAGACAGAGCAAATTGCTTTAGCCCTTATGGGAAACAATCGAAGAGCTATTCAACACCTTCTAATCAATGGCTCTTGCGACATCTCCTATTCAATTCCAGGTAAAGCACGATTCCGTGTAAACATATTTTCCCAGCAAGGAAACTTTTCTATCGTTATGAGGCAACTCCCCACAAGAGTCCCAAGTATAGAAGAGATGAATCTTCCGCCGGTTCTTAAAGAGGTTGCCAAGGAAAAAAATGGTATTGTGATAGTTACAGGTGCAACCGGTTCTGGAAAATCCACAACTCTGGCCACCATCCTTCGGGAAATAAATATGAATTATGCTGTCCATGTGATCACCCTGGAGGACCCAGTAGAATTTGTCCACATTCCGATAAAAGCTACTTTTAACCAGAGAGAGCTTGGAAGAGATTTCGACACCTATGCCAACGGACTAAGAGCAGCTTTGAGACAGGCACCGAAGGTAATCCTCGTTGGTGAGATGAGAGACAGAGAAACCGTCGAAATAGCCTTAAGTGCATCAGAAACAGGTCACCTGGTCTTAACTACACTCCACACCACCGACGTATCCCACACAGTCCATCGCCTTATAGGCATGTTTGAACTTGAGGAAGAAAGACTTATAAGACTAAGGCTTGCGGAATCCCTTAAATGGGTCATTTCCCAAAGACTCCTCCCAAAGGTAGGGGGTGGAAGAGTGGCAGCCTTTGAAATCATGGGAACAAGCCTAAGAGTTAGGGAAGCTATCATCCATGGCGAATCGGAAGGAAAGACCTTCTACGACATGATGGAACAATCAGAACCCTTTGGTTGGATTACCTTTGACCGCTACATCATAAATCTCTACAGGCAGGGCATAATAACAGAAGAAACAGCTATTGCCTATGCTTCTCAAAGGTCTGTAGTAAAAAGAGGCATAGACACCATTAAGGCTGCAAGAGGAGAAAAGGTAACAGACATAGAAGGTCTTCAGATAGACAAAGAATACTCAAAGAAATTTCTTAGATAGAGACCATGAAAGTAAACTGGACTCTTTATCTGGTAACGGACAGCCAAGTCATAAAAAATAGAAGCCTTATCGAGGTAGTAAGATCCGCCATAAAGGGTGGTGTAACGGTTGTTCAATACCGTGAAAAAAATCTTCCTACGAGACTTATGCTAGAAGAAGCAAAAGCGCTAAAGGATTTATGCATAGACTTTGGTGTTCCCTTTATCGTTAACGATAGAATCGACCTAGCCTTAGCTGTTGATGCAGAAGGGGTTCACCTTGGCCAGGATGATATGCCTCCGGAAATAGCAAGAAAAATCCTTGGATCGTCAAAGATTATAGGTCTTACAGTCCACAATGAGAAAGAGCTTATAGAAGCTCAAAAGAGTCCTATCGATTATGTTTCTTTTGCTCCGGTTTTTGCAACCTCTACAAAGCCAGACCATCAGAAGCCACTTGGAGTAGAAAGACTTAAGGAGCTTGCAGAAAAAGCAAAGATTCCAGCGGTAGCCATAGGAGGCATTAACGAATCCAACATAGAAGAGGTTGCCAAAGCCAAAATAGAAGGAGCTTGTGTAGTCTCTGCTATTCTTGGCTCAGACAATCCAGAAGCCTCTGCAAGGAGACTTAAAGAGCTTTGGACAAAGGCAAGACAATAACCCTTTCCCACATCGGAGAATTTGGCTTCATCGAAAGACTTAGAAAGCTTTTTCCCTACGTGTCTTCTGAACATAAAGTTGTTGTTGGCATCGGAGATGATGTAGCTGTCTTAGATATAGGAAAAGAAGAATATCTTCTTGCAACCTGCGATGCTCAAATTGGAGATGTCCACTTCCTTGTAGAATTAACTTCAGGCTACGATTTAGGTTTAAGAATTGCGGAAGTCAATATAAGTGATATTGCCTCTATGGGTGGAATCCCAAAGTGGGCTCTTCTTGGGCTAAACGTCCCAGAAAACACGAGCATCACCTTTCTTGAAGACTTCTACAAGGGACTTTCAGAAGCCCTTGGCAAAAGTGGAGCCATTCTGGTTGGGGGAAATCTTTCTAGAACCTACCATGAAATCGTAATAGACCTCTTCCTTATAGGAACCTGCAAAAAGGAAGAACTTCTTACCAGAAAAGGTGCATCCCCTGGAGACGTCATAGTTGTTACGGGAACCTTTGGAAAAGCAAAAGCAGGTCTTGAGGTTATCATGAACAAAGAACTGTCAAGCACTCTGGATAGTCCTTCTATTGCCTTAGCCAGAGATTTCTATTTTAGACCAAAGGCAAGGCTTAGAGAAGGCACTACCCTTTCTGGTCTTGGGCTTGTGAAAGCCTCAATTGACGTAAGTGATGGACTTCTTCAAGATATTGGCCATCTTTGCAAAGAAAATCAGCTCGATGCAGTTATTAAAGAACAGGCCATCCCCATAGACCCTCTGGTAAAAAAGATAGCAACCTCCCTTGGCAAAAATCCAATAGAATGGGCACTTACAGGCGGAGAAGATTATGAACTACTTTTAGCGGTATCTCCCGAAGACATTGAAAAACTTTTAAAAATGTATCATCAACACAAAAATCTTTCGCCTTTAACCGTTATAGGTTATTTCAAAAAGGGAAGTGGAAAAGTCTTTGTTGAAACGGAAAAGGGTGAAATGCTAAGAGAAGAAGACTTTTCCCATAAAGGATGGAATCATTACAAAAAGGTGGAGTAGTAGCCTTGGCAAAAAAGGTAATGATAATAGCAGGCTCTGACTCTGGTGGAGGAGCTGGTATTCAGGCAGATCTCAAAACCTGCTCTGCCTTTGGTGTCTATGCAACAACTGTTATTACAGCCCTTACAGCCCAGAACACCGTAAGAGTAAAAAGTATTTATCCCGTTGATCCTTCCTTCGTTGAAGAGCAGATAGAAGCTATCATGGAAGATATTGGAACAGATGCTGTAAAAACTGGCATGCTCGATAGAAAGGAAATCATAGAAGTTGTATCAAAGGCTCTTAAAAAGTGGAAAATAGAAAAGGTGGTGGTAGATCCTGTAATAGTTGCAAAAAGTGGCGATGCCCTCTTAAGAGAAGAGGCGGTAAAATACCTGGTAGAGCTTCTCTTTCCCATGGCCTATGTGATAACTCCGAATATCCCTGAAGCCCAAGCCATCCTTGGAATGGCTATAGAATCCTTAGAAGATATGAAAAAGGCTTCCCAAAGGCTTCGAGATTTTGGATCTAAATTCGTAGTTATGAAAGGTGGACACCTGAGAGCTAATAAGGCTATAGATATTCTCTACGATGGAAAAAACTTTACCATCTTCGAAACAGAAAAAATACCTTCCCAGAACACCCACGGCACAGGTTGCACTTTTGCAAGTGCCATTTCAGCCCTAATAGCCAAAAGCCTTTCCGTAGAAGAGGCTGTAAAAAGAGCAAAAGAATATGTAACTGAAGCCATAAAATCGAGCTATTCCATAGGGCTTGGCCATAGCCCCCTTAACCACTTTTACATGTTAAGGCAATGAAAGAAAAGACCATCTTTTTCCATACAGAAGATAACATAAAAATTGAGGGAAGGCTTTATGAGAGCCCCTCTTTGGAAGGTGCTATTATTTGTCATCCCCATCCTCTTTATGGCGGTTCTATGGACAACCTCGTTGTAGAACTTCTTCAAAAAGCTTTTGGTGAAAGTGGCTACTCAACCTTAAAATTTAACTTTAGAGGAGTTGGTCTAAGTGAGGGAAGTTACGAGGATGGCCTAGGAGAAGTAAAAGATTTTCTTGGTGCCTTCAATTATTTCAAGAGTTTAGGAATACAAAAAATTTACGGAGCAGGCTATTCCTTTGGAAGCTGGATTATTCTGAAAGCTCTAAGAAAAATTAATCTATCAGGTCTTGTTCTTGTGGCACCTCCTCTAGATTTTATGGATTTTAGCAATTTAACCATACCCTCCATCCCCACTTTGGTAATCCTTGGTTCAAGGGATGAATTTTGCAGTCTAGAAAGGCTAAAAAGTTGGGCAATCCAGAGCGGTTCTAACGTAGAAATCTCCATTCTTGAAGGTGAAAACCACTTTTTCTTAACCAACCCCCAAAAAGTGGTTTCCCTAGCAAAAAACTTCCTGGAAAAGCTTTTAAAATGAGCCATTCTAATCTTTACTTATTCTGAAAGAACTTGACCTTGTAACAAAGTTTTCATAATGATATAAATTAGCTTTATTAACATTCTTTGAACCTTTTAGATGTCAATTACAGTTACTATAGGAGGCGACTATGAAGTTAAGTCACAAAGTGCTTGGTGGTTTCTTCGTATCAGCTTTTCTTACTTTGTTAATTGGAGCAATTGGTTTTCTGGCTACTTCCAACCTTGGCACTGATGTTCTAAAATTAAGCAATGAAGTGATGCCTTCCGTTGATTATTCAAGAACCATAGCCACCGAGTTCGAAGCTCTCTCAGGGGTTATACAAAAACTAGGAAATCCCTTTTTAACAGCGGAAGAAAAACAAAAAGAGTATGCTTCCTTAGAAGAGATTAAAAAATCCCTAGATTCCGAAATAAAAAGCTACGAAGCTCTACCAAAAAGTAAAGAGGAAGAAAAAACTTTTAAGGAATTCCTAAATCATTACAAATCACATCTCAACCTTATAGAGCAATACATCTCAAAGTCAAAAGAAATAGACGAAATAGATATTTTAAATCCACTGGATACCTTAAAGGAAATAAACCTTATTATTAATAAACATCTCGAATTAAGGGAAAAAGTGCTTAAGTTGGTATACACTGGAGAGTATTTTGAAGGTGGAGAAGACCCGAATACCTGCACCTTCGGAAAATGGCTTTCTACCTTTAAAAGTGACAATAAAGAAATTAATGCCACCATTAATAACATAAAACCTTACCATGCAAAACTCCATGAAGGTATAAAACGCATTAAAGAAGGCGCTAAAAAAGGGCTGGATTCATCTTCTTTGATGGCAATTTATAAAGAAGTAGAGTCTAATTCCCAACGGACTATTGGAGAACTTAATAACTTAATTCAAATTGCCTTAAAAAGCGAAGCTCTTTACAAAGAGCTTTCCGCTATGGCCTTAGGCCCTATTGTTGAAAAAGAAAAAGTCATAAAGGCAAGCCTTGATAGATTGCATGAGTTAAGTGATAAACTTAAAGAGGAAGTTACAAAAAGTAGCGTAAAAAATGTAAAGAAATCTAAGATCTTAATAATTTTTTCAGTCATAGGAGCCCTTTTATTTTCTTTGGCAACAGGTTTATACATTACTTTTTCAACGACAGGTCTTATTAGAAGGATTTCTGAGGGTCTTTTTGAGGGTTCTGAGCAGGTTGTTTCAGCTTCTAGTCAGGTTTCATTGGCTAGTCAATCTTTGGCTGAGACATCTTCTCAGCAGGCGGCTGCTATAGAGGAGACTTCTTCTGCCATGGAGGAGATGGCATCTATTACGAGGCAGAACACGGAGA
>FWWL01003241.1_pt1 | contig 30475 bp, 29 predicted proteins | sample 2228331 | NCBI WGS metagenome assembly FWWL01 (sample SAMEA103939775, study PRJEB20133) | metagenome
GCCTGCTCGCGTCGGACGGAGTGGTCGCTCCGCCCCGCGACGTCGACGCGGCTCGGCACCGGGCCATCGAACGTGGCCGGCAACGCTCCGTGACCTCGCTGATGGAGGAACTCCACAGCCGGCGCCGTCTACTCGCCGGGTATCTCGAGTTGCTGGAAGAGCGGCACCTGGCGCGGTCGGTTCCCTTAGCTCCGCCCGGAGAGGACAGCGTCCGCGCGCAGATCTGGGTCGGCTACCACGACCGCCAGCACGCGGCCGACATCCGCCGGGCGCTGGCCATCTCGTGGCAGCCAGAGCACCTCACCTTCTTGCCCGAAGTGAGCCTGGCGGCCCGCGCGCTCTCGCCCGACCCCGCGCTGCGCGTGATGTACAGCATCGCCCCAGAGACCTGGGCCTCACCCTCTCCCACGCCGGGCTGGACCTACCATGACCTGCTGGCGCACCTGGCCACCGCCGACCGGGTGTTCCAGCGGCACCTGAGCGCTGTACTCGAGACGGGAGAGGCCGGTCCCCGGCCGGACATCGACGCCGCCAACCGTGACCTCGTCGAGGCGCGGCGCGGCGTGAGCGTGGACGGACTCATCGAGGAGTACATCGCCTCGCGACACGAGACGCTGCGCTTGCTCTCGCGCCTTCGTCCCGCCCACCTGCACGTGCCCATGGCCTCGGCCACGCACACGGCGGGGCACGATTCAACGTTGCTCGACTACGTGAACGCGTTCCCTCGACACGAGGCGCGCCATCTCGCGGCGCTGCGTACCGCCACGAGATGGCGCCGTGGGTGACGCGTCCACCGCCAGTCAGACCGAGCGCTACTTCGCCAGCAGCGCGGACATGACCTTGAGGCCCACCTCCATGCCCTTCCACGGCAGGCCCGCGTGGAAGGGGTTGCCGTTCGCGAACCGAAACGGCAGGTAGAGGCCGAGCAGCTTCTTCCCGATCCGCCACGCCGGCGAGACGCCCACCTTGTAGCGGTCGAGGGCGTCGGGTCGAACCTCTACCGGCTGTTCCGGGCGACCGGTAAGGCGCAGCGGAACCTGGGCGAACGTCGCGCTGTCCAGCATCTCCATCACGCACATGCTCGTCGGCTCGAACGGATGGAATCCGTTGGGACCGGCGACGCGCTGCGCCAGATGTTCAGCCGCAGCGTCGGCCTGCAGGAACGCGAGGAACGCCTGCTTCACAGGAAAATCGCCGGTGTCGCCGACGGCGTAGATGTCGGGGTGCCCCACCACCTGCCGCGTCGCGAGCTCCGTCTGCACGAACCCTCGCTCGTCCGAGGGCAGCGCCTCGTAGCGGTTCGCCGCCACATACGGCGGGAACGAGACCAGCAGGTCGAACGGCATGACCTCACCGTTCTCGAACGCCACTCGGTTCGCCGTGACCTCAGTCACTACGAACTGTCGGTGCCCGTGGATACCTCGCCGCTGGAACTCCCGCTCGACCACCTCGTTCAACCGCGGCCCGAACGCCTGGATGTAGCCACGCTCGAACGTGGTCCACGCGATGTCCACTCGGTCGCGCACCCGCTGCCTGCGCAACCAGGTGTCGAGCATCATCACCATCTCGTACAGCGGCCCGGAGCACTTGTTGTTGGGCGGAATGAGGAAGACCACCCGGCGGCGCTGGCCCGACCGGGCTTCGTCCACCAGCTTCGCGAACGCCTCACGCAGCCGGAGCATGTCCTGCTCGGTCCAGATGGTGAGCGCGTGCTCGGCCAGGCCCGCGACCTCCGTCGGGCGCATCGCGGCGCCGGTGGCCACCACGAGATAGTCGTACGACCGCTCGGCCCCGCCGATACGGACCGTCTTCTTGACCGGGTCAATATCCTCGACGCGGCCACGGACGAATTCGATGCCGCGCTTGCGGGTCGGCCGCAGAAGGTCGATGTGCAGCTTCTCCGGCGCCAGGCCGAACGGGATGTAGATGGTGTTGGGCTTGTACAGGAAGTGGTCGCGGTCCGACACGAGCGTGAGCTCTGCCCGGTCGCCGAGCCTCCACCGGAGGTAGTAGGCGGATTCGAGTCCACCGAAGCCGCCTCCGAGCACGAGAATGCGTGGTGTTGCGGTCATGGTGTGCCTCCTGTCACGGCTGTGGAAGGGCGGGCGGAGCGCTCCGAGGTCCGGGAACGAAGGTGGGCCGCGAGCGCTTCACCCACTTCCAGACGCTTGAGCAAGAACGTGTGGAACATGTCACACGCGTCGGCGACCTCCGGATGGGTGAGCGAGTAGTACACGGTGGTTCCTTCGCGCCGGGCAGCCACCAGGTCTTGCGCCCGGAGCGCCGCCAGATGTTGGGAGACGTTCGCCTGGGGCACGCCCAGTTCCCGCGCCAACTCCCCGACCGAGCGCTCCTGCCCACGGAGCAGATCCAGAATTCGGAGCCGTTTGGGCTGGGCTAGCGTTTTCAACACCTGGGCGTGCAGCCGGTACACCGCGTCGTCGGTCCACTCCATCGGAACGCCTCGCTGCGTGTATTCGCGTGTTCGCATGTTCGACTCCAGCATGTCAGGTACGCCCGGGCGCCGGCAGGGCGACACGGACCATTCCGCGCCGCCACATCGCCTGTCCCGGGCAGGCCGTTGCGCAGCGTCCTTCGACTTCCCATCGCCGAGGACCCGCCGTACAATGGCGCCTCGATGGACGAGGCCCCGAGCGTCCTCTGACGTCATGCCGCTGCGCTGGCCCTGGCCCCGACGCGAGCCGAACCCTCCGCCCTGCAACGCCCCGCTGTCCGAGGGCGAGGCGATCCTCCGCGGGCAGCGGTGCGCCCTCCAGTACGGCCGGGAACGAAAGCGAGGCGTCCTCCATCTCACGAATCGTCGCCTCATCTTCGAGGCCGAACGGGGCGACGCCCGCTGGCTCATCATTCCCCTCGACGAGGTCGCCCGCGCCGCGGCCTACCGCGACATGGCGTCGACCGCGTTCCGTCTCTGGGTCGAGACGACGCAGGGCGAGCAGGCGCCGTTCCTGATGCCGCGCCGCGACGCGGAGTCATGGGCGCGGGCCGTCAACGAGGCGCGGAAGCCCCCCGAAGCAGAGCGGCTGGTACAATGAGGCGCCATGGCTGAATTCGCGCTGGGCGCGCGCTCGCCGTCGAAGCCGGCCGGCTGGCCCCCGCGCCCCTGGGGCGTCAAAGAGATCGCCGTCGCGGTGCTCTATCCGCTCGCGATTCTCGCCCTCGCGCTGGCCGTGGCGCTCGCCACTGACGTCTCGACCGACGAAGCCAGCGACGCCGATATCATCGGCGGACTCATCATCAGCCTGGTCGTGATCGACGGCGGCCTCGCGGGCCTCGTCTGGGGCCTGGCCATGGTCCGGTGCGGCGGCACCTTCGCCGACCTGGGGTTCCGCCGCATTCCACTGGACCGCTTGTGGCTCTCCGCCGGACTCGTCGTCGTGGCGTACGTCACCGTCGTGGTCTGGCAGCTCATCCTGCTACCCTTCGGCGTCACGCCAGAGCAGGACACGGAGACCCTCGTACGAAGTCCGGCGGTGCTCCCCTTGAGCGCGTTCGCCGTCCTCATCGTCGCGCCGGCGGTCGAGGAGATCTTTTTCCGGGGCTTCGTGTTCGGCGGTTTGGTGTCACGGCTGGGATGGGCGCCGGCAGCTCTGCTGAGCGGGTTTCTCTTCGGTGCCGTCCACGGCAACACCCCCGAAGCGCTGCCCCTCATCGTTCCGTTCACGTTCATCGGAGCAGCATTCGCCTGGGGCTACTACCGCACGGGCTCCCTCTGGGTCAGCATCGCGGCGCACTTCCTCTTCAACACGATCAGCTTTACCTTGCTCGCGGTGTACGAACTGACGTGAGCAGAATCACCGATGCCCTAGCCCGCGCCCGTGCCGAAGGACGCATCGCCCTGATGCCGTTCATCGTCGCCGGGCATCCATCGCCGGAAGCGACGCCCGGCCTCGTTCGGACGCTGTTCGAATCGGGCGCTGATGTCATCGAGCTCGGCGTCCCGTTCTCCGACCCCCTCGCGGATGGCGCAACGAACCAGCGCGCCAACGAAGCAGCGTTGCGCCAAGGCATGACGCTGGCGCGCTGCCTCGACGTCGTCCGAGACGTCCGTTCGGACGGCGTCGATGGCGCCATTGCCCTCATGGGATACACCAACCCCATGCTGGCCTACGGCCTCGACCGCTTCGTATCCGACGCGGCCGTTGCGGGCGTGGACGGGCTCATCGTCGTCGACCTTCCCCCGGAGGAATCGGATGACCTGTGGGAGCGATGCCGAGCGCAAGGAATGGACCTGATCTATCTGTTGGCTCCGACATCGTCCGATCGGCGCATCGCGCTGGTAGCCAAACGCGCCTCAGGTTTTGTATATTGCGTGAGCATCGCCGGGGTGACGGGCGCCAGAGACCGTCTGCCCGACGAGCTCCCGGCGTTCCTGCGCCGGGTGCGCGCGCAGGTGAGCGTGCCGCTGGTGGTGGGCTTCGGCATCTCGAAGCCGGAGCACCTGGAGGCTCTTCAGGGGCTCGCCGACGGCGCGGTCGTCGGCAGCGCGCTCGTGAACGTGATCGAACACGCCCCGCCCGGAGCTTGCGAGGCGAGTGTGAGAGACTATGTGGGGGTGCTCACCGGCCGTTCGGGGGCGAGGAGGTAGCGCCATGAGGGCAGCTTCGAAGCAGGCTGCGCCGAGTGGCCGCATCTATGGCCCCGCGGCCGGCGCCTTTGGCTGGCGCCGGTGAGAGCCGCCGGCCGGAATCTCGCCTGAGGCGGGACCATCAGCAGCCGGGGCAGGAGAACGAGCGCCTGGTGGACTCCGGGGTACGCGTGCGGGGCATTCGCGGCGCCACCACCGTCGAGGCCAACACCCGCGAGGCCATCCTCGAAGCCACCACCGAACTCCTCACTGCCCTGATCGAAGCCAACGAGCTCCGGGCGGACGACGTCGCAAGCGCCTTTTTCACGACGACGCCCGACCTCAACGCGGAATTCCCGGCCGTCGCGGCCCGAAACCTGGGCTGGAACCACGTCGCGCTCATGTGTGGACATGAGATCGACGTTCCGGGAAGCCTGCGGAGGTGCCTACGGGTCCTCCTGCTCGTCAACACCACCCGGTCCCAGCGAGAGGTCGAGCACGTGTACCTCCGGGGCGCGCAGGTCCTCCGGCCCGATTTGAACAACGATCGTCAGAGCAACCGCGGAGGTCACACCACATGATGGTCATCATGAAGAAGGGCTACAGCCAGGAGGAGTTCCAGGCTGTGCTGAAACGGCTCGAAGAGGTCGGCTTATCCGGCCACCCCATCGTGGGCAAGGAGAAAACCGTCATCGGCGTCGTCGGTCAGGTCTACCCCGAACTCGCCGACGACCTCGAGACCATGCCCGGCGTCGAAGGCACGGTCCCCATCAGTTCGCCATACAAGCTGTCGAGCCGCGAGTTCAAGAGCGAAGACACGGTCGTCAACGTGCGAGGTGTGCCCATCGGCGATGCGCACACCGTCGTCATCGCGGGGCCGTGTGCCGTCGAGAACGAAGAGCAGCTCATGACGACGGCGCGGGCGGTGAAGGCTGCGGGCGCGCAGCTCCTGCGTGGAGGCGCCTTCAAGCCTCGCACCTCGCCCTACAGCTTCCGTGGCCTCGAAAAGCGGGGGCTGGAACTGCTGGCCGCGGCCCGCGAGGAGACGGGCCTGCCCGTGGTCACCGAGGTCATGTCCGTGCGCGACATCGACCTCGTCGCCCAGTACGCCGACGTCCTCCAGATCGGCGCCCGGAATGCCCAGAACTTCATCCTGCTCGAGGAAGTCGGCAAGGTGGGCAAACCGGTGCTCCTCAAGCGCGGTCTCTCGGCCACGGTCCAGGAGTTCCTGCTCGCCGCCGAGTACATCCTCAAGACGGGGAACCACAACGTCATCCTGTGCGAGCGGGGCATCCGCACATTCGAGACGGCGACCCGCAACACGATGGACGTGAACGCCATCGCGCTGATCCGTGAGGTGAGTCATTTGCCCATCATCGCCGACCCGAGCCATGGCACGGGCAAGTGGGCGCTGGTGGCGCCGGTCGGCCTCGCCTGTATCGCGGCGGGAGCCCACGGCCTCATCGTGGAGGTCCACCCCAGCCCGGAGCACGCCCTCTCGGACGGCGCGCAGTCGCTGACGCCGGAGAACTTCGCCGCACTCATGGCCCGTGCGACCCAGATCGCGGATGTCATGGGGCGTCCAATGTTCCAGCCCGCGGCCCAGCCAGTTCCAGCGTAACGGCCGGAGCCTCGGCGGACGAACCGGAGACGAACGGGCGGAGGAACGCGGTTCCTCCGCCCGTGCATGTTCTCGCTTCGCGGTCGGGCCGAACCCTGTATGCTGTACGCCGTGACGTCATCATCGAGCGAGACGGGATTTCAGCTTCGGTTGGACGCCTTCGAGGGTCCGCTCGACCTGCTCCTACGGCTGATCGAGCAAGAGGAGCTGGACATCACGACCGTGTCGCTGGTCCAGGTTACGGACCAGTACCTGAGCTACCTGCGGTCTGCCCCCGTCACGAACTTCGAGGCGCTGGCGGACTTCATCGCCATTGCCGCCAAGCTCATCTTCCTGAAGTCCCGAGCGCTGTTGCCGCGACCACCCGACGAAGAGCCCGACGAAGAATACGAGGCGGTGGCGGACGATCTGACGCGACAGCTTCGCGAATATCGGCTGTTCAAGCTCGCCGCGGGCTCGCTGAAGGAAATCCAGGAAGCGGGCCTGCGAGCGTATCCCAGGCTGGCGCCCCCGCCGGACGTCCCGTTGCCTCTAGGACTTGACGGCGTGACCCTCGACCTTCTCACGCAGATCTTTCGGGAGACGCTGGAGCGCCAGCCAGCGCCCAAACCCACGGGCATCATTCACCGTCAGGAGATCACGCTCGATCAGAAGATCGAAGAGATCACGTGGGAGCTACACGCGGCCGGGCGACTGAGCTTCCGAACGCTGATGGAACGTTGCCGTTCGCGGATGGAGGTCATCATCGCGTTCCTCGCCGTTCTCGAGCTCATCAAGAAGCTGTCGCTTCGTGCGGAGCAGGACCACGCGTTTGGCGACATCGTGCTGGTGAAGCTGTAGCCGCGCCCTCCGGCTTCGAACCGCATCCAGCGCATTGAACGCGCACCGCCTGCGGTGTTAGGATGCGCACCCGACCCCCGTTCCCGAGAAAGGAGCGACCGCCATGACCGTGACGCCGGAAACGATCGCCGAGGGCATCGACTACGCGCAGTTCGAAAGCGCCATCGGCCTCAACTGGTACGACGTCGACCCAAACCTCCAGTTCCAGGTTCGGCGCCTCGTGGACCGGGAGCAGCAGCCGTTCGTCGAGAAGCACCTCCGACGCATGGGCGAGCTCTGCGGCGGGCCCATCGCGCGGCGGGCCGAGGTCACCGACAAGAACCCGCCGCAGCTCGTGCGGTACGACGAGTGGGGCAACGAGGTCTGCCGCATCGTGCACCACCCGGGCGCCATCGAGACCAAGCGAGACCTGTGGGAGAACGGGTTCATCGGGCTTCGGTGGAGCGAAGAAGGGCGGAAGTACGGCTCCTTGCACCACGTGCTCACCACCGGCTTCTCGTATCTCTTGAGCCAGGCCGAAACGGGAATGCTCTGCGCCATCGGCATGACGTCGAGCGCGGCCGGTATCATCGAGCGCCACGCGCCCGCCCGCGTCAGGGAGCGCTTCCTGCCCCATATGACCACCATGAACTTCGACGAGGCGTGGGACGGCGCCATGTTCATGACCGAGATCCGCGGCGGCTCCGATCTCGCCCTCAGCCAGACCACGGCGACCTGGGACGAAACCTCGGGCACCTGGAAGCTCAACGGATCGAAGTGGTTCTGCTCGAACGTCGACGCCGCCGCCATCCTCACCCTGGCCCGACCCGAGGGCGCCCCGGACGGCCTCAGGGGGCTGGCGCTATTCCTCGTGCCCGCCTTCCGTGAAGACGGCTCACGGAACGGCATCGTCATCAAGCGGCTCAAGGACAAGCTCGGCACTCGCGCCGTGCCCACGGCCGAGGTCGATTTCGTCGACGCCGAGGCCTACCTCATGGCAGGCGAGAGCCAGAACGGCTCGGCGGCCCGTGATGGGCGTGGCCTGAACCGCATGATGGAGATGGTCAATGGTTCGCGCTTCGGCGTGGCCGTAATGGGGCTCGGCATCATGCGGCGGTCCTTCCTCGAGGCCGTCATTTACGCATCGCACCGCGAGGCGTTCGGCCAGCGCATCATCGATCTCCCGCTCGTCCGGGAGACGCTGACCTCCATGGCCGTCGAACTCGAAGCCGCGGCGACGTTGGTCTTCGAGGCCGGCGAGGCCGGCCAGCGTGCCCGCGAAAGCGACCTGCACCGGCGGCTGAACCGCATCACCATCCCGCTCGCGAAGTTCCGCTGCGCGCGTAAGGGCGTCGAGCTGGCCTCCCAGGCGGTCGAGATCTTCGGCGGTAACGGGTACATCGAGAACTGGCCTATCGCCCGCCAGCTCCGCGACGCCCAGTGTCACACCATCTGGGAGGGGACGGAGAATATCATCTGCCTCGACGTGCTTCGCTCGATGCGCAAGGAGGGCGCCCACGAAGCGCTCCTCCGCCGGGTCTACGACATCGCTGACAGCGTGGAGCACCCGCTGCTCGTGGACTCGGCCCAGGTGGTTCGCCAGTCGGCCGACGAGGTCCGGCAAGCCATCCAGTACCTGGAGCAACAGAGCGCCGATGTGCAACAGCTCAACGCCCGCAAGCTGTCGAACTACCTCGCGGACGTGCTGTCGGCGTCGCTCCTGTTGGAAGAGGCCGGCTGGGAGCTTGCGTACGAAGGCTCGGCGCGCAAGGCCCTCGTGGCGCGCGCGTACGCAGCGTCGCATCTGGCGCCGCAGCCAGTGCGGGGTCTCACGTCGGGCGACCGCACCGCCCTCGATGACTTCGACGCCATCGTGCGCTACAAGCCCGTGGGGGTGTAGATGACCGCGCCGCCCGCTAGCACCAGCCACGCCGCCGTGCGCGGCGTGAACGCCTCGACGCACGCGGCGGACCGGTAGGCGCCTCGGCTCGCCTACCCCGCCTTCGTTTCCTCTTTCTCGGCGAGCCAGGTCTCGGCCCAGGCGGAGACCGCATCGATCAGCGCGCCGAGGGCCCGTCCTTTCTCGGTGAGCCGATATTCGATGCGGACGGGCGTTTCGGGGATGACCACGCGCTCGGCGATGCCCTCCGCCTCCAGTTCCTTCAGGCGCTCCGACAGCATCCGATCGCTGATGCCGGGAATGGTCGCCGCGAGATCGCTGAACCGCTGGTGCCCGGCCAGCATGGCGCGCACGATGGCTCCGGTCCACCGCCGCCCGATGAGCTCGACCGCGCGATGGAAGTACGGACAGTAGTCGGCGCCGTGCACGTCCTCGTTCACGTTCGTTCCATCTTCACCTATCGTAAGCCGCTTGACAACCATAGGCTCCTATTTCTATAGTAGCTAATGAATGGTAAGCATCCAAAGTCCAGTCAAGGAGGCTTCGATCCTATGACGACCGCATCGACCGCTGTCAGCACATGGACCATCGACCCCGTCCATTCCATCGCCGAGTTCGCCGTACGCCACATGATGGTGTCCACGGTCAAGGGCCGCTTCCGTTCGATGGAGGGCTCCATCACGCTCGATGAAGAGCGGCCCGAGCGCTCGTCCGTGGTCGCCACCATCGACGTCGCTAGCGTCGACACCGCAGAGCCCGACCGCGACGCGCACCTGCGATCCGATGACTTCTTCAACGCTGAGCGCTTCCCCAAGATGACGTTCCGCAGCACCCGAGTGGAGCTCCAGGGAGAAGACCGGGCCCGCGTCTACGGCGATCTCACCATCCGCGACGTGACCCGCGAGGTCGCACTCGACGTGGAGTTCGAGGGTCGCGCCAAGGATCCCTGGGGCAACGAGCGCATCGGCTTCAGCGCCACCACGGAGTTGGACAGGAAGGAGTTCGGGCTCCGCTGGAACCAGGTCCTCGAAACCGGCGGCGTCGTGGTGGGCGATCGCGTGAAGGTGAGCCTGCACGTCGAGGCCGTGCGGCAGGCGTGAGCGCCGACGGCCGTCTGTGCGCTGCCGGCCCCGCGCGTGCGATACTGGCTCCGACGACCCTGAAGGGAGCGCCACATGACACCGAATCCTGCAGTCCAGGTCGCGCCGCTGCGCATCCGGCGCGATCGTGAGATCTACGCCGCCGATGGCGGCTGGTTCCGGGCGCGCTGGCACTTCAGCTTCGACCACTACTACGATCCCGAGCACATGGGGATCGGGACGCTGCGCGTGTTCAACCACGACACGCTCGTTCCCGGCGCCGTCTGGCCGATGCACCCGCATCGCGACGTCGAGGGCATCACGTGGGTCGTGTCCGGCGAATTCGAACATGCCGATTCGTTGGGCAACGGTGGCGTGCTCCTGCCAGGTGGCGTGCAGCGCATGACGCTCGGCTCGGGTGCCTGGCATTCCGAGCGCAACCACTCGAAGACAGAGCCGGTCGAATTCATTCAGATGTGGATCCTGCCCGCCGTCCGGTCGCTTCCGCCCTCGGTCGAACAGCGGCAGTTCACCATCGAGGATCGCACGAACCGCCTGCTGGAGATTCTCCGCCCGTTCACCACGGACGGCACGGGCGTCGCCGTGCACCAGCAGGTCTGGATGTACGCTTCGCGGCTCGAGCCGGGCCACGCCGTCGTCCACACGTTCGGGTCCGGACGCGGCGGCTACCTGTACGTGATCGATGGCGATGTGAGCGTCAACGAAGAGCGCCTGAGCAAGGGAGACGCAGCGGAGGTCCCCGGTGCGGGCCGCGTCGAGCTGCGCGCGTCCGCGGTCACGGAGCTGCTGTTGGTGGACACGCCGCTGTAGGTCCCGACGGCGTCAGCTTCGGCCGGCGGCGCGCTCCATCGCTCGGCCCAGCCGCATGATCGCCTCGGGGATGTCGTCCTCCGGCACCTGGCTGTACGCCAGGCGCACGAAGCGCTGCCCCTCTGCTCCGCCATCCGGGAAAAACGCCGCGCCGTTCGCGTAGGCGATGCCCTCCTCCGCCGCCGCCTCCGCCAGCGCATCGGGGTCGACCCCCTCTGCGAGCTCCAACCAGAGGAAGAAGCCACCGCTCGGAACGTTCCAGCGAGCGTAGCGCGAGCAGCGCTCGTCCAGGAGCGCCAGCATCGTATCCCGCTTCCGCCGGTAGCGGGCGACCGCCCGCGGAACATGGGCCGCGAGCTTGCCCGACACGCAGAGCTCGGCGATGACGCGCTGAATGAATGGGCTCGCGCCCATGTCGAAGCGCGTGCTCGCCATGGCGTCAGTGATCTCCTTCGACGCCACCGCCCATCCCGCGCGAAGCCCGGGCGCGATGGTCTTGCTGAACGTTCCCACGTAGATCGCGCCTTCGCCCCCGGCCAGTGAGAAGAGCGACGGCAGACGCTCTCCTTCGAACCGAATATCGCCGTACGCGTCGTCCTCTAGCACCACGACGCCGTAGCGTCTGCAGAGGTCGACCACGGCCCGGCGACGCTCGAGGGTCATGGTGGCGCCGGTCGGATTCTGGAAGTTCGGGATGGTGTAGAGGAGCTTCGCACGCGTTCCCGCGGCCCGCGTCTCGGTGAGGACGCGCTCGAGGGCTTCGGGCACGATCCCCTCGGCGTCGAGAGGCACACCGATGATCCGAGCGCCCGCAGCACGGGCGGCCCGCACGAAAATCGGAAACGTCGGCGCTTCGACGAGGACCACGTCCCCGGGGTCAACGAAAGTGTCACAGGCGTTGGCGAGCGCGCCGGCGGCCCCATTGGTCAGCGAGACGTTCTCCGGCCCGAGAGGCACACCGTCCCGACGCGCGTGCTGCGTCGCGAGCCACTCCCGAAGGGAAGGCGCGCCATGCGTGCCGCCGTACTGAAGGGCGAACCGCTTCTCGCGCCGCAAGACCGTCTCCGCCGCTTCGAGCAAGAGGTCGGCCGGAAGCTCGTCATCGTCCGGGAGGCCGCCCGTGAGCAGGATCGGCTCGACCGGCGATTCGCCCTTCCCCGGAATCGGTTCGGTGGGGCGATAGCCCCGACTCCACTGGATGCCGGCGCTCATCGCCACCGCCCGGCGAGAAAGGATCGACGGATCGAAGTGTGGAGCGCCTGCTTCGGCGCGCGGCTGCATGGAGGTCACCTCCGGACAACGACGCGGGAGCCGTTCCGATGGTAGCACAGCATCGGGAAGAGGCGCAGAACAGCGGGGGAGGGCGGCGTCGCGTGCCGCCCTCCCCGCAGTGCTAGCACGACGGAACAGTCCGTGCCCCGCCGAGTGCTACGGTAGTGTCCGTCGCCGGCGGTTTCAAGCGGCCCAGCGCGCGAACTCCGAAATCTTTACATCTCAGCCCGTCACTGGCGGCTCGATATCGATCTGTGCTCGCTGGAGCCGTCCGCTGTAATCGATGTACACGGTCTTCCACTCGGTGTACGTGTCCAGCGCCGCCTGGCCCGCCTCGCGATGCCCGTTGCCGGTGCCTTTCGTTCCACCGAAGGGCAGGTGCACCTCCGCCCCGATGGTTCCCGCGTTCACGTACACGAGCCCCGTATCGATCCCCTCGACGAAGCGAAACGCCTTGTTCACGTCCTGGGTGTACACGGACGTCGAGAGACCATACGGTACACCGTTGGCCACCGCGATCGCTTCTTCGAGCGAATCGACCACGAGCACCGTCGTCACCGGCCCGAAGATCTCTTCCTGCGCGATGCGCATGTCCGGACGCGCGTCGACGAACACGGTCGGCCGGAAGAAGTATCCCTTCGCGAGCTCGCCCACGTTCGCGATGCTACCGCCGCAGGCGATGGTCGCCCCCTCGGCGCGCCCGATGTCCATGTAGCTGTCGATCTTGCGGAGCTGCTCCTCGTTCACCACCGGGCCAACCTCGGTAGACTCGTCGAGTCCGTTCCCCAACCGCAGTTGTTCTGCGCGGGCGATCAGTCGGTCGGTGAACGTCTGCGCGACGCTGCGCTGCACGATGACCCGGCTCGCCGCCGTGCACCGCTGCCCGCTCGTGCCGTACGCGCTCCAGATCACGCCGTCGAGCGCAAGGTCGAGATTCGCGTCCTCGAGGATGACGATGGCGTTCTTACCTCCCATTTCGAGGGCGACGGGCTTACCCAGCTCGGCGCAGCGTACGCTCAGGTGCCTGCCCGCAGCGTTCGACCCGGTGAACGACACCAGGCGCACGCGCGGGTCCTCGATGAGCGGCTCGCCGACATCGCCCCCTTCACCGAAAACCAGATTCACGACGCCCGGCGGGACACCGGCGTCCTCGAGGGTCTTGACAAGGTTCCACGCGCTCTTTGGGGCGTATCGGGACGGCTTGAACACGACGGTGTTGCCGGTGATGAGCGCAGGCATGATCTTCCAGGCCGGAATCGCCATGGGGAAGTTCCACGGGGTAATGAGCCCGCAGACGCCGAACGGCTGTCGGACCGACATCGCCCACTTGTGGGGCAGCTCCGACGGCACGGTCTGACCGAACTGGCGCCGTCCCTCCGCCGCCATGTAGTAGGTCATGTCGATGGCTTCCTGGACGTCGCCTCGTGCCTCCTTGAGGACCTTCCCCATCTCTTGCGTGAGCTCTCGGGCATATTGCTCCTTCCGCTCGACGAGCAGCTCGCCTGCGCGAAAGAGGATCTCGCCGCGGCGCGGAGCCGGTAGCGCTCGCCAGCGCTCCGCCGCTTCGGCCGCGGCCCTGACGGCGTCAGCCACGTCTTCGGGGCCGGACTTGGGGAAGACACCGATGGGTTCGCCTGTGGCGGGATTTTCCCTCACGAATGTGGCGCCGGATCGGGCGGGGACCCACCTGCCTCCGATGTAGTTCAGGTAGGGTTGGGACATACAGCACCTCCTGCGTGACGACGGGTCACGCAGGTCCATCGTAACACTGTCCGGCAGCGATCAGACGACGGGGAGGCGCACGCTCACGCGGCCCTCGAGGTCGAGCGCGACACGCCCAGCACCGAGCGTTTCTCCCGGCGCGCCCTCGATCCGACCCTCCCCCACGACCGGCGCCCGCACCACGACCTCGACCCGGCCGCGGCCCTCGAGGTCGACGCGGACCGCGTCGCCGCTCAGGCGTCGCGCCAATGCCCGCACCCGCACGCCCTCGCCCTCGACCTGCGCTTCGGCTTCGCGCCCGCACCAGACGTGGAGCTCGAGCGGCTGCCAAGGCTTCTGACCCGTGTGGGCCATCTCGGGGCCGAACGCGATGATGGTGTCGTCGCGCACATAGACGGGCATGATATCGAGGGGCACCGTCATGTCCAGCCAGCGTCCACCGTCGACGCGCTCGTTCGTCCAGAAGTCGTACCAGACCTGGCCCGCAGGCAGGTAGACGCGCACGCGCCCTTCGGGATTCAGCACGGGCGCCACCAGCAGCGACGGCCCGAACAGGTACTGCGTCTCGATGGACGCCGCAGCGGGATCGTCCGGGAACGCCAGGTGCATCGATCTGACCACGGGCAGCGCCGTCTCGGTGGATTCTCGCGCCGCAGCCCAGATGTACGGCAGAAGCCTGTACCGCAACCTTGCGTAGCGCCGCACGATCTCGACGGCGTCGTCGCCGTACCACCAAGGCTCTCGCCCACGCACGCCATGGAACCGGCTGTGCGACGAGAACAGGCCGAACTGGGCCCACCGGATATAGAGATCGGGCTCGGGCGGGCCAGCCGGTTCATGTCCCTCGGGCGTGGCCCGAAAGAAGCCACCGATGTCGTGGCACCAGAACGGGATGCCGCTGTCGGACAGCGAGAGCCCGGCTCGGAGCGCTCCTGCCATCCCGTCCCAGGTCGTCTGGGCGTCGCCCGTCCAGTTGAGGGGGTAGCGTTGGCTTCCCGCGTACCCGGAGCGACCGAACACGATTGCTTCACCGCGCTCCTCGTGGATGACTTCCCAGACCGCGCGGTTGTAGAGGAGAGGATACGCGTTGTGCCACTGGCGACCAGTCCGGCCGTCCGCCATGCGGGCATCGGGTGGCAAGCCCTCACCGTAGTCGCTCTTGAACGTCGCCACGCCCATACGCAGGTAGGGCCGGTGCTGGTCCTGCCACCACCGCGCCGCGTCCGGGTTCGTGAAGTCGACGACCACGGCCTCGTGTTCGTTCTCCTGCGCCGGCGCCGGCGACCCGTCGGGGCCGAGCGCGAAGTAGCCGCGCTCCACGCCCTCGCGGTAGAGAGCCGAATCGGTCCAGACGTACGGGTTCTCCCACAGGGAGAGGCGAAAGCCGCGGTCCGCGAGCCAGTCGACGAACGCCTGCGGATCCCCGAAGGCCTCGTCGTCCCAGACGAAGTCACAACCGTCCCGCACGTGGTGCTTGCGTGACTTCAGCCACCGGGGATCGGCGTGCAGGACATCGCAGGGGATTCCCAGCTCACGGAGCCGCTCGGCGACGCCCTTCATTTGGTCCGCGTCTCGATACATGCAACGGGACATCCACACGCCGAACGACCACAACGGGGGAAGCGGCGCCCTGCCCGTGAGCTCCCAGTACCGCCGCAGAATATCCCCCGGCGCCGGACCCAAGATGATGAACTCGTCCAGATAGGGGTCCTCGACACGCACGGACGCCGTCACCGTCGACGGGGCGCCCAGCTCGAACACCATCGGGCTCGTGTGGTTCACGAACACCCCGTAGCCTGCGCTGCTCCAGAAAAACGGGATGACCATGTAGCTCATGTCGCTGGTGTTCGTCACGTGCGTATCGCGGATCCACAGGACGTGGCGCGTCCCGCGCTTGTCCAGCGGGCCGTAGCGTTCGCCCAGGCCATAGAGACGCTCGTCCGGGCGAAGCGCGATGGACTCGTGGAAGCGCACATCGCCATCGTGGAGCGACCGCGAGTAGCCGAGAGGGAACGCAACATAGCCGCCCGAGCTGTAGTCGTCGATCCGTTGACTCCACACGTCCCGTCCTGCACCGTCTTCGACCCGGACCTTCCAGGGCCGCCGTTCGATGACGGCGTTGAGCGAGCCTGACGTTACACGGACCGCTTCTCCGTCATCGGAGACGCGCACCCGCGGCGGGGGCGCGTCGAGCACGAGCATGGGTGTGGCCGCGGGCGGAGGTGTCCCCTGCCAGCACTGCAGCCGCACGACGCCGGACGTGGCGAAGGTCACGCGCACGGTGAGGCGCTCGCCCTCGTAGGTCGCCACGGCGCACTCCACACCGCCGGGCACCTCGCGCCACTCCAACAGCTCGGTGACGTAATCGTAGTCGCGCTCGGGATCAGCGAAGATCGGGACGTAGTCGCGGGCCATTTCGGCCAGCGGATGCGTGACGCGCACCATTACAGCCTTCCAGGAGGGACGACGGTCCGGTTGAGGGTGAACCTACCACATGGCCTGGGGTGGTTCAATCGGCGCCGGACTCATTCGCTCCCGCCGGACACGGGAACGAAGGCGCCATCTTGCACCTCGTAGAACGCCAGGCCGAGCGCCGACGGGTCGCTGCCCTCACGGTCGCCCGAGGGACTGAAGTGCAGGGGGCCGCTCAGCCCTTCGAAGGAAAGCGAGAGGAGCGCCGCCCGGAGGTCGGCATTCGCAATGGTGACCGCGCCGTCCGCTGCGTGGCGCGCCGCTCGCTCCGCCGCCTGTAAGAGGGCCGTGGCGGCGTCGTAGGCGTGCGCCGTGAAGGGCGACGTCGGCGGACGTCCGAAGCGCGCTTCGAACCGGCGGACGAACTCGGCGGGAAGCGGAGGTGCGCCCAGTGCCACCGTCCCCGCGGCCGCTGCACCTGCAGCGGCGAGATACGCCTCCGCGTCGAGGAGGGCGTCGGGCCCGAGGATCGGGCCCTGGTAGCCCGCGTCGCGAAGTGCTCTCGCCAGGGCCGCGCCCCCGGGTGCGAGCCCCGCGTACACTACGACGTCGGGATTCGACTTCGACGCGCGCTGCGCCACCGTCGCGTCGGCCCGACCGTGGCCGGCGATCTGACCCCCGAGCGCCGTGAACGCGGTGGCGAATCCGTAGGCCACCACCTGGCCGTATTGCGTCCCGTCGTCGACGACGAACGCCTGACGCGCGGCCGCCGTCTGGAGGGCGTATCCCGCGAGCAGCGCGCCCTGCTGGTCATCCCGCCAGGCCGTACGGAAGAACGTCTGGAGTGCGGTCTCGGCCAGGCGCACGCGTGTCGCCGAAGGCGAGACATGCACCCGGCTCACGTATTCGTAGATAGGCCCAGCGACGAACTCCCCGTTATTACAGGCGGGGCCCACCACTGCGAAGACCGCCGGATTCTGTGCGAAGCGCGCCGCCACCGCTGCGGGCCGCTCGGGGTCGTCGCAGGCGTCGTCCCTCGCGTCGACCGCTACCGCCACGCCCGCGACGCGGCCGCCAGCGTCCTCGACCGCCAGGCGCACGGCATCGCGCAGGTCCGCGCCCCACGCCGTGTCGCCCACGAGCGGCGCGGACACGCCGAGCACGAGTCGCTCACCGGGGAAGGCGCGCACTTCGCCCTGCAGAGGCGCAGCCGCTGTAGGCGCCGGCGGCGGCGTCGCCTCCGGCGTCGGCGACCCCCGCTCGGAATCGCCTCCGCAGGCCAGGACCGTCAGCGCGGCCCCCACGGTGACGCTCACCAAGAAGCACCGCATCGCGCGGAAGCATACGCGAGCGGCTGCCCCCGGGCAACGCGCCCGCGGTTTGCGTGCTGGCTGGCATGCCTGTCACACTCCGAACGTGACCACCCTCGCCACCGTCTTCGCGACGACGTTCGCTGTGAGCCTCACCGGCGCCCTGTCGCCCGGCCCCGTGTTCGCGCTCACCGCGCGGGAGGCCATCCGGCGCGGCTTCTGGGCAGGGCCGGCCATCGCCGCCGGCCACGGGGCGCTCGAACTCGCGGTCGTGATCGCGCTCGCCGCCGGCCTGCGCGCCGTCGTCGACGACGACGCGTTCGTCGCGCCGATCGCGCTCTTCGGCGGCGTGGTGCTCCTCTGGATGGGCTTCGAGCTGCTGCGGTCGGCTCCGAGCGCACGGCTCGAGCTCTCTCGCGACGCAGTGGGCTCGACCACTGAGCCCGCGGGATGGAGCCGCTCGCTCGTGGCCGCGGTCACCGGGCGCGATGCGCCGCCCGCGCTCGAGACGCGCTCACTCCTGCTGACCATGGCCGCCGCGGGCGTCGTTGTTAGCCTGAGCAACCCGTATTGGAGCCTCTGGTGGGCCAGCATCGGGGCCGACTATCTGCGACGGGCGCTCGACGCTGGGACGGCCGGGGTGCCGGTGTTCTACGTCGCGCACGTGCTGTCGGACTTCCTGTGGCTCACCTTCGTCGCCTTCATCCTCGCGACGGGACGCCGATTGGTCACCGTGGGCCTGTACCGCGCGCTGATCGCTGTGTTCGGCGTGCTGCTGCTGGGGTTGGGCATGTGGTCGCTGGTCACCGGCATCGGAGCGTTGGCGTAACCATGCCCATCGAGAAGGCGTTCGCGATTCACGGAGAGCCCGCGGCCATCTGGGACGCGCTCTGGTCCGACCTGCGTCGGGGCGAGCCAGGGACGTTCGAGGTGGAGCGCTCGCAGCGTCCTCACTCGCTCATCGTGCGCGTCGACATGGGCGGCGGCGTGCCCGCGCGGATCACCTACCGCATCGAGCGCAAGGAGGACTACACGGAGGTCTCCGCGACGCTGGAGCCGTTGGGACTGCGGTACAACCTCTACCAGTTCCTCACCTTCGGACGTGTCCGCCTGAACTACGAGATGCTGCTGGTGCAGGGGCTCTCGAACCTGAAGCACACCATCGAGGGAAAGCCGCTCCTCGGGCCCGCCGAGGAGAACGCCTAGCCGGCCCGCGCGCCGGCGATGCGCTCGCGGGCCTTGCGCAGGATGTCCCGCTCGCCCTCGAACGAGAGCGTCCGTAGGGCCTCGTCGATGGGAAACCAGCGAGCGTCGTCGACCTCGTGGTCGTGTCGTTCGGTCGACCCCGACACGTACCGCATCAGAAAGAAGTCCACTTCCTTGTGCACGCGGACGCGCTCGCCGGAGCTTTGGTAGTCGGGTCGAACGTACCAGTACTCGATGCGCCCGAGGAACTCCTCGATCTCACCCTCGAGACCGGTTTCTTCCCGGACTTCCCGGACCGCGGTGTCCTGAGGGGGCTCGCCATCCTCGACCAGGCCTTTGGGGAGCTGCCAGTACCGAAAGCCCTCGGTGGCGATGAGGCAGACGTCGGGCTCGCTTTCCGGCGCATCGGCGCGGCGCCGGTAGACGACTCCCCCGGCCGAATACTCCCGAACGGTCCTCATGCGTCGCTGGAGGACGGAGTGTCGGGCTCCGGTTGCTTGTCGGGCGAGCGCGCCGTCTGGTCGCCGTCCTTTTTCTCCTCTTCGGCCTCGCCCTCTTCCTTACCCTCGGGGCGCGCTTGCTCGCGCGCCTTCCGCGCCAGCTCCTCGAGGCGATCCACGATGCGGCGGTTCAACGTCCCTTCGGGATAGACGCCGTCGGGCCCGGGCTCGCCCATGGGCATACCCGTGAGGATCTCCATGCCCTCTTCGACGGTCGACACGCCCCACACGTTGAACCGACCCTCCCGGACGGCCTCCACGACCTCGGGCTTCAGCATCAGGTGCTTGACGTTGTCGCGCGGGAGGATCACGCCCTCCTCGCCGGTGAGCCCTCTCGCCTTGCACACGGCGTAGAACCCTTCGACCTTCTCCGCGACGCCGCCCACGGCCTGGACCTGCCCGAGCTGGTTCACGGAGCCGGTCACAGCCAGCCCCTGCTTGATCGGTACGCCCGACAGCGCCGAGAGCAAGGCGTACAGTTCGGCGGCGGAAGCGCTGTCGCCTTCGACCTCGTCGTACACCTGCTCGAACCCGATGCTCGCCGAGAACGCCAGCGTCCGGTCGGCCCCGTACTTCCCGTGCAAGTATCCGCTGAGAATGGCGAACCCCTTGCTGTGGATCTTGCCGCTCATCTGGATCTCGCGCTCGATGTTCACCAAGGCCCCGCGACCCAACGAGACGCGCGCGGTGATCCGGCTGGGCCGTCCGAAGCGGTAGTCGCCGAGGTCGTAGACTGAGATGCCGTTGACCTGCCCCACCTTGGCGCCCGCCGTATCGATGAGGATCGTCCCGTCGTCGATGAGCTCCTGGATGCGCTCCTCGATCAGGTTCGAGCGGTAGACCTTCTGCTCGATCGCCTGTTGGACGTGAGTGCCCATGACGACGTCGCTGCCGGCACGCGCCGCCCAGTAGTCGGCCTCGACCACGAGGTCGGCGATGTCGATGAATCGCGTCGAGAGCTTGTGCTGGTGTTCGACCAGGCGTGACCCGTACTCGATGAGCTCGGCCACTGCGGTCTTGTGGAACGGCCGCAACCCCATTTCGCGCGCCCGGTTCGACACGAAGGCCGCGTACTGCCGCTCGTTCTCAGGGGTGCGGTCCATGTCGAGCCCGAAGTCGGACTTTACTTTGAAGAGCTTGCGGAAGTCCTCGTCGACGGCGAACAACAGGTGGTAGATGGTCGGGGTGCCCACCATCACCACCTTGACATCCACCGGGACGGGTTCGGGCGCGAGACTGGCCGAGGGTACGGCGACGAATTGCTCTCCGAGGTTCTCGATGCGCACCTCGCGACTGCGCAATGTGCGCTTCAGGGCGTCCCAGGCCATGAAGCTGGTCAGCAGGTCGAAGGCCTGCACCACGAGAAACCCTCCGTTCGCCCTGTGCACGGCCCCCGAGCGAATCTGCATGTGGTCCGTCACCATCGCCCCGAGCTGGGCACGGTACTCGACGCGGCCGAACAGGTTGTAGTACGTCGGGCTGTTTTCGATAACGACGGGCGCGCCCTTGAGATGCTCGTTACTGACGATCACGTTCACCTGGTACCGCGCGGTCACCGATTCCACGGTCGGCCGGCCGAGGGGAAACGGCAGCGCCATCTGTTGCTCCTGGGGACGGAACACTTCCAGGTGCTCGATCATGTCCTCCAGCACGTGGTCGTAGAACGCCTGCACCCGGTCGATGCCGGCGAACTGCTCGCGGGCTTCCTGGACCAGCGGTTCGAGATGGTAGCGGGCCACCTGGCGGTCGAGCTCTTCGAGCTTGGCTCTGGCTTCCTTCTCGAGCCGACGCCCTTGCAGCACGGTGGCATTGATGTGCGATTCGAGATGCTCACCGACCTCCTGAATGCGCTTGCGCAACTCCTCGGGCAGCTGCTCGAACTCCTCCCGCGTCATGGGCCGGTTGTCGACCAGGGGAACCGCCGCGATGCCTACCGGCGTGGCGTTGATGCCGAAGCCCAGCCGCTTCGCTTCGGCTTCGAGCTGCGCGAACAGCTCGTCACGCTGGCGCTGGAACTCCTTGGACAGCTCCTCTCGCTGCTGGTTGTACGCGTCGGACTCGAAGGCGCGGGGGATGGCCCGCTTGCAGTCCTCGACGAGCTTCTGGGTGACCGAGGCGAACTGGCGTCCGCGACCTGCTGGTAGCGTGATGGCTTGGGGGCGCTGGGGATCGTGGAAGTTGTGGACATAGCACAGGTCTGGCGGTACGGGCCGCGACGCGGCCAGCCGTTCGAGGTAGGAGCGTAGCGCGGTGTTCCGCCCCGTGCCCGGATAGCCCGCCACGTACAGGTTGTACCCGGGCGCGGTGACATTCAGAGCGAACTCGATCGCGCGGATCGCTCGGTCCTGCCCTACCGTACCTTCGAGTGGCGCTACCTCTGCGGTGGTTTCGAAGCCCAGGCTGTCAGGATCGCAGTCGCGGCGCAGCTCTTCGGGCCTGAGGCGCAGACTGGCTGGAGCTTCGAGGATGGTCATCTGGGATTCTCCTTCGTGGCGCAACGCTGTCATGCTACTGCATCGGGTGACAGCAGGCACCCCGCGCTCAGGCGCGCGCCCAGACGGCGATGGTCATGGCGGCGACGACGCTCCAATGCAGCCCCACAGCGGCGCCGATCGCACCCGTGCGCCAGCGCAACCACGCGAAGATGAGCCCCCCGACGAACAGTCCCGCGAGCGACACCATCACGCCCAGCGCGACGAGCCCCGTCGAGCCGACCACGCCGCTCTCGGCGACCGTCATGCTGGTAATGGCGGTGTGCCACAGCGCGAACACGGCGGCCGTCCAAAGAAAGGCGGCGCGCTGGCCGCCGGCCCGCAGCGCCGCGGCGTACAGCACGCCGCGAAAGACCGCCTCTTCGAACAGGGCCGTGCCCAACGGGACGCGCAGCCCGAGCCGGAGCGCCAGCGCAGGACCGGAAAGCGAGGTGATGCCTTCGTTCTCGATGGGCTCGCCGGTGACGAAGGGCGCGAGCGCGATGAACCCGACGGGGATGACGGCGAGCGCCAGCCCGCCAAGGAAGCCCGCCGCGAATCCGCCAGCGAGACGTCGCGGCGCGAGCCCCAGCTCCTCTGCTCCGTAGCCGCGCGCCAGCGCCGCCGCCAGCAACAGCGCCAGCATCCCGGCGTTTCCCCACACCCGTACTAGACCGGGACCGTCCCCCGGTCCGATGACGAGCGAGAGGCAGTTGTTATACGCGAGCAGCGCGGCGCCCGCGGCGACAGCGTCCAGGACTGACGCCCGGGTCCGACCGTCCGCTACCAGCCCCTCTCCGCGAGCAAGGCGCAGAGATCGGCCGTCCGGCACGAGTAACCCCACTCGTTGTCGTACCAAGAGACGACCTTCACCATGTCGCCATCCATGACCATCGTGAGCTCCGCGTCGACGATCGAGCTCGCCGGGTGTCCCTTGAAGTCGATGCTCACCAGCGGACGCTCTTCGACCTCCAGGATTCCCTTCATGCGCTTGGCGGCGGCCGCCTTGAAGGCGTTGTTCACCTCTTCGACCGTCACCTGGCGCTCGACGTCGGCGACGAAATCGACGACGGACACGGTCGACGTCGGGACGCGGAACGCCATGCCGTGGAGCTTGCCCTTGAGCTCCGGGATGACGAGTGTGACCGCCTTGGCCGCGCCGGTGCTCGTCGGGACGATATTGATGGCTGCGGCCCGCGCCCGCCGCAGGTCGGAGTGCACCAGATCGAGAATGCGCTGGTCGTTGGTGTACGCGTGGACGGTGGACATGAGCCCGCGGCGGATACCGAAGGCGTCGTGCAGCACCTTGACGACCGGCGCGATGCAGTTGGTGGTGCACGACGCGTTGGAGATGACGTGGTGTCGCTGTGGGTCGTACATCTCGTCGTTGACGCCGAGCACCACGGTGAGGTCCTCGTTCTTCGCGGGCGCCGAGATGACGACTTTCTTCACGGTGTCCCGCAGGTGCGCCCGCGCCTTCTCGGCGTCCGTGAACACGCCCGTCGATTCCACCACGATCTCGGCGCCCACGTCGCCCCACGGAATCTGCGAGGGGTCACGCTGCTGAAACACCTTCACCGTCGCGCCGTCGACCACGAGATTGCCATCGCGCACCTCGACCGTCCCCGGATAACGCCCGTAGTTGGAATCGAAGCGGAACAAGTGGGCGTTGGTCTCGGTGTCGGCGAGGTCATTGATGGCGACGACCTCGATCTTGCCCGCATGGCGCTCGAGGATAGCCTTGAGCACCTGGCGCCCGATGCGCCCGAATCCGTTGATGCCGACCCTGACAGCCATGGGAGTCCTCCTGACGTGTGATGTGACGGATGGTCTGGACGCACAGCCCTCATGCTAGGTGGAGGGCATCATCGCCTGAGCTTGACGGCCGTGCCCGATGCCGTGACCATCAGCATCGACCCACCGACCGTCTCGTAGTCGATATCGACGCCGATGACGGCGTCGGCGCCGAGCTCCCTCGCCTGCGCCGCCATCTCCTCCAGAGCGGTATCGCGGGCCTTGCGCAGCTCCTTCTCGTAGCCCGCGGCCCGTCCCCCGATGATGTTGCGCACCTGCGCGCCGATGTCACGGAAGATGTTGGCTCCGAGAAGGGTCTCTCCCGCCACCACGCCGAGATACGTCTCGACCTGCGCTCCATCCACCGTGTTCGTGGTCGTCACGATCATGGGTGTTCGCCTCCGCTCTGCTGCCGCCGACGACGCCAGTGTACGATCGCCCGCGGGCGCAGGCTACGGGAGATGGGATCAGGATCACAGCGTCCTCGACGCCAGTTCGGTATCCTCTGGGCGTGCGTACGTTCGTCCGTCCATCCCGCGCGGTGGCCGCCTTGGTGGTGAGCGCGGGCGCCGTCGCGGGCGCCGTCTGGTTCAGTCTCAGGGGCGATGACGGCGCAGGCATCGCCACGAGCGGAGCCGTGATCGAACCCGCACAGCTCGCCGAACCCCCGGCAGCGCCAGGCTCGCCCTCCGCCGGCGTACAGGTGGGCTCCCTCGCCCGCGACTTCATCGCCATGTCCCCGCAGGGCGAAGCGCTTCGTCTGAGCGACCTTCGGGGCAGGCCGGTCATGGTCAACTTCTGGGCGACATGGTGCGTGAGCTGTCTGACGGAGCTGCCACTCTTGCGGGATCTCCAGGCACACCTGGGCGGGCCCGCCGCGTTCGAAGTCGTGGCGGTGAACACAGGCGAGCGCGTCGACGACGTGCTGCCGTTTCTCGAGCAGCTCGACGCGCCCGCGCTCCGGGTCGTGATGGACCCCTCCGCGACCGTGGCTGATGCATATGGCGTCTACGGCCTGCCCTTGACCGTGTTCATCGACGCGGAAGGCGTGATTCGAGCTCGGTATGCCGGCCAGCTCGACCAGGCGCTGGCCGAGCGCTACGTCGCCGCCGCCATGTCGGGCGCGACCGATGCCGAGACGCCGTTCAAGCTCCGCTTCATCACCCCTGTGGAGAGCCGCGAACATACCCTCTACGCGCGTCGGGCGAGCGACGATACCCTCATCCTGGCATCCAAACGCTTCAGGTGCGACGACACGTATTGCGCTTCGGACGTCATCGGAAATCTCCCGAAGGTGCCCGGCGTCGTGTCCGTGGACGTCAACGAAGGCGTCGATCCTCCCTCGATTACGTTGTCATTCGACCCCGGGACGACCACGGCTGAATCCATCGTCGACGCGGTGGCCGCGCTGCTGCGCGAAACCGACGACCCGCTGTACCGTCCCGACGAGCGCCCACTCGAGATCCGGTGGCAGTGAACGGCCACGAACGCCCCGTTCCGTCGTAAGCTAGGGGTGTCGCCCCAGAAGCGACGGAACGGAGGCTCCCATGACGACCGCAACCCGCATCGAACGAGACTCGATGGGCCCGATGGAGGTGCCCGCCGACGCCTACTACGGCGCGTCCACGCAGCGTGCGGTCCTGAACTTCCCGGTGAGCGGCCTGCGCTTCCAGCGCCGCTTCATTCGTGCCCTCGGGGCCATCAAGCGCGCCGCGGCCCTCGTCAACGCCGACCTTGGGCTGCTCGACGCACGGATCGCCGATGCCATCGCGCGGGCAGCGGCGGAGGTCGAGGAGGGTCGCTTCGACGACCAGTTCGTCGTCGACATCTTTCAGACGGGGTCCGGCACGTCGACCAACATGAACGCCAACGAGGTCATCGCCAACCGCGCCGCAGAGCTGCTAGGCGCCGAGCGCGGCTCGAAGGCCGTCCACCCCAACGACCACGTGAACCGGGGACAGTCGTCCAACGATGTCATCCCGACCGCCATTCATCTCTCCTGCCTGCTGGCCATCCGCGAAGTGCTCGAACCAGCCCTCGAAGAGCTCGCCCTGAGGCTCGAGGAGAAGTCGCGGGCGTTCTGGCACGTGATCAAGACGGGCCGCACCCATCTCCAGGACGCCACGCCCATCCGCCTGGGCCAGGAGTTCCAGGGGTACGCGAGTCAGGCGCGGTATGCGCTCCGGCGACTCGCCCACGCCAAGGAAGAGCTGTCCGAAGTCGCCTTGGGGGGAACCGCCGTCGGGACGGGCGTCAACACCCATCCCGAGTTCGCCCGTCGGGTCTGCGCCCGTCTTTCCGAAGACCTCGGCGTCGCCGTCCGTGAGACGGAACACCATTTCCAAGCGCAATCGACGCTCGACGCCGCGGTCGAGGCGTCCGGCGTCGTCCGAACCATCGCCGTGAGCCTGATGAAGATCGCGAACGATATCCGCTGGCTCGCGTCCGGACCCCGGGCGGGACTCGGCGAGATCACCATTCCGGAGGTTCAGCCCGGCTCGTCCATCATGCCCGGCAAGGTCAACCCGGTCATTCCCGAATCGCTGATTCAGGCCTGCGCGTACGTCATCGGCAACGACACGGCCGTGGTGCAGTCGGGCCAATGGGGCTTCTTCGAACTCAACACGATGATGCCGCTGTGCGGATACAGCCTTCTGCAATCGATCGAGGTGCTGGGCGCGGCTGCGCGGAACTTCGCGCGGCAGTGCGTGGCGGGCATCGAGGCGACGTCGCGCGGACCGGAGCTCGTCGAGCGAGGGCTCGCCATCGCGACGGGACTCGCGCCCGTCATCGGCTACGACGCCGCCGCCGAGATCGCGAAGGAGGCGGCGCGCACCGGCCGCACCATCCGCGAGGTGGCCCTCGAGCGCTCCGGCCTCACCCCCGAGCAGATCGACCGCGCCCTCGACCCCGCTGCGATGACCGAGCCTCGCATCTGACCCCGAAAGGAGCCGCCATGAACCGCCACATTCCGGTGACCCGCCTGAACCACGCCGTCCTGTACGTTCGAGACCTCGACCGCTCCGTGGCGTTCTACGAGACCGTGTTCGGCTTCGAGGAGATCGCTCGGCGCCCACCGATGGCGTTCCTGCGCGCCGCCGGCTCGTCGAACCATCACGACCTCGGGCTGCTGGCGCTGGGTCCGACAGCCCGCCCGCCGGCGCCGGGAACCGTTGGGTTGTACCACCTCGCGTGGGAGGTGCCCACCATCGAGGACCTGGCTAGCGCTTCGGCCGTGCTCGCCGAGCTGGGCGCGCTCATCGGCGCGAGCGACCACGGCGCGACCAAATCCCTGTACGGACGTGACCCCGACGGCAACGAGTTCGAAATCATGTGGATGGTCCCGCGAGACCAGTGGGGCGACTACGAACATGACGCGGTGGTCGCGCCCCTCGACCTGCCCGCCGAACTCGAGCGCTACGGCCATCGCGAGACGCCGCCACGTTGAAGGCGGTCTTCACCACTGGTGCGGGTGCACTATACTAGGGACCATTCCAGGCGAATGTCGAACGTGGCCGCGTCGGAGGTCCGCCGAATGCCCGACACGAACGGTCAACGCCCGGGGCCCCTCGAAGGGGTCCGCGTGCTCGAGTTCTCGGAGATCATCGCCGCGCCGTTCTGCGGCATGCTGCTCGCGGACATGGGCGCGGACGTGATCAAGGTCGAACCGCCGGGGGGCGAGCCCTGGCGCGGCGCCCAGCCTCTCGGCCTCAAGGAGAGCCGCTGGTTCATTTCGCTCAACCGGGGCAAGCGGGGCGTCACGCTCGACCTCCAGCAGCCCGAGGGGCGCGAGATCGCGTGGAAGCTCGCCGACCGTGCAGACGTCGTCATCGTGAACTACCGCCCCGACGTGTCCGAAAAGCTGGGCATCGACGAAGCGACCCTTCGCTCTCGGAATCCACGGCTCATCTATTGCGACAACACCGCATTCGGACGCCGCGGCCCTTGGGCGCACCGCCCCGGCTACGACATCATCGCCCAGGCAGTGACAGGGCTCATGACCCTCGAGGGCAAGAGCCAGAACGGCGTCCCGCAAGTGAACACGCTTCCGGCGGCGGACTACTCGACCGGCCTCGCCATGGCGTGGGGCATCTGCGCCGCGCTCTACGTCCGCGAGCGGACGGGCGTCGGCCAGCGCGTCGACACGACGCTGCTCGGGAGCGCCCTCGCCGTTCAGACGAGCCGGTTCCTCTCGGTGGAAGCGGTCGACACCGAACCTCGGACGAACGCGCTCAACCGCCTCAGACAGTTGCGAGCCGAGGGCGCGGGTTACGAGGCCCAGCTCGAGGTCATCAAGAACGTCCGCCCCGTGCTGGGCAACATCTACTACCGGTGCTACCAGACCGCCGACGGCTTCATCGCCGTGGGGGCGCTCAGCACACCCCTCCGCCGCAAGGTGCTCGAAGTTCTGGGTATGGACGATCGCAGGCTGGGGAAGCCGCCGCCGGACCCGAACGATCCGGAGGAAGTGCGCTACGGCGAGGAGCTCGTGCGGCGCGCCGAGGCCATCGTCCGACAGCGTCCCACCGCGGAATGGCTGGAACGGTTCGACCGCGCCGGCGTTCCGGTCGGGCCCGTGATGTTCACCGAAGAGCTCTTGGAGGACCCGCAGGTGCTCGCGAACGGCCTCGTCGCGCAGGTCGAGCATCCGCTCCTGGGCCCTGTGCGCATGGTCGGTACGCCCATCCAGATGACCGAGACGCCGCTACGGGTACGCGGTTGCTCGCCGCTCCTCGGCCAGCACAACGAGGAGATTCTGGGAGAACTGGGCTACTCGCCCGAAGCGATCGCTGCCCTGCGGGCCCGCGGCGTGATCAACGGAGGCATCGAGGACGGCGACGCCCTCGTTTGAATCGAAGCTACGTGAGCTCCTGGGGTGAGCGGATGCGTGGCCAGGGCCGCCCCGGCCGCGCCTTTTCGGCGAGGATGATGGCCGCGATGCGGCTGACCGTCTGGTCGAGCTTGCCCTCTTCGTTGACGACGGCGTAGTCGTATCCAGCCAGGCTTCCCATCTCCCGCGCCGCCTCCGCGAGGCGGCGTTGGATGTCCGCCTCCGTATCGCCGCCACGCGCACGAATGCGGTCCTCCAGCTCCTCCATGGTGCCCGGCAGGATGAAGATGAGAATGGCTTCGGGAATCAGGCGTTTGATGGTCGCGGCGCCCTGAGGATCCACGCGCAGGAGCACGTCCTTTCCCTCGGCCAGCGCGCGCTCCACCTGGTCGCGAGGCACGCCCTTCTTCTGGCCGTAGACGTTGGCGTGCTCGAGAAAGCCACCCTCGGCGAGCTTGCGGTCGAACTCTTCGTCGCTCAGGAAGATGTAGTCGACGCCCTGCTGCTCGCCCGGCCGCGGGGGCCGGTTCGTCGCCGTGACCACGACGTGGAGCGGTAGGTCGAGGCGGCGTAGCTGCTCGACGAGCGACTTCTTGCGCAGCTCCGGCTGCGTCAGCCGTGCGACGACGCTGTCCTTGCCGACGCCCGAGGGGCCGGTGATGACGACGACGAGGGGAGGAGGCTGGCCGGTCAAACGAACGCTACGCTTCTTCTTCGTCTTCCGCCGCTCCCCTGTCACGAGAGTGGCGTAGCCGCCTGTCTATGGTACCCGGCGTCACCGCCGCCAGGACGACGCTCCCGTTATCCATGAAGACGATCGCCTTCGTCTTGCGGCCACCCGTCATGTCGACCGCCATGTTGCGCGTTCGCGCTTCCTGCACCAGCCGCCTGACGGGCCCCGATCCCGGCGTGGCGATGGAGACGATCCGGTTCGCGTTCACGTAGTTTCCGTGTCCCACGTGGACGAGTTCGGTCACCATGACGCGATGCCCTCCCTGCGCGTCGTACGGACCGTTCGTTGTCCCCCATCTGCGATCAGTATACGCCGGCGCACAAACGATCGATGTCCTCCCAGAAGCGCGGATACGAGACGGCGACGCACTCTGCGCCTTCTATCTCGGTCTCACCCTCGGCCAACAGCCCCGCGATGGCGAACGCCATCGCGAGTCGGTGATCGCCCCGGCTGTCCACCGTCGCCCCGCGCAGGCGGCCCGTCCCTTCGATGACGAAGCCGTCCGGCAGCTCCTCGATTCGCGCTCCCATCGCCCGCAGGCCCGCTGCGAGCGCCGAGATGCGGTCGGACTCCTTGACCCGAAGCTCTGCCGCGTCGCGCAGTTCCGTACGCCCCCGCGCGAAGACCGCGGCCACAGCGAGCGCGGGCGCCTCGTCCTGCAAGCGCGGGATCAGGTCGCCACCGAACGTCGCGCCGTGGAGCTCGGACGACCGGACTACGACATCGGCGACGGGCTCGCCACCGACGAGCCGCTCCTCGCCCACCTCGACGCAAGCGCCCATGACCTGGAGCGCCTCGATGATGCCGGTCCGCGTCGGGTTGACGCCGACGGCCGGCAGACGCACCTCGGCGTCGGGCGCGCACGCGGCCGCCACCATCCAGAACGCCGCCGCCGACACGTCCGCGGGCACCGTGAGATCGAGGGGCGCGAGACCTCCGCTCATCCCGGACACGCTGATGACGTTCCCCTCGCGTCGGACGTCGGCCCCCATGGCGGCCAGCATGCGCTCGGTGTGGTCACGGGACGGCGCCGGCTCCTCCACCACGGTCACACCTTCGGCGAAGAGCCCGGCGAGCAAGATCGCCGACTTCACCTGCGCGGAGGCGACAGGAAGCCGGTAGCGAATGGGACGCAGCGTTCCGCCGAGGATAACGAGCGGGGCCAGACCGTTGCCACGGGTCATCACCGTCGCGCCCATCGAGCGGAGCGGTGCCGCGACGCGCTCCATTGGCCGCGACCGCAACGAGGCGTCGCCCGTCAGCACCGACAGGAACGGTTGTCCGGCCAGCACGCCCGCCAGCACGCGCATCGTGGTTCCCGAGTTGCCGCAGTCGAGCACGTCATCCGGTTCGCGCAGGCCCCCGAGACCGACGCCCTCGACGGTG
>FWWL01003242.1_pt1 | contig 30470 bp, 22 predicted proteins | sample 2228331 | NCBI WGS metagenome assembly FWWL01 (sample SAMEA103939775, study PRJEB20133) | metagenome
TAGGACAGAGGTGGAAGTGTGGTAACGCATGGAGCTGACTGTTACTAATAGGTCGAGGGCTTGACCTAATAAGGTTTGTTAGGAAGCAGTTACAGAATACGTAAGTATTCTTTTGGATGAAATCATTTTCTGGGAATGTGCAGCATTCCGAAGAATGCGTGAGCATTCTTTGTGTAGTTATTAAGTCAATGACAAAGACAGAAAACACTTAGGTAGTTTCTGTTTTTTCTGTTATGTATTCCTCGATAGCTCAATGGTAGAGCACACGGCTGTTAACCGTGGGGTTGTAGGTTCGAGCCCTACTCGGGGAGTTAATAATTCATCAAAAAATGTCAGAATGAATATAATAATAAATGCTTTTTGTTCTTGACGAAGAAGAGATGGATTGTTATAATTAAGAGGCTATCTGCTTCAAAACTAAATACGGCGACATAGCCAAGCGGTAAGGCATAGGTCTGCAACACCTTGATCACCAGTTCAAATCTGGTTGTCGCCTTGAGAAAGAAAAAGACGTATCACGTGAGTGATACGTCTTTTTCTTTCTCTTTAGGAAGAACCCCCAGATTTGTACTGTAGTCAACATCATCTGGTTGTCGCCAAGGAAGACTTCAGATTTGAACTTTAGTCAACATCTGGCTGTCGCTTCTCGCTGATAGAGCTTTAAAATTTGTAATCGCTTACGAGCTATTGTTCTATCTTTGTTTGCGCCAAAGATAAAAGATAATCGTATGTTTCAGCTAATACCAAACACACCACCATAGAGAATATTCATTATAGTTCAGACATACTCTCGCATCCACTTTATGACTAATATTTCTATAAAAAGGATGTACTTAAGAAATATCTTCATTGTTTCGAGGATATATGATATAATACAAGATAAAACGACACGTTTGCGAAAAAATAGTAATAACAACACGGTGGACCATCACATTAAAATTAGTACAACAATATTTTTAACGTTATCACCTCTTGCTATATGTGAAAACAAAGTCGTTTAATTTATTATAAAAAGTGTTATGCAAAAGCTTAGTGAACGGAAGATAAATACACAAATAAAGGAGCTTTTTATGATTATATATGATGATGGAGAGCATTACCTAAAAAAGGAGTTATATCACCTAATACAAGAAGACTCAATGATATTTGATTTTATTCAAAAAGGTTCATTGGATGGGATATGGTTTTGGGATCTTGAAAAAGTTGAAAATGAGTGGATGAGTCCAAAATTTTGGGAAACGTTAGGATACGACCATGCAGATATGAAGCCTCTATCAAGTGAATGGAAGAATATTATTTTTGAGGAAGATTTGAAACTAGCTAACGATAATTTTCAAAAACATTGTATCGATCCCAAATACCCATACGATCAAGTTGTTAGATATAAGCACAAAGATGGATCAACTGTGTGGGTGCGGTGCAGGGGTATAGCAATTAGAAATGAAAATGGAAAACCAGTCAGAATGCTAGGAGCGCATACCGATATAACAGCATTAAAATTGACTGAACATAGTCTTAAAGAAAGCCAAAGTATATATAAAGAGTTGTTAGATGGACTGCCGGACATAGTTTATATGCACTCTAAAGTTGATGGTGGAGTTTTTTATTCGAATAGTGTTGAAAAAATTCTAGGATATTCACCTGAATTTCTCCACAGTCATCCTTTTTTGCTAAACAACTCAATACATCCCGAATATAAAGAACTTGTAGAGCAAACGATCAAAGAATTGGAGAACGGGAAGGATTTCAATATTGAATATCAAATCAAAACAAAAAGTGGAAATTGGATTTGGTTACACGATCGATCAATTAGTAAAAAATATTCAGATGGTAAAATCGTAATTATCGGTATAGCAAAGGACATAACACAGAGCAAGAAAGCAGAGCTTGAACTGAAAATGACACAGTCACAATTAAGTGCATTGATTGAAAGCACTAATGATATGATTTGGTCTGTAGATGCTGAAAAATTTGGGTTAATGACATATAATTCACCTCTTATTAAACATTTCAAAGAAAAACGAGGAATCGATATTTGCCCTGGCATGACTCCTTATGAGCTCTTGCCTCCGGGTTATGATACAGAATGGGTTGAAATGTATATGCGTGCTATTATTGAAGGTTCCTATGAAATAGAATATGAAAAAGTTTCTAAAACTCAATTTTTAATATTGTCCTTTAACCTATTAATAATTGATGATGTTGTGTTTGGTATTTCTGTTTTTGGCAAGGATATAACAGATCGCAAGATCCGTGAACTAGAGCTTACTCAAGCGAAAGAGAAGGCAGAAGCAGCAAATACCGCTAAAAAACATTTTCTTGCAAATATGTCTCATGAAATAAGGACACCTTTAAATGGCATAATGGGAATGATACAATTGACTCAAATGAGCAATGATCCGGCAGAAATGCATGAATATCTTGATACAGCGTTTTCATCGGCTAATTTATTAGTACAAGTACTTAGTGATATAATTGATTACTCAAAAATTGAATCTGGAAAAACTAACTTATTTAAGGAGCCATTTGGTCTCTCCAGCGTGATAGAAGACGTTGTTCAGCTGTTTGGCATTCCGTTAAAGCAAAAGAAAATCAAGACAAAAATGACCATTGATAAAAATTTACCTGAAACGTTAGTCGGTGATAAACAGAAAATGAAGCAGATACTGATGAACATATTTGGAAATGCAGTTAAATTTACTGATTCCGGAGAAATACAAGTTATCATGTCTTACATTGAAGATTATGATGACAAAGTTAAATTAAAGGTTCAAATCAGAGATACAGGGATAGGAATAAGTAAGGACAAGATTGATATAGTTTTTAACCGGTTTGAACAAGCAGATATTTCACATACCAGAAAATATGGAGGAACGGGGTTAGGGCTTTCCATCTGTAAGGGTTTGGTTGAATTAATGCAGGGAGAAATATGGGTGGAAAGCATTATTGGCGAAGGCAGCTGCTTTAATTTTACTTGTGAGTTAGAAAAAAATGTAGAAGAACGAAATAATACCAGAAACGAATTTGAAGCAAATAATGATATTATTAGTAATCAGGCAATGACGGTACTTATTGTTGAGGACGACGAAATAAATCGTATTGTTTTACAAGCATTTGCTAGGAACAGAGGATGGCAAACTGTTCTAGCTGAAAATGGAAAGTTGGCCGTTGATATATGTAGGGAAAAAGATTTTGATATAATCATCATGGATATTCAAATGCCTATTATGAATGGTTATGAAGCAACAATGCTCATCAGAGAAGTAGAGAAAAATAGAAATATACACACTCCGATTTTAGCAATGACAGCTTACTCTTTGCATGGCGATAAAGAAAAATGTTTAGAATCTGGTATGGATGACTATTTGCCAAAGCCTATTAATGTTAAAGATTTTTATTCGATCATTGAAAAATGGGCAAATAGATGACCTTTAAAACCTATATCGGTTATCTTTTCTCTTGTGGTCATATCGTGATTCACCCATCTGTTATGCAAAAGTTCCTTTTATTATTTAGTCAGTTTTGGACTTATTAAACATCTGGTTGTCGCCATAAATAAAAGCGGTAATTGTCCACCCATTCTACGCAATATCATGGTAAACCAATGATAATGCTTTGCTTCGTCACGCGAGTTTCAGTTATACACAGATAGTTCAAAGCTGTGTATTTACTTGCACATAAAATGGTATTTCCTATCCCAGTATCATGCTTGTAATTATTGCGAATATTCCCTATAATATATTGTGTCATATTATGAGGTGGGATTTCCTGGATATACGGAACGAAAGGGTGGTGGTTGATATCATAAATATAATAGGAATAGGTGAATATACTGTTTCAGATAATTGTAATGATATAATTAAGACCTTCGCGTTGAGTTCCTGTATTGCAGTTACTATTTACAATCCCTATAAGAAAATTGGTGGTATGATACATATTGCACTGCCATCACCAACAGGAGTAAGCACCGATAGGGGACCGGGATTCTATGCAACAACGGGAATACCTTTACTGATAGACTTACTATGTAACAAATATAAATGTCTTCAAAGAGAGCTTGTAATTAATATGTATGGTGGAGCAGATTCTATCTATAAAGAAGACATCTTTCAAATAGGTAAAAGGAATATTGAAGCGGTATTGAACACATTAACAGTATTAAATTTGGATGTTCAATATTCTGATACCGGTGGTTTTATAAGCAGAACAGTAGAAATGAATATGGATACAGGGAATGTGGAGATTATGTCTCAGCCGATTACTATATAAGAGAAGTTAAGTCGTTGCCAGATTAAATCAAATTAACAACTTAAATAGCATGAGCCTCGTACAAGATACGGGGCTTTATTAATTGGGCAGACTGGAACTTAATCATCGCGGGCTAAGTTTGATTGAAATCAGTTTTAATTGTATCTGTACTCAGAATTTAGCTTAAAAGCACGAAACGCGTCGAAACAAGTTGATTCCATAGAACGTTATAGATATAATAATATCATAAAATGATTAAATATTTTTAATGAATGTGTGGTAATTAATTAAACGGAGGTATTTCATGCTTTTAAAAAAGCCAAAGGCGGAACAATCTAGAGTGGATGAGATAGTAAATGATGATATTATAGAACTGGTTAAGAAGCAATATGATGAGGCAGAAAGCTGTAATATTAATACCCTTGCAAGCGTGAATGATCTTCTTGCGTATTTGACTAGTCTTGATTTTGTAAAAAAGATGATTAGTGATGCAAATCAACAATCAGAGTTAGTCGACGGAGTGGCAGCCAGCAGTGAAGAACTAAGTGTTTCAACGGAAGATATCTCGAATCATGTCCAAGCATCGAATGCCACTGTCAATGATTCAATTCATGCGACGAACGATAATCTGGGTAATATTAATGAAACATTTAAAAAACTGGAAGAGAACATTAATAAGACAATCACAATAAAAGGTATCATGGATGAAGTAACCCAAGAAACGAAGAAGATTGATGGAATTATAAATGTGATTAAATCAGTAGCGAATCAGACGAACCTACTGGCACTTAATGCATCAATTGAAGCAGCTCGCTCCGGTGAGCATGGAAGAGGCTTTGCGGTTGTAGCAGATGAGATTAAGAAATTAGCTGAGAGCACGCGAAGGGAAGTTGCAAATATATCCCTGATTGTAGAAGGGTTGAATGGCAAGATATCAAAGACAGCTACTGAGATTGATAATGTAATTCAGTCGTTCCATGATTCACAAGCATCAATGAATGATGCTACTTCTGGAATTAATGAAATCAAGACTTCGATGAGATCTGTAGGTGACAGTTTTACTGAGATATCTGCAAACATTGAAGAACAGACAGCAGCAACCCAAGAGATGTCTTCAAGTTTAATGATTATTAATGAGAAGTCTACTGAATTAAGAAAAGAAGCTGAGAGAACCGGAGAAGCTTTTTTTGAAATATCCCAAAAAATTGATAACATACGTCTTAAAGCATTAAACTCAACAACTTCCATTGATAATCAGAAGATGATAGACATTACAATTACTGATCATTTAATGTGGAAATGGCGTGTTTATAATATGATCTTAGGGTATATTCATATGGACATTAATAAGGTAGGAGATCATACAGAATGTAGATTGGGCAAATTCCTTCACAAACTTGACAAGAGTGACAATCGAATTAGTAATTTGCTTAGCTTGATAGAAATGCCTCATTCTCAGATTCATCAGGACGCAAAAAATGCTATCATTGCCTATAACGGTGGAAACATAAAAGAAGCGGAAGAGAGATTAAAAAATATTGAAGCTAATTCGTTAGAAGTTGTTAAATATCTAAACGATTTAAAAGCAGTTGTTGGCTAATCGAAACATTATTAATCTAAAAACTTATGAATAATTTAAATATTGATAGTTATTAATTAATATTAACATCAGTTTTATAACTGTTTTATTTCTAGAAATAATATTTTAAGAGCATGTGCTTTAATCATAAGGGTTAGATTACATGCTCTTTTCGTTATATTGCGACAAAACGCGCAATTTATTTATGTGAAATATGCCCAAATAATTCAGGTATTTAATCATGTCATTATTGAATAGCGACAAATTAAGATTTGTTCAAATTGCAAGATTGAAATATTACCTTTATAATTAGATTATCTTAAGAAGATGATTGGCCAATCAGTTCTTCAGAAATAAAAAAATTAACTATTGATCATTGAAGTGAGAGGGTAGGGTACGTTATGAAAGAAAAAATTCAAGCATTTGGTAGATTTTTTAGTGGTATGGTATTACCAAACATTGGTGCGTTTATTGCATGGGGTATTATCACTATGTTGTTCATTCCGGTTGGTTGGTTTCCGAATGAGAGTCTTGCAGCATTAGTTGGTCCTATGGTTAATATGCTTCTCCCGCTTTTAATTGCGTATACAGGCGGTCATGCAGTAGCTGGTGTCAGAGGTGGTGTTATTGGTACGATTGCAACCATGGGTCTTATTGTAGGATCCGATGTTCCTCAGTTCATGGGAGCAATGCTTATGGGACCTTTCTCCGGTTTCCTTATTAAAAAGTTTGATAAATTATTAGAAGGCAAGATCAAAGCTGGCTTTGAGATGCTTGTTAATAACTTCTCCCTTGGTATTATCGGTACAGTTTTATCGCTTATCTGTCTTAAGGGTATCAGCCCGATTATGACTGCGTTAAACAATGTTATGGAAGCATGTGTTGGCTTCTTCGTAGATAACGGTTTACTTCCTTTGGCAAGTATCTTCATCGAGCCTGCTAAGGTATTATTCTTAAACAATGCATTAAACCATGGTATTTTAACTCCTCTGGGTGTTGAGCAGGTAACAAAAGCAGGAAAATCCATCTTCTTCTTGTTGGAAGCTAATCCGGGTCCCGGCCTTGGTATCTTACTTGCTTGTATGATCGCAGGTAAGGGAATGCTCAAGAGCTCTGCTCCTGGAGCAATCATTATCCACTTCTTTGGTGGTATCCACGAAATCTACTTCCCTTACATCTTAGCTAACCCTGTATTGATCATAGCTGCTATTGCAGGTGGAGCAAGTGGTGTATTCACAAACGTTCTCCTAGGAGGCGGTTTGGTAGGTCCTGCAGCACCTGGTAGTATTGTTGCAGTATTAATGATGACTCCTAAGGGTGGTTATTTACCGATTATCTTAAGTGTACTTATATCTACAGCAGTTGCTTGTGTAGTTGCTATTCCTTTATTAAAAATCTTTGGTAAAGATGATGACATCAACGCTGCAAAAGCTAAGGTTCAAGATATGAAGAATTCTTCCAAAGGAATTTCTACTGTTAAGGTTGCTACTAAAGATGTTAAGACTATCGTATTTGCATGTGATGCAGGTATGGGTTCTAGCGCTATGGGTGCTACTATCATCAAGAAGAAGCTTACTGAAGCAGGACTTGGTCATATTAACGTTGTACATTCACCGGTATCTTCTATTCCCGCAGATGCTCAGATTATCGTAACTCATACTTCCTTAAAGGAGAGAGCAGCTCGTAGCAATCCTAGCGCGAAGTTAGTATTAATCACTAATTTCATGGCTGCACCGGAATATGATCTGCTGGTTGAAGAATTAAAGGCTGGTAAATAATTGGTTTAGATTAATAATAGTTATCTTTGATGCAAAGGATAAACAATACATTACGCACGAACAAGCGGCTTCATTGCCGCTATTCGTGCGTAGAAGTGTTGTATGATACAATGAAAGCGGAATGAGGAATTTGCAAGCTTGCTTGTGAAATCCGATTGGAGCAACAAGATCATGAACATGCTTTTGTTCATGATACAAATTATTTTAATGTGATATAATATACATTAAATCATCAATTCTACTGATAAGGAGAGTGAACCTATGATTTTTACACCGCGTCTTCGTCAAATATTACTCATTTTGTTACAGGAAGACCAAATCATATCCGTTAAAAAACTGGCAGATGAGATTAAGGTAAGTAAAAGAACAGTTCAAAGAGAATTAGAATATGTTGGTTCCTCCTTAAATAAGTATCATGTATTACTGCAGACGAAAACCGGCATTGGCATCTGGGTGCAGGGTGACGAAGCAGACAAGAAGAAGTTATATGCCTTATTGCGGGAGGAAGACACCAGAGACTCCGGTGATAAAGATGACCGTAGAAAGCGATTAATACTAGAAATTTTAAGGGATAGAACCCCGAAAAAGTTATATTATTATGCTAACATATTTGATGTTAGTGAAGCCACCATCAGTAATGACATGGAGGCAATTGAAAGTTGGTTTAATCAATTTAATCTGAATATTATACGAAAACAGGGCTATGGAGTTGCTTTAGAGGGGAGCGAGAAGGATTATCGTCTGGCTGTTCGTAAGTTTATTGATGAGAATACGGACAACAAGCTGGTTAAGAGCTTTACTGAGGAAAATGAACGGAATATTATTGATATTCTAAAGGATAAAGAGGGACCGAATATTTACTCTTTGTTAAATAATGATATTCTAAAGCGCGTAATAATCTGCTTTCAGAGCATCAGGGATAAACGACTGACCAGGCTCACAGAGAATTCTTATATCGGATTAATTTTGCATGTAACCATTGCTGTGAATCGAATATTACAACAGGAAATCATCGAACCGAACGATGAATTATTAGAGAAGTTAGTTAAGAATGACGATTATAATCTGGCCACACATATTGCAAGTTCATTAGAAGAGGAATTTCAAATCGATATACCCGATATTGAGATTGCTTATATTTTGCTGCATATTAGAGGGTCTAAATTACAATATATTGATGAAGATGAGTTAGAGACTGATAACCAGAGAGAAAGACAGGAAATTTTAGATTTTATTAATGATATGATCGATGGTTATGATGAGGACATCGCATATGAATTGAAACAGGATGAAGAATTTATCGTCGGGTTGCTGGCACATCTGCAGCCTACCTTTGTCAGATTAAAAAATAAAATGATTATTTCTAACCCGTTATTAAAGCAGATTAGAGATACCTATCCTAGTATCTTTGATAAAAGTAAAAATGTAGCAAGACTGATAACAGAACGGTACGGATTTAAGGTGCCGGATGAAGAAGTTGGCTTTTTGGCAATGCATTTTGGAGCAGCCAGTGTTAGGTTGGAGAATAATAAAGAGAATAAACGTAAGGTTGATATAGGCATAGTATGTGCTAGTGGCATCGGTATTTCGAGGCTCATGCATTCCAAACTAAAGCGCTTCTTAAAAGAAAGAGCGGATCTCGTTACTTATGGTAAAGAGGATTTAACACCTTTGCAATTAAAGAAGATGGACTTCTTAATCTCTAGCATCAATCTGGATGACATTGATGCGGATATCATCCGTGTTAGCCCTCTATTACTGGAAAGTGACTTAGAGAGAATTGAAGCAAAAGTCAGAGTATATGCGAAAACAACAAAGACCTCTAAGGTGGATAATGATTTTACAGACCAATTAGAACAAGTTAATTTCACCGTTTCCCAGATCAAATCTATTATTAACGAATTCCAATGTATGAAGGTTAGCAGTTCCATTTCCTTTGACGAGTTGCTGGTAGCGATTACGGAGCGTCTTTCTTCCTATAATGAAAAACGTACTCAAATTCAGGAAGATATTAAGAGAAGGGAGAAAATTGCTTCCCAGATTATACCGGAATATGACTTTGCATTACTACACAGTCGCACCAAGGGAGTAGTACGCCCGGTTTTCTCAGTTTGTCTGACAAAAGAGCTGGGGGAATTCAAGGATCCGTTTTTTAAGAATATTCATGCAATTATAATCATGCTGATACCCGAAGATGAACACCTTGAGGAGAATACCAGCATCATGGGTTATTTAAGTAGTAAACTGGTAGAAAGCAACGATTTTCTAAATACAATATTTACTGGGGATAAAGAGAACATACGCGGCTTTATAGCGAAAGAATTAAAAAGGTATTTTAATCAATATCTGGAACGAGTATAATTGTCTTTAAAAATGTCGCTATTCAATGGTGTCAAACTCACGTTTATATAGTTTGTAATTATTGAAGGAATGAGTTTATAATAATAAGTAGAAACATAGCTATTTATATTTATAAGAAACTAAAGTACGGACAGTACAAATTCAGTACTGTGATCAATAGGATGCTTAATCATAAACATTTTCAGGAAAGAAAGGGAAAGATCCATGGAATTGCTTCAGAAAAAGAACATTATATTAAATTGTAAGGCAAAAGAAAAAGAGAATATTATCCGCGAGATCGGCCAGGTATTGTGCAGTAGCGGATATGTGGAAGAAAGCTATATTGAAGGAATGCTTCAGAGAGAGTTATCCTTCTCAACGAATATCGGTAACGGAATTGCAATTCCCCACGGTGTGGAAGCAGCGAAGAAGAACATTAAGAATTCCGGTATAGCAGTTATGATTTTCCCGGAAGGAACTCTGTGGAATGACGAGGTTGTCAAAATTGTTATCGGTATTGCAGGAAAAGGTGATGAACACCTCGATATACTTGCTAATATTGCCAACACCTTATCAACAGAAAAAGCAGTAGACGAAATGATAGGGAGTAGCGCTGATGAGATATACAATCTTTTTACAGGGAATAAGTAAAAAGAATACCACTTCAATAAGCGAGCTTGCGATATCGGTTTGATAGATATCTTGATATCAGCAGGATGGAGGTTAATATGATTATAACAGTTACGATGAACCCTGCAATCGATAAGACGGTGGATCTTGAACATATGGAACATGGCGGTCTTAACCGAGTTAATAATGTAATTATGGATGCCGGTGGAAAAGGTATTAATGTTTCAAAAACAATCAAAGAACTTGGTGGTGAGACAATTGCTACCGGTTTTGTTGGTGGCAGCGGTGGAATTCTGATCAAGAAAGTACTTCAGGAACAGGGAATACATTCAGATTTCGTTGAGATAAAGAATGAAATTAGAACGAATCTCAAGGTAGTGGAAGCAGATGGCTATGTTACTGAGTTTAACGAGCCGGGCCCGGTAGTCTCCGGAGAAGAGTTGGAGTTATTGACGCAGAAGTTACTTGATTATGCGAACAAAGATGCCTTATTTGTTCTTGCCGGTAGTATACCGAATGGAGTTGGAAAAGACATTTATATGACCTTAACCAGAAAGCTCAGAGAAAAAGGTGCTAAGGTTTTTGTTGACGCTGATGGTGAATTGTTTATTAATTCTCTGGAAGCATCTCCGGATATTATTAAACCGAACCGTCATGAATTAGAAGAATATTTCCATAAGGATTATCGTGTAGATGAAACAGAATTGATCAGTATGGGGCAAGAGCTCTTAAAGAAAGGCATTGGAATGATCGCCGTCTCCCTTGGGCAGATGGGAGCGCTTTTTCTATCAGAGAACAAAGTATTAAGATGTCCCGGCATAAAAGTAGAAGCTCATTCTACGGTAGGAGCAGGAGATGCAATGGTAGCAGCTCTTTCCTATGGATTAAATCAAGGACTTCCCCTGGAAGAATGTGCAAAATTAGGTCTCGCGACCTCAGCAGGAGCAGTGACCACGAAAGGCACCAAACCTCCGAGTAGGGAACTAGTAGATGAACTGTTACAAAAGGTTGAAGTAATATCCTTAGGGAACTGATCCGAGGCAGGTAATACGAAATAAAAGGATAGATAATTGGACACACACGGTAAACTAAAACCAGTATGTTTTTTTGACTGGTATGAAAGGAATGGAGTATCATATATGAAAACAAAAGCAGTCAGAATGTATGGAATGGACGATTTAAGATTAGAAGAGTTTGAGTTACCGGAGATCAAAGACGATGAGATTCTTGTGAAAGTAATCAGTGACAGCATCTGTATGTCTACTTATAAATTAGTAAAACAAGGCAAGAAACATAAGCGTGCCCCTCAGAACATAGATACGAATCCGATTATCATCGGACATGAATTTGCCGGAGACATCGTAAAAGTAGGATCTAAATGGGCGGATCAGTTTAAGCCAGGACAGAAATATGCGCTTCAACCGGCATTGAATTATAAGGGAAGTTTAGCTTCTCCCGGATACTCCTATGAATTCTTTGGAGGTGCCTGCACTTATTGCATCATCCCGCAGGAAGTAATGGAGCTTGGATGTTTACTTAATTATGAGGGTGAGAGCTATTTTGAGGCTTCCCTTGGTGAGCCCATGAGTTGCATCATCGGTGGATACCATGCAAATTATCATACCAACAAGGTTAACTATAATCATGAGATGGGTGTAAAAGCCGGAGGTAACTTGTTAGTTATGGGTGGATGTGGTCCCATGGGACTTGGTGCCGTAAGTTATGGCCTATGCATAGAGAATAAACCCAAGAGACTCGTTGTTACCGATATCAGTGACGAAAGAATTAATAGAGCACGTGAAGTAATCTCTGAGGCAACCGCAGCAGAGCAAGGCGTTGAACTGATCTATGTAAACACACAGACTATGCAGAACCCTTTTGAAGAGCTGATGGCTATTACGGAAGATAAGGGCTACGATGATGTATTCGTATATGTGCCTTTTCGCCAGGTTGCTGAAATGGGCGATGCACTATTAGCCTTTGACGGCTGCATGAACTTCTTTGCCGGACCTACCGATAATCAGTTTAAGGCGGATATTAATCTGTATAACGTACATTATACTAGTACCCATATTATTGGTACGACTGGTGGTAACACGGATGATTTAGTGGAAGCAATTGATTTAGCCTCAAAGAAATTAATTGAACCCGCTGTTATGGTTACACACGTTGGCGGTATTGACAGTGTTGCTGAAGCAACCTTGAATTTACCCCATATATCGGGTGGTAAAAAATTAAATTATATGCATTTTAATATGCCATTGACAGCTATTGATGATTTTGAAGAGTTAGGTAAAACTGATCCATTATTTAAGAAGCTATCTGATTCGTGTAAGAACCATAAGGGCTTATGGAACAGCGAAGCAGAGAAGATATTATTTGAACATTTTGGGGTATAGTGAATAGGAGGAACCAATATGGTAAGTCAGAAAATAACTGTAACGAATGCTTCTGGTCTTCACGCAAGACCGGCAAGTGAGTTAGCGAAAACATGCTCCAAATGTAATTCGGATATCGCAATCATTGTGGGAGAAAAGAGAATCAATCCTAAAAGTATCTTAATCCTTATGAGTGCTGCAATACGTTGTGGTACTGAGATTGTTGTGGAATGTTCCGGAGAAACAGAAAAAGAAGACTTAGAAACAATAATCAATGCGATCGCCGGTGGACTAGGCGAATAATTGGAGGCCAAGATATGATAGCCATTAATGTAGAAAGAACTGCATCAAGAGGAATTGTAATAGGGAAAGCTTTTCTTGTAGAAAAACCTTGTCTAAAAACGAACTTCGAATCGACTGAGGGACATGATATTCAGACGGAGATCAAACGATACGAAAGAGCTGTAGCATGCGCTGAGGCTGAATTAACTGAGTTAGCAAAAACGAATCAGATATTCGAAGCACATTTAGAAATGGTGAAAGATATTACCCTTTATGATGGCGTTATTTCTAAGATTAAAGATGAGAAACAGTGTGCAGAATCTGCATTAGAGGCTACCGCAGCGGATTTTATACTTATATTTGAGAACATGGATGACGAGTATATGCGCGAAAGGGCAGCAGATATCAAGGATATCCGTTATCGCCTTATGTGCGCTTTACAGGGTGTTAAGAATAATCCCTTTGAAGGAATCACAGAAGATGTAATCTTAGTAGCACAGGACCTGACACCATCGGATACGGTTGCTATGGATTTGACTCACATCTTAGGTTTTATTACGCAGGAAGGCGGAATTACTAGCCATGTGTCGATTCTGGCGAAAGGGCTTGGCTTACCGGCGCTAGTAGGTGTGGAAGGCATTCTGAAACATATGAAACAGGAAGAACTTATCATCATGGATGCAGGTGCAGGTAAGATATTCATTCAACCCGATGAAATAACCATCAACAAGTACCGAGAATTACGTGAAATGCAGATAAAGATGCAGGAAGAGCTGGCAAAGATTAATCATCTGCCTGCAGTGACAAAGGATGGCATAGCTGTTCAACTCTGTGCTAATGTCGGAAGTGTTAAGGATATTAAGAAAGCCTTAGAATATCGGATGGATGGGGTTGGATTGTTCCGAAGCGAATTCCTCTATATGAATAACGACCACTTCCCTACGGAAGAGGAACAGTTTGAAGTATACAAAGAAGCAGCAGTTACCTGTGGCAAGGAATTAACCATACGTACACTGGATATCGGCGGGGATAAGGAGTTGTCCTATTATGAATTCGAGAAAGAAGAAAATCCTTTCCTAGGCTGGCGTGCTATTCGAATATCCCTGGAGCTTAAGGATATGTTTAAGATGCAGTTAAGGGCAATACTTCGTGCTAGTGCTTTCGGATATATTCGAATTATGTTTCCGATGATTATCTCCCTTGAGGAGCTGCGTTTGGCGAAAGAAGTATTAGAAGAATGTAAGGAAGAATTAAAACTGCAGAAAATCGCTTGTGACCATAAGATCGAAGTAGGTATGATGATAGAAACACCGGCCTCCATCTTGTTGATAAATGATTTTGCTAGAGAGGTAGATTTCTTCAGTATCGGTACAAACGACTTAACCCAGTACCTATTGGCAGTTGACCGAGGTAATAAGAAGATATCAAACATGTACAACTCTTATCACCCAGCCGTGATACGAAGTATCAAACGTGTTATTCAGGCAGGACACCAGAATAAGATCAAAGTTGGAATGTGCGGTGAATTTGCGAGTGATGAAGGGGCAGTGAAGCTTCTGTTAGGATTAGGTCTTGACGAATTCAGCATGTCAGCATCAGAGATATTGAATGTTAAATATCTGATCAGGAACACATCCTTCGAAGAAGCCCGTGTATTGGCAGAGAAAGCCTGTGATATGCAGACGATACATGAAGTTTATGAAGTATTAGGAATAGATCGCTAAAAACTTTTCCTTTTTATATATCTCCCCAGAGCGCTAGAATGACTGTAAAAAGTTGGGCTCTTTGTCAAGTGTTGGGGTGTGATTTGTATGAATCATGCCCCATTACTGGATTTAGAGCTATTTTTATCTTTTATAGTTCTATAGGTGTTTTTGGGTGCATTTAATAAGCCTGCCTATTTATTCTCTTTCTTTCTAGCAACTCGTATGTAATATCCTGTTTCTAAATCGACTGAACTTAATTATCCCATATGAGACTCTTTTCAGTACTTTGATTTTGTTGTTATAACCTTCTGTAGGACCATTTGTGTAACCATACTTAAATGCATTTAGTATTTCTTTTGACCAGTTACGGAATGTTCTGGCACAGGCTTCGAATTCCTTTATCCTGCATATTTCTGCATTTTTGATCCAATCCCAGAACTCAGTTCTTAAAATAGAGTAACTATTTTCCTCACATATGTGATAAAACCATTCCTTAAAATAATGAGCTTTCCGGAGGTCATCATTGTAATGTAGCATCAGATCGCATTCTTTCTTACTTTCACCCTTCAACTTATCATATCTTCCTAAAATGAGCCTTCTGCTGTGCTTATAGTATTTACGTAAGGGTACAGACATGGTTCGCTGGAGCCTTTTACGTACATTTTCAATTGCCCAGGTTACCTGCCTGATGAAATGATATTTATCAGCAATAAGGGTTGCATTTGGGAAGAAGGTCTTCGCAATATCACGGTAAGGTTCCCACATGTCTGAGATGAAAAACTCAACCCTGTTCCGCTGGTCTTTCGGTACATCCCGAAAGTAGCTGCAGAGATGTGGCTGCGTCCGGTTAGGAAGAATATCAAGAATACGGTTTTTCTTACCATCGACGAGAATACATTGAAATTTTCCTGTCTCTGCATTCCCTTTAAACTCATCGATACAGAGGACTTTCGATATGGATGGTCTATCGTACTGAACACGGTCAAAAATTCTTGTTACAGTGGAAACTGAGATATTTGTCTGCGAAGAAACATAGGTATAGCTGATGGTATTCCTGAGTTGGTGGCAGATATACATTGCCAGCCGCTTTGTCAAATGCTGATATTTAGGCAGCCAGGGATACTTTTCATAAAAATGCTTACCGCATGTGCAAGAATATCTCCTTTTTCTAAGTATTAGGTTAACAGGCTTGAGTTGAAAAGGAATATCCTTGATGGTCTGTAACCGGTAATCGTGGATCTTGGAGGTAATGGTACCGCAGATAGGGCAAACCTGTTCAGTAGGCTTTGTTTCCAAATGGATAGTAATCAAAGAATCGGAATGTTTGATGCTTTTTACGATTACATCTTCTAAATCTAACAGTTTGTTGATACAATAAGAGTGCACTTATAAATCTACCTTCTTTCAGTAATGTTGGTCGCAGAACGAAAGAATAGGCAGGCTGGTTATAAGTGCATTTTAATATAAAAAAATATCGGGGTGAAGTACCACCCCAATATTTATTATAGAACCAAAAGTTGTTGTGGCGCAATTTTTTGAGCTTGACATTACAGAACAAATGTTCTATAATGGTATCAATTGGAAAATACAATTAAAACATTGCGAAAAACAATAGTATTTTATTTTTCATGCAACTGATGCATATTCCTTCGCTTCATACTGATTCCGCGTTAATTACGCTCAGGAACATGCATCAGTTGTATGAAAAACTGCCACAGTATTTAAGTTTCGCAAGTACCTATTAACAGTTTTTATTAGGAGGGAACTACTATGTACGAGATTACGAAAGCTTATGTACAAATGATACCTGCAGCACGTTTTGTTGGAATTAAATATGGTGATGAGGACCGTGTGGAGGGTGGTTTTGGCCCTAAGTGGGGAGACTGGTTTGAGAATGATCGTTTCAGCAAACTGGAAGTTTTGTTAAGCGACGATTTTAAAAACTCTTATGAGGATGCAGGTGCTTATGTCGGACTCATGAGATGCAAGGAGGGGGAACCTTTCCAGTACTGGATAGGTATGTTCTTACCGGCAGGAGTCAGCGTGCCGGAAGGTTATGCCTATGTAGATAAACCGGAAGCTAAATTAGGTGTATGCTGGCTTCATGGACCTGAAGGCGAACTCTTTTGTAAGGAAGATAAATGCGCAGAAAGAGTTGCTCAGGAAGGTCATAAGATTATCTCTGATGGGGAAAGCGCATGGTGGTTCTTCGAGAGATATGGATGTCCTCGATTTACGACGCCGGATGAAGATGGTAAGGTAATCCTCGATATCTGCCACTATATTAGCTAGGACGGAGGAATCAACTCTCTAGCAATAAAAGTAACTATAATGAAAAGGAGCGGGAATATGATTCCCGCTCCTTTTCAGCTTTCGCCTATTTAATTAAAAAATTAATCTCTTTGGCTATCTATCTTGTTTACAAATTATTCAGTTACTGAACAGTACATGAAGTACTTGAAGCCAAGAGGACTAGCATAGAAGCCCTGTAACTTATCATTTAACAGATATAAGTCTGTATAGTAGTACAGAGGGATGATCGGTACATCCTGTCCTAAGATATCTTCTGCCTGATGCATTAAGCTAATTCTCTCAGCTCTGTCAGAAGAAGCCTTAACACCAGCAATCAATTCATCATAAGCAGGGTTAGAATACTGAGCATCGTTGTTACCACCGTCAGTTACCCACATATCAAGGAAGGAGATCGGATCATTGTAATCTGCTAACCAACCATGACGAGCGATCTGATAGTTACCTGTACTTCTTGTATCAATGAATACAGCCCAATCCTGAGCAGAAATTGTAATATCAACGCCAAGTACTTCTTTCCACATGTAAGTGATAGCTTCCATGTTAGCTTCATGGCCAGGATTTAAGATGATTTCAAGAGCCGGGAAGCCTTCGCCATTCGGATAACCAGCGTCTGCTAAGAGTTGCTTAGCTTCTGCACAGTTAGCTTCGTAGGTTGAGTTATCCCACCACTTAGTTGCTACATCATGGAACTCTGCGGAGCCGTCAACATCGGATAAACCGGTTGCTACGAACGCATCTGCAGGCTGTTGTCCACCCTGAGCAACTGACTCAACGATATACTGTCTGTCAATAGCAAGAGCTAAAGCTTTTCTAACTCTAGCATCAGCTAAAGTAGGATCCTCTGTATTTAAGCAAAGGAAGTAGGTACCTAACTGTCCAGCGATGTATAAACCGTTACCTGTCATTCTGGAGATTTCTTCGTTAGGAAGCTGATCACCGAATAAGATTTCACCGTTTTCAAAGGAAGCAAGGATTGTGTTCTGATCTTCCATCAGCTTGAAGTTGATGGTAGAAGGACCTAAATCAGCAACGCCATAGTAGTTAGGGTTCTGTTCCATAACGATTACAGACTGATGTTCCCAAGAAGATACAACATAAGGTCCGTTACCAATGTAGGTAGCAGGATCCTGTGTCCATGTATCAGGATTAGCGGATACGATGTCTTCTCTTAAAGGATAGCAAGCAGGGAAAGCTGCGATCTCAATAAAGTAAGGAGTAGCAACGTTAAGGGTAACTTCAAAAGTCTTAGAGTCAACAGCCTTAACACCTAATTCTGATTTATCCAATGTACCAGCCATAATCTCGTTAGCGTTCTTAACTACGTCGATCATATAGTTATAATCGGAAGCAGTAGTAGGATCAACTAATCTCTGCCAAGAATATACGAAGGATTCTGCTGTTAAATCAGTTCCATCAGACCACTTAGCATCAGCACGTAAATGGAAGGTATAAACTAAACCATCAGCGCTTACATCATAGCTTTCAGCTGCGCCAGGAACAACTTCTGTCTTTTCATTGATCTTCATCAGACCTTCGAAAGCATGGTTGATCATGGTTGCACCATCAACTGAGGTATTCATGGTAGGATCGATTGTTTCCGGTTCAGGACCAACACAAATATCGATTACAAGGCCACCGTCTTCTGTGGTAGTCTCAGTTGTATCAGTAGTGTCAGTTGATTCGGTTGTGTCTGTTGTTTCAGTACCTGAATCAGTACTGCTGGTGTCATTGTCTTCTTCTTTGTTGCCGCAACCGGTAAATGCTGTAGCGATTACCATTACTAAAACAAGAAGCAGAGCAAGTGACTTACTCTTTAATGATTTTTTCATAATTTCCTCCTTTTAATTTGCTATTTCTTTGGTCTAGAATATCACGAGAGGATAACCTATTCCTAATAGCTTAATTTTTTATAGAAATACGGCGAATTTTCCCTCCGCCCTATAGCTATCTACTTACTTAATTATATATTGCTGTTGATTAAGCATTATGACAAGCTGCATAATGCTCATTGCCATAATCCTTAAGTGGCGGCATTTCCTGAGAACAGATATCAGTTGCACGGGGACATCTGGTTCGGAACGGACATCCGCTCGGAGGATTTATCGGGCTAGGAATTTCTCCGCCCAGAATGATTCTCTTAATAGCACGGCTCGCGTTGGGATCAGCAATCGGAAGAGCAGATAATAGGGTCTGGGTGTACGGATGAATCGGGTTCTTATATAATTCCCTGCTATCCGTGATTTCTACCAGATGACCTAAGTACATAACTCCGATACGGTTACTGATGTGCTGAACGATCGATAAATCATGGGCTATGAAGAGGTAGGTAAATGCTTTTTCTGCTTGAAGATCCTCAAGCATATTAACAATCTGAGCCTGAATGGATACGTCAAGAGCGGAAACAGGCTCATCACATACGATAAATTCCGGGTCTACAGCAAGTGCTCTAGCGATACCGATTCTTTGTCTCTGTCCACCGGAGAACTCATGAGGGAAACGATTTGCATGCTCCCTGTTCAGTCCTACTGTTTCCAGTAAGGAATATATCTTCTCTTGGCGCTCTTTCTTGATACTGAACATCTTATGAATATCCAGAGGTTCACCAATAATATCTCCGACAGTCATTCTAGGATTCAAGGAAGCATAAGGATCCTGGAATATGATCTGCATCTTTCTTCTTAAGGGGTGCATATTTGTCTTGGTGATATCTTCACCGTTGTAATAGATACTACCTGAAGTAGGTTCATGAAGACGAATTATGGATCTTCCTAAGGTGGTTTTACCACATCCGCTTTCTCCAACAAGTCCCAAGGTTTCACCCTTCTTAATATAGAGACTGACATCATCTACAGCTTTAATTCTAGCAGGGCTGAAGCCGTTCTTTACATGGAAATATTTCTTTAAATTCTTAATCTCAATTAATCGTTCGTTATTATTCTGCTTTGCCATTGCTAGCGACCTCCTTTTCATAAGCCTCTTTTACCGGTAACCAGCAAAGAGTAGCGTGTCCTTCCGACACGTTAAATACAGGAGGCATTTTATCCAGACAGATCTGCATGCAGTGCTTACATCTCGGTGCAAAAGAACAACCGGCAGGAGGATTGATTAAATCCACCGGGTTACCTTCGATTGGAATAAGGCGCTCATAGGTTTCAACATTTACCTTAGGAATGGAGTTTAATAATCCCCAGGTATACGGATGCTTTGGTGAATAGAAAATTTCATCGATGCTTCCGGTTTCTATGATATTACCGGCATACATTACTGCAACCTTATCACTGATATCCGCTATAACACCTAAGTCATGAGTAATAAAGATAATACTCATGTTAACTTTTGTCTTTAAATCTTTCATTAATTCCAAAATCTGAGCCTGAATGGTAACGTCAAGTGCAGTTGTTGGCTCATCGGCAATCAGTAATTTGGGATTGCAGGAGAGAGCCATAGCAATCATAACACGCTGTCTCATACCACCGGAAAACTCATGAGGATATTGATGGATACGTTTCTCCGGCTGATTGATGCCTACCAGTTTGAATAACTCAATCATTCTGGCTTTTCTCTGATCTTTGTTCAAATCAGTATGTTTTTTTAAGGTTTCATCAATCTGATTTCCAACGGTATATACTGGATTTAATGAGGTCATTGGATCCTGGAAGATGATACCGATATCCTTACCTCTGATTTTTAATAATTCTTTTTCTTTTAATTTAGTAATCTCAACACCGTTAAAATTGATGCTGCCACCGATTACTTTACCGGGCTCCGGGATAATTCCCATAAGTCCATAGGAGGATACGGATTTACCGCTTCCGGACTCACCAACGATACCCATAACTTCACCGGGTTTTAATTCATAGGAAATACCACGAACTGCTTTTACTTCCCCGGCATATGTGAAGAAGGAGACCTTTAGGTCTTTTACTTCTAATAAATTCTTTTTATTATCTGCCATTTCTTACCTCCACTGCCGCTGTCCGGCATAAATCATTATTTCTTAAGTTTAGGATCAAGTGCATCACGGAGACCATCTCCAAATAAGTTAAAAGCTAATATGATGATACTGATAGCTACTGCAGGGAATAACAGTCTGTAAGGATAGGATTGAATTCCGTTTAATGCATCTGCAGCTAAGCTTCCCAAACTAGCCATTGGTTTGGAAACACCCAGACCTAAGAAACTTAAAAATGCTTCGGTAAAGATAGCAGAAGGTATCTGTAACATTGTAGTTACGATTAAGGTTCCGATACAGTTCGGAAGTAAATGCTTTTTAATAAGTCTTGCATTGCTAGCACCTAGTGCCGTTGCAGCATTCACATATTCCATCTGCTTTAACTGAAGCACCTGGCCTCTTACAATACGTGCCATTCCAACCCAGTATAATAAACCGTATACAATAAAGATTGCTACAATTCCGGGGCCGAGCTTTTGTAACGCTCCAAGTGCCGAGCCACTATTAAAGGCATTGGTCAGCGGTTCCTTAATAACAATGGATAACAGGATTACGATGAGGATATCTGGTACAGCGTAAAGTATTTCAACAAAACGCATCATAATATTATCAACGAAACCACCGAATAATCCGGAAATTGCACCATAGATGGAGCCAACAAATAATACGATTAAAGCGGAGCCGATACCGATAATCAAGGATATTCTGGAGCCTATCATAACACGTACTAATAAGTCACGTCCGTGAAGGTCAGTTCCAAAAGGATGTTTGAAACAAGGAGCCATGCTTTCGTCACCACGTAACTGCTGATCATATGTATATGGCGATAAAAATGGTCCTACAAAAGCAAATAATATAAATAAAATGATAACAACTAAGGCAACCATAGCTATCTTATTCTGTTTTAATCTTCTCCAAGCATCTTTCCAGTAGCTTGTATTCGTTGTAAACTTTGTTAAATCATTCTGCTGTTGTTTATCAGCCGGTAGAAAATTCTCAGCGGTGAAATCCTGCTGAAAACTCAGATTTTTTATGTTCTGAAACATCATACTGTATTCCTCCTAATTTTCATCGCTGAGCTTAATTCTTGGATCAACGAGCTTATACAATAGATCACAAACCAGATTCATGAAGATAATGAATGCAGCAAGGAAAATGGTAGTTCCCATAATCATCATATAATCTCTGGCACTGATAGCTTTTACAAAGTATCTGCCTAATCCGGGAATATTGAAAACCTGCTCAACAACGAAACTTCCTGTTAATACATAACCGATCAAGGGTCCTAAGTATGTGATAACCGGAATTAAGGAATTTCTTAATGCATGCTTAAAGGTGATGATGAAATTGGTCATACCCTTCGCTCTTGCAGTCCTTACATAATCCTGGCTAAAGGCTTCCAGCATACTGGAACGCATCAGTCTTGCGATATAGCACATAGGATATAAGGACAAAGTAAATACCGGCAATATGTAACTTTTTGGATCACTCAGTCCTGATGTCGGAAGCCATTTCAACTTAACGGAGAAAAGGATCATGGCTGTTGTGGCAACTACGAAACCAGGCATTGAGATGCCTAAGGTTGAAAATACACGGATAATATTATCCGTAACCTTATTCCTCTTAAATGCGGCGATACAACCTAACGGAATACCTGTTAGGTTTGCAACCAGAATACCGAAAGCACCGATTTTGGCGGATATCGGGAAGGACTCAGTAATGATGTCCTTAATCTCTCTGTTCTTCTGAAGAACATAACTTACACCGAAATCGCCTTGTAAAAGATTCAGCATATAATTCTTGAACTGGATTATCAGCGGTTGATCCAAACCGTATTTCGCATTAAGCGCGGCTATAACAGCTTCACTAGGTGCTTTTTCACCCATGAAGGGATTACCGGGAACCAGATTCATTGTAATAAATGTGATTACTGCAGCAACAAATATCGTTAAGATTGCTGCTCCTATTCTTTTCAGAATGTATTTACCCATACGTCAACCTACCTTTTGTTAATAAACTTTTGTCATACAACTGCGTCGCAGGGGAAAATACGGCACGTTTGTAATTGATTCTTATGATATAAAGTGATACCATTTATTGGAAATGTAATTTTTTTATTATACTTGTATACAATGTGCTCGATAAAAAAATTGCACTTTCAATATGTCAGAATACACACATCTTTGTGCAATTTTAAACGTTGAAAATGTATAAATATAAGTAATATACATATCCTGTATAAGTATTAATTATATATCATCTTAACAAAGAATATTATAAAACGAAATAAATGTCAAGCAGAAACATGTGTCCGTTCTAGGCGTATTTTAATTTTTTTATTAATAAAGGGATTAAAAGGAAGTATTTTAAAATATTGAATTAGTTAGGCACTGTAAGGTCTGTAAAATTGATACTATTATAGCAGAAATCCCCTTGACGGAAGTAATTTTCTCTCAGGTGGATATTGCATATATTTTAATAATATTAATGAAGTAAGTTAAAGTTGATTTTCTTGTGCCAGAATTTTCTCAACATCGCGTAGTTCCTCTTCTGTAAATGCGGGTGCATGGATGATAGTTGCATTTTCGATAATTTGTGAAGCTTTTGAAGCACCAATTAATACACTGGTAACCTCTCCATCTCGCAGAACCCAGGATAAGGCCAGCTGAGCAAGGGTTTGGCCACGGCTATGGGCAATTTCATTCAAATTCTGGAGCTTCTTTAGTAATTCATCTGTAAGTGAATTCTCTTTGAGGAAGCGGCCATCGGTCTTGATGCGGCTATCATCCGGAATACCACCCAGATATCGTTCCGTCAAAAGCCCTTGAGCAAGAGGAGAGAAAGCAATGATACCAACACCGTTCTGCGCAGCAAAGGATTTTAACCCATCCTCTTCAATATTACGGTCAAACATGGAATATCTTCTCTGGTTAATAATGAACGGCGTCTTTAATTCCTTCAGAATCTCCATCGCTTCCGCCATCTGCTTCTTATTATAATTAGAAATTCCAATGTAAAGTGCTTTTCCGCTTCTTACAATTTGGTCAAGAGCCAGCATGGTTTCCTCCATAGGAGTGTTCGGATCAGGTCTGTGATGATAGAAGATATCAACATAATCAAGCCCCATGCGCTTTAAGCTCTGATCAAGGCTGGCAATCAGATATTTTCTGGAACCGAAATCTCCATAGGGTCCTTCCCACATACCATAACCCGCCTTCGTTGAGATAATAAGCTCATCTCGATACTTATCAAGACTGTCATGAAGAATACGTCCGAAGTTCTTCTCAGCACTTCCGGCTTCCGGACCATAGTTATTAGCTAGGTCAAAATGGGTGATACCAAGATCAAAAGCGGTATGACACATGTCCTGCATATTCTCATAGTTTGCAGTGCTGCCGAAATTGTGCCACAGACCAAGGGATATAGCAGGAAGCTTCAGTCCGCTTTTCCCGCAGCGGTTGTATATCATAGAATCGTAACGACTATCACTTGCATTATACATAGATTCCTCCATTCTGCCACCTGAAGTGGCGTATGTTAATTAATAATACATTATTTTTTCCTACACTACAAGTTAACCTCTTCCCAATTGATACCGTAAGTGATAGTATTAATATAAACCTTAGAGTTGGCTCTAAATCTAAGATAAATTTTCATTTATCTTCATTTATCAGGTTTTAATTTAACGGATTTTTATATTCACTCGCCTATTTATAGCAATTAGGAGGTAATTATGGGATTAACCATCAAACAGGCTGCCGGTCGGACGAATTTAACCGCGCATACCTTACGGTTCTATGACAGAGAGGGCTTGATGCCATTACTGAAACGAAGCCCATCAAAAATGAGGGATTATTCTGAGAATGATATTGCATGGCTCGGATTGATATGCTGTTTGAAGGATAGCGGAATGCCCTTAGAAGAAATTAAAGAATTTATGAATCTCTGTCTGAAAGGCTCAGATACCTGTGAAGAACGCCGTGTCATGCTGATCAAACACAAGCAAAACATTCAGGAGCAGATGGAAAAGCTCAAGAACAGCCTGAATATCGTAGATTACAAAATCGACCATTACAAAGAAATCGGAATCTTCCATATCGACGGATAGCATTATAGGGTCCACACCACGAATCAATCTGATCCCGCCACCACAACATCCACACCACAAATCCATTTACAGAATTTACACGGCGTCTACACCACCTATCCGCCTGCTTCGTAATAGACTTATTACAGATAATATAATAGAAAGTGGTTATGGGCTGTAGTTCAATAGAATAATTAAGCGCTACCGGATAGTAAAACAGGCTAAGGGGCTGTTTGTACCTGAGTGTCTGCAAACTGTGTTTTATTTTAGAAGACATTGGGCTTCCTGTCCGAATCAGAATGACGAAGGTAACTTCGTCAGAGCTGATACGAACTGGAAGTCCATAATGTCTTAAAAACAAAAACACATGCAGACATTCAGGGTGCAAGCGGCCCCTTAGCCTTAGATTATCTTTATTAGCGCGCCTCACATTAGTTTTATTCCAACAGCCCTATCTCCTCAAATATCATTAGTTATAGGTCGGCACCAGCATGGTGGATTTACTGGTGATTCCGAAACGATCCACAGCAAATACAAATACCTTCATGTTCGTCTTTGCGAATGGAATCTGGATCCGATACTCGCCGGTTTTTTCGTTGATGGTAATATCTGTCTCAACTATTTTATAAGAAGAATTATAGAATTCAGAGGACTTATAATCGGCCGACCTGCCTTTTCCAACATAGATGGTGGTCCAGATCAAAGCATAAACATTAGTGTCGGGGTCAGTAATACCAGTCGTATCAGTATCACCTACCAAAATTTTATTCATCTTAACGGCATCCGGACCAGTTTTCCGGACGGCAGCTTTGACAGTAGAACTCTTTTTACCCATATATTCACTATAGACAGAGATATCAGTGAAGGCCTTTGGAGGTATTATGGTAATATTAAAAGTACCGTCTGACTTGGCTGTTGCAGTATAACGGTTTTCTCCGATGGCAGCGTAAACCGTGGAATATGGGGCAGTTGTTCCGGTAAAGTTTGTATTACGATTTGTTAGCCTGTTAGGTACCGGGCTGGCAAGAACGTCTGCATTATAACGGTCAACCGTGATATAGGCCAAGGCACTGCTACCCTTGGTGTCTGTAACAAGAATAGTATAGATTCCATTGGAGTTAGTTGTAAACGATTTATCACTGATTTTTGTAGCGCTGAGCCATTTAGAATCGGTAACACTCTTAACGGAACCCTTCAGATATTTACTCTCCTTAATAGCATACTTTGAGGTTGCATTGATAAGGACAGGAACAGGATTGTTATTTATCTCTGTCCTTCCCTGTGAAGTTATGATATTAATTTTTTGTGTTACGCTCGGTAAAGTACCTTTGAAGAAGGAATAGGAGGTAGTAGCTGCAGCCAAGCCCTTGTTCCAAGTATAAGAAGAGACGGTATTCTCTAATTTCGTGGGAATCCCGAGTAGGAAAGTATAATTATTACCGGCGACTAGCGACCAGTTGCAGTCTGCCTTGATAGAAATGTTGCCAAAGGTGCTTAATCTCTTAATATAGTCCATTGTAATACCTTTACTGGTAGCATTGTCCCTGACCTGTTTGATGGAATCAATCATTTCCTCCGGAAGGAAGGACAGGCCGGGCAGTCCGCTGTCCGTTACAATAACGAACTTATGATAGCTTGCTACATCTACGCCATTGTAAGTTAAGCTTTTTATTCGCTTATTCGTAGAACTGATCAGCTTTCCGTTGGAATTGTATCTTGGTTTCTGGGTCAAATCAACGGAAAAGGATATTCCATCGAAAACATATTGACTGTTCCAGTTATAGACATAATCCTCTTGAAGTAAGGTAGATACCTTAGGATTAGCACTTACGTATTTTTTAAGCAGGTTCTTAAACGTTGTGCCATCTGTTGCATACATGCTAACATTATACTCGAGCCATTCTCTTAAGTCCTTTCCACTTATTTCATACAATTGAACATATCCGGAGGGTCTTGATGCAGACGCCTCAGATAATAGCATTGAAACTTTTGAGGCTGATAAGCTATCCTGAATCGATAAATAGGGATCGTTATGATCCGTTAGATTTCTTGTACATGCAATTACTGGAACATTATTATACTTAGGAAGATACTCTGTAACATAGGACCGACCATAGGCGATTTTAGCGTTATTTAAAAGTTGAAACAGATTACTGTCCTGCAACACCGTATCATAATTGTTGTAGGAAATGCCTTTTGTGATTTTGTAGCTTATGGTATCAGCATCATTTACCAACATATCTTGATATTGTAGAAACATCGATTTGATGTTCTTGTTCTCAATGGTATCGGCGGTTACATAATCAATACTGGATTTGCCGGAAGCTACCTTTACTGTACCATCAGAAGCAAACTCCAGATTTAAGTCAATTACACCCAAAGCTCTTGCATGGCTTGTAGTTGCTATTACGGGCTTTCCGTTAATTAAACCCTTCTCTTCCTCAATGCCACTCAGAGTAATAGCTGGTACATCACTATTGGGAAAAGCTTCATGGGTATGGCCGGTGATTATGGCATCGATGGAAGCTACCTTTGATAGAGCATATCCGATATTATCACTGGTAGTATCAGTAGCTGTTGTACCGATCCCACCATGCAGTATGACGACGATAAGGTCTACGTTTTCCACGTTCTTCAGACGAGTAGCTTCAGTGACGATGCTTTCATAATTATTAACAGCATCAATCTCATTCATATAATCCCCTCTGCGGGTAGATATGCTATTTGTTGTTGAGCCGATAAAGCCGATTTTTACCTCTGCAGTGGTGCCACTTGAGGTTGTAAGTAGTCTTGTAGTAACAGCAGAGGGAGCAAATACAAGCTCACCATCATCATGCCAGATGGTATTGCTAACGATTACCCTGTCAGAGATACCGCTATGCTCTAACTGTCTCTTCAGGTAATCCCAGGGATAATCAAATTCATGGTTACCCAAAGTAATATAATCATAATTCATGATTTTCATTGCCTTCAAAATTGGTTGATCATAATTCGGAAAATTTTCATAGAAAAAATTTGTTGTATAATCATAAAAGAAGTCTCCGGCATCAACCAATAGGGTATTACCGGAACCTGCTTCAGCCCTGTTCTGTTCCACCAAGGTGGCAATCTTACTTAAACCGTTCTTCGGTAAATCCAGAAAGGTCTCATAATCATAAGCAGTTACTTGTCCATGAAGATCATTGGTTGATAATATGCGTAGGGTAGCGGTGTCCGTCATTTCTGCTGTTGCTGTATTAAGCCCAAGAGTTATAGAACCAAGTAGTATGCAAGTTGCTAATAAAATCAGTTTGTTTTTATATCTTGCCATGATTGACCTCCTTCACCAAATATCCTGTCAATTAGGTGTTATTATGATAATAACTGTAATATATGGCAATATTATGATAGCAAAGAATAAAGTTATAAGGATTCATGAAAGATTATAAGAAATAAACGTAGAATACATAGAAAAAGTGATAAACATTTAAATAATTGTAAAATGGACTAGATGGAAAACAGGTATTTTCACAGCGCAGGATTTATTCTGCGCTGTTCTTCTTTCTCCATGTTAACCTTGAGTTAAATAAATTAACGAAAGTTAACTTTAAATCCATTGAAAATTTAACCAATTCACGCTAATATGGTTATTAGAACAGAAGGATAGAAATTGATCAACGGCTGAAACCAGTAGAATGGGGGTAATAATGAACACAATACAAATTGGTAAAATAATATCAACCAACAGAAAAGAGAGGGGCGTTACCCAAGAGGAGCTCGCAAACCATATGGGAGTATCAAAGCCTGCAGTTTCCAAATGGGAATCAGGTCAGAGTTATCCGGATATTTTACTACTTCCGGAGCTGGCTTCTTATTTTAACATAACCGTTGATCAATTGATCGGATATGAACCCCAGTTGTCGCCGGAAGATGTGAGAAAGCTGTATCACAAATTAGCCGATGCTTTTGCTAAGGAGTCTTTTGACAAGGTTTATGAGGAATGCCAGGAATATATTAAGAAATACTTTTCCTGCTGGTATCTGCAGCACCATATGGGTCTGTTATTAGTAAATCATGCAAGTCTTTCCGGCAGCCCGGAGAGAATAAAGGAAATTCTCGAAAAGGCCTTGGAGATATTCGTCCGAGTGGAAAAGGATGGCGAGGATGTAATTCTGGGAAAGCAGGCATTACAGATGGAAGCCTATTGTCATCTCAGTCTTTCACGTCCTGTCGAAGCGATTGATATCCTTGAGAATCTGAATGACCTTGCGATGTCTACGGAGAGTCTGCTGGTTAAGGCGTATCAGATGAAAGGTGACCAGAAGAAAGCAGTAGAACACCTTCAAGGATATACCTATGTGAATTTGGTTACGATGCTCGATGCAGCTTCGGACTATTTTCAGATTTATGCTGACCAGCCGGAACGGATGAAGCAATACTATAAGCTTTTTTTAGAGTTATGTAAATTGTTCGAGGTTGATCAGCTGCATCCTGTGATGATAATAAAAATCCATTTGACAGCAGCCTTGGTCTATGCATCTCAAGGAAATAAAGAGGAAACCATAGATGCTCTGGAGAAGTATGTGGATTTGCTTAATCGGTCAAATAAAGGTAGTTTTACGCTTCATGGCAACAAAATATTTGATGCTTTAGAGGGGTATTTGAAGGAGGCCGTTGCTGATGCTGACATGCCTAGAAGCTCGAAGGTGATCTGGACGGATCTAAAAAATGCTCTGCTTCACAATCCTGCGTTTGCTTTATTGGAGGAGGATGAACGCTTTGTACATCTGAAGAGAAGATTGGAAGAGTAGGCTGGAAGAGAAAGGATAGGATGTATCAGATCATAAGTAAAATCAGCAGCTTATAAAAGAAATAGATGATCATATAAAAAGCAGATGATCATATATGAAGTAGATGGTCATATAACAAATAGATGGACATATAACAAATTGATGATTTTAAAGAAGTATGATTTATATAATATAAAAAGCTTAGGATTTAGAGGGGAGGCTTTATACAGTATTTCTTCTGTTTCAGAACTTGTCATAAGAACTAAAACCAAACAACAGTCTTACGGATATGAATTAATATCAAGATATGGAAGTAAACCAGAAATAAATGAAATTGGAACAACAGATGGAACTTTCATAATTGTTAAAAATCTGTTTAGCAATATTCCTGCACGAAAAAAGTTTTTA
>FWWL01003245.1_pt1 | contig 30452 bp, 24 predicted proteins | sample 2228331 | NCBI WGS metagenome assembly FWWL01 (sample SAMEA103939775, study PRJEB20133) | metagenome
GACATGATATACTTTTCCCAATCTTTTTTGAGCTTTTCATCTGAAGAAGTTGTTTGTGCGAAGATTGGATTTATGCTAACTAATGCCAAAACAAATGCCATTGTTAAAACTAGTGTTTTTTCCATAAAATACCTCTGGATCATTTTCTTTACTACCGAAGATTATCAATAAATAAATATCGCATGTCAAGAATTTTAAGTAAAGTCACAGACATTTCTATTTAAGGATTTTTCTTAGCAACCTATCTAGGGCAACTCCCACCCACCCCCCTTTAGTTGGTTATAGGGGGCTTATAGCCCCCTAGTAATACCCCCATTCTTTAAGGAAAGTGTCTTAGACACGAGGCTAAGCCTCTTTGAGGCTAGGCCTCCTTTCTTAAGAAAGTGTCTTAGATACAAGTGCCCTAGGCATCCCCTAAGAATACACATACCTTAGATTAGAGGGATTTCTTTTCAGAGTAACTCTTATTCCGCACTTAAGGTTATCCATAGATGGTTTTGCATCCCAGGATTACTTATTCCCCAGATAGTTTCTTCTTTTTTGTATTCAGGATAACTCCTGTTCTAGATTCTTAAGAATTTCCTTTCAATAACTAATTGTTCTTTAATATTTTCCGATTTATTCTATAGAATAGTGGTGTTGGTTTGGAGGTCAACGTGCGTTTAGCGTTAATCATTTTTTCGGTTATATTAGTGGTTTTAGTGGTTCTTGGAGGAGTTTTTTTGTATCTTAGGTATCAGGAAGATGTGTCTTATAGAAGTATAAAGAATAATTTTGAATTTGGTGTATATGAAAATGTTGTTTCTGAAGGCACTAAATTTCTCGCTGCGTATCCTAAGTCTAAATATTATGATGAAGTTAACTATTATGTTTCTTTTAGTATTTTTAAGTTAGAAAAATATGATTCGGCAAGACAAAAAGTTCTGTCTACTATAAAAGAGTTTTTCAATAAAAATGTGAATAATGAATTTCTAACCAAAAATATAGAATTGCTTGGTGATATTGCAAGGATTGATGGTGGGGTAATGGATCCTTCTATAGAGTCTTTTCTAAAAACAGCGCTAATTAGGACTTCGGATGAATCTTTGCGAAGACGTATAATGACTCAGTTAGGTTATATATTCTTTTACAGGAAAGAGTATAATAATGCACTTATGTATTTTCAGTATTCTTCTGGGGACGAGTTAGCTGAACTTGGTAAAGCAAGAGTTTACATAGAAATGGGAGAATATGAAAAAGCTTTCTATGTATATGACTCCTTCCTTGACTATAGGAAAGATAGCAAATATTACAAATCTGCTTACGATGCATATCAGAAACAGCTGTATGGGTATGCGTTTAGGCTACTCCAGGAAAAGAAATATGATAGGGCAGGGGAATTTTTTGCTAAAGTTGTTGAAAAGTTTAAAGGTAGTGTTTATGAAGATGCTTCACTGTATTGGCTTGGTGAGATATATGCTATAAACAAAATGTATACTAAGGCTATAAATTTCTTTGACAGGGCTATGAGCAACGAACCTAAGAATAAAGACGAAGATGCTCTATTTAAGAAAGCGGTTGTTTTATATCAGTCTGGAGAAGTGATAGATGCTATAGCTACTTTTAGGAAGTTTATCCTTGAGTACCCAAATTCAAGGTTATCTGGTGAGGCTAAGAAATGGGTTGAAGTTTTGACAAAAGAGCTACAATATGTTGATACAGAGGAAGATTAACCTTAGACTATCGGATAGTGTTAGAAATATTCTACACAAAAGCACTACGAGAAAAGTTACAATTTTTAAATCTAAAAGCGGTTTGGATAGTGCAAGAAGAGAAGGTTTTCTAGTTCATAGTGAATATGATCCATTGAGAGAAGCTATAAAAATCGTAGATTCGATGAATCTTTCACCTGATAATGAGTATGTTTTTGTAGTTTTGGGAGTAGGGCTGGGTTATATTGTGGATGTGTTAGGAGAGAAGTTCTTAAATTCTACGGTTATACCTGTTGAACTTGATGATGACTTAGCACTTGCTTTTATTTCTAGAGGTTATGATTTTGTCGTAACTAGACATAACAAGAATGAAATATTCACGATTTTTAACTTTATAGATTTCTTGACTGTTAAAGATGTAAAGATAGTAGAATTTTTTGGGTCGTATAGGTTTCATAAGGATGAGTATAATTCTTTGTCAAAAGAGATACTTGAGGTTATAAAGTCAAAATTTTCTGACTTGATCACTAAGGTGAACTTTGATAAGCTTTGGATAAAAAATGCTATTTTAAATCTTCCAAAGATTATCTCGTGTGGTAGTATTACTAGGGATATTTTCGATACTTATTATGGTAGTATAAGGGGGAAACCTGCTGTAGTTTTTGGAGCTGGCTATTCGGGATGTAGATTATTAGAAGTTTTAAAAGATTTTAGGTCTAAATATGTTTTGTATACTGTCGATACCGCTCTGAGTACATTGATGTCTTCTGGTATAATGCCGGATTTTGTTTTTTCTCTCGATTCACAGCTCTCAAATCTCAAAGATTTCTATGGTACTGATACTTCTAATTTAACTCTTATAGCGGATGTTGTTGTTTCCCCCGGAATAACATATAACCATACTGGGAATTTGTTCTTCTCGAAGACCTCTCACATTGAAGTAATAGATAAAAAAAACTACGAGTTTTCAAATGAATTCGTGCTTTACCTAGAAAAAAATTTAAACTATACTTTTTTAGGTCTTGAAAGTGGTGGTTCAGTTAGCACTAATCTTTTGCATTTATCTATGCTTATGGAAAGTTCTCATATTTTTTTAATAGGTATAGATTTAGGTTATCCTTACTTGGTGTCACATCTTCCCGGTTCACCGCATCATCAGTGGTTTGTCTCTAGTTCGAGTTTTTTAAACACTACTGAAACACACTTTTTTGATGTGATATTTAGAGATTTTATTGAGTTAAGAGGTGTTTCTTCAGAGAAGTGTGTATCTCATAAGATCATGGAGGTGTATAAAACTTGGTTTGAGAGTATAGCGAAGACTGCAGACATTTCAAGGGTTGTTAACATTTCGGATGGGGTGTTTTTGGAAGGGTTTAATAATATACCAGTAATAGAGGCTGAAAGGTACTTAAGATCTTTTTTTCAGAGCAGAAAAGAAATAATTTTTCCTAGTAAGTTTACTTTAGAAAAACCTAATATGAGTACGGGTAAATTGAAAACATCTCTAGTTAGCTTGACAGATGTGTTGGAAAGTTTGAGGGATGATCTTAGCTTGGAGAACATTAGTGGTTGTATAAAGCACTATCCATTTGTTTTAAATATTTTTAGCAAGTCTCTTTTCCCTTTTTTCAGAGGTACGAAGAATTTTGAAGAAGTTATTCCAGACCTTGAAAGGGATATTAGTTATTTTCAAAAACTATTGAAATTTGTAATTCGAACATTTTAAATACTTATAATAGCTAGCTAATCTAGGTTAGGGGGTATAGTTTATGGATTCTCTTTCCAGAAAGATTAGATTTCAGAAAAAGGTAAAGGAATTTCTCACAGCTTTCGCTTTTCTATCGCCAAACTTTTTTGGATTTCTTCTTATAACTGTTTTCCCAGTTGTTGCTGTGTTTTTTCTAGCAATGACAAAGTGGGATGGTATAACATACGCATCTCCTGCTGAGGGAACTGTTATTTTTTCTCTTTCTAAGCCTGCTGAACAAGATGTCTACATTCCCAAAGGGGAAGTTATCAAAGGTAATGTTGAGGTCAAAAAGAATTTTACAGCCAGGTTAAATAAAAATGCCTATGAGCAGGGTGTTTTTGTAGTTCCATCGCTAGGAGAGGAAACTCTGCTTAGTATAGATGTTAGGTCTAAGGGTGATTTTGAATTTTCTCAAGGAAGTATTTTCGAAGTTGAGATACCTATTGCTGACGAAAGTGGTAATGTCTTTCAGGTGATTGCTAAGTTTCAAACTTCTGCTCCTTTCGAGGTTTCAGAACAAAATACCCAATTTGAGATTCCTGGTAAGTTTATAGAAGTGGTTTCTGGAGAGTACAAGCAAGGTGCGAAAATAAATGCTCAAGAAGTGAGGATTAAAACAGTTTATTCTAGGTTTATAGAATTTACCGGTATAACAACTGAAACAGCGTTTATACAGAAAGGTTCTAATCAAACTATGTATCCAGTGAAAGTCGTTTCTACTAAAACTGGCAAGATTTACAATATACCGGAATCTGTAGTTCTTTCTATTGAAGGTAGACCTGATGTTACTGCTGTTTCTGCGACTCCTTTTGTTAACGGTAAAGATGGAATAATTTTTGTAGGGTTTGAGAATTTTGTTGGAATTGCTAAAGATAGAGAATTTTGGAGGTATTTGATTAACACATTCATATTCATGCTTGAAGTACCGTTAGGTATGCTTGTTGCGATAATACTTGCTTTGGCATTGAATCAGAAGCTTAAGGGGATTGTTGTTTTTAGGACTTTATACTTCTTACCTTATATATCAAATCTTGTTGCGATAGCTATGCTTTGGAGGTGGATATACAACGATCAAGGTTTACTCAATGGTATACTAGTTTCATTAGGTGTTACTAATCCCCCGAGTTGGCTTGGGCATGGAGATTGGGCTAAGGTGGCTATAATAATAATGGATGTTTGGAAGAATGTTGGTTATACTATGCTTGTCTATCTTGCTGCTTTACAGCAGATACCGTCTTTCTTGTATGAGTCTGCTGATATAGATGGAGCTAATGCTATTCAGAAATTTGCATTTGTCACATGGCCACTTCTTGGTCCTACAAACTTCTTTATAATAATAATAGGTATCATAAATGGTTTTCAGGCTTTTGGTTCGCAGTATGTTTTAACAGGTGGTGGTCCGGCAGGTGCTACTAAAACTATAGTCTATTACATCTACAACAATGCGTTCCAGTGGTTTAAAATGGGTTATGCAGCTGCGTTATCAGTTGTGCTGTTCTTCATGATGATGATATTTACCATAATACAGTGGAAGCTAGGACAAGAAGCTAGCCAATCTTCTTGGTAAGCTTTTTAAAGGAGGTATTTATGATGGCTAAGGTATCTAGAGAATCTTTCTATGGTCAGAGTTTAGTCGAAGAGAGAAAGAGAAAAGAAAGAATAAGAAATTTCTTTGCTTATGTAATACTTTCCATAGGTGCCTTGACAATGGTGGTTCCTTTTCTATGGACTGTTTCTACATCTTTGAAAGACCCAGCAGATGTTTATGATAAAAAATTTCTCCCCCAGAGGTTTAGCTATATTTTCGTAGATAATCAGGGCAATTTTTCTCTAAAAGACAGGCCTGGATACGAGCAGATTAGATCTTGGTGGGCAAATTACGTGAAAGCTTGGATATCAGTGCCATTTGCAACTTACTACAGAAATAGTTTGCTAGTTGCTACGATTACTACTTTTGGTCAGATTGTTACCTGTACTCTTGCTGCATATGCGTTTGCTAGATTGAGATGGATAGGTAGAGATACTATTTTCTTGCTGTACTTAGGCACTTTGATGATACCATTTACTGTTACCATGATACCTGTTTACATTCTGTTCAAAAATTTAGGTCTTGTCAATACCCTAATTGCTGTTATACTACCTGCTCTGTTTTCTGCTTTTGGTACATTCTTATTGAGACAGTTTTTTATATCTATACCATACGATCTAGAAGAAGCAGCTTTTATAGACGGGGCAAATAGACTTCAGATCCTTTGGCATGTTATTTTACCGTTATCAAAAGGAGCTTTAGCTACATTAGGTACATTTACCTTCCTTTTCCAGTGGAATGATTTCTTATGGCCATTAGTGGTCTTAAACTCCGAAGAGGTAAAAACAATACCAATCGGTTTAACTGCTTTCCAAACAGCTTATGGTTCTCAATGGGAACTTGTTATGGCTGCATCTCTGATAGCTTTAGTACCAGTCATAATAATTTATATTTTCAATCAGAGGTTCTTTACAGAAAGTATAATGTTGAGTGGGTTTGGTGGAAGATAATCGATTTTAATCAGGAGGGTGTCCCTTGTTAGGGATTTCACCCCCCTATTTTAAGAAAGTGTCTTTAGATACCTCTACTCTCTAAGAGAGTAAACTTTTTCTTTGATGCGAATTCTTACTCCTTCTTTAAGCTAAGTAACGTTTGTTTGCTTTTTAGCATACTATTTAGGGTACCTTCCCACCCAACCCACCCTTAAGCTTAATTCTAGGGGGTTTCACCCCCTAAGTGTACCCCCAATTTTTGATAAGTTAACTAATAGGGATCTACACCCCCTAGTAATCCCTCTATTATTCTGAGGCTTCACGATTTTGGCTTCTTCCTATTTTCTTAATATCTCATTTGTAGTAATTTCTTTTTAATCTGACCTTTAGTTAATTAATAGGTGGCTATACCCCTTGAGAATACCTCTTTTTAAAAAGTGTTTTAGACACTTAGACACCTAATAGAAACGTTTCTTTTTTGAGCTGAGTTAGGTAACATTTGTTTGCTTTTAGCATCATATTTATAGTAACCCCCACCCAACCCACCCTTTAGTTACATAGGGGGCTTCGCCCCCTAAGATTACCCCCGTTTTTTAAGAAAAGCGCCTTAGGCGCCCCCCGTTTTTTTAGAAAAGTGTCTCAGACACCCAACCCACCCTAATTGTTGTTATAGAGGGCGGAGCCCTCTAAGAGTACTCCCTTTGATAAGTTAATTATAGGGGGCTTTTGCCCCCTAGTATACCCCCGTTTTTTAAGGAAAGTGTCTCAGACACAAGTGCCTTAGGCACCCGCACTAATTGTCCCTTTTAAAAGGAAAAATTTTTGTTAAATAGAAATTTCTGGTAAACTTTTGATATTTGTGAAGGTTTTTATTTATATTCTTATTATGTTGAGAGTGATAAAGAATCTTCTAATTGTTTTGAGTTTAGTTTTTAACTTTTTAGTTTTGGTTTATGGCGACTTCTCCAATCTTCTTACGGAGAGTTATTTATCACCAATTTACTATTCTGAGACTGAGAAAGAGTATATCGAATCGGCTTATAAGAATGGAGAGATAAAGAATTTGGAGGTTTTTTGTTTTTTTGCTTCAGGAGTTTTCGATCAGAAGAAAATTTCCGAATATATTTCATTTTTGGATAATTTAGAAAAGGATATAAAGAATACTATTCCCAAAGAACATATTGGTAAGAGATATTCTGTGGCCAAGTATATTTTTGAATATTTGCATCAGAAGGTTTTTAAAAAGTATCTCGAAAAGGCTACTGATTTGGATATTCTTATAAATACTGGTAACTACAACTGTGTAAGTTCAACTGCTTTTTATAATATTGTTTTAAAGAGGTTTGGTATAGATGCCAGAGCTATAGAATTGCCTGATCACATATTCACTGTTTTTTATGTTGATAACTACAGGGTTGAAGTTGAGACAACAACCAAGTATGGTTTTGATGTGCTTAGGAATACTAATTCTATAAAAGAATTTGAAAAGCTTACTTCTTTTAGATACATTCCCGAAGGAAAGGGTAAGAGAAGAGAGATAGGCGATAAGGAACTTATTGCTAGTATGTATAATAACCAGGTCTTGTTGTATAAGGATATTGGTGCTTATGAGATTATTCTGAAAAATTCTTTAAAAGCTATTGTTCTTGACCCCAAGTTGGAGATAGCTTATACAAATCTAAGAAGTGCTTACCTTGGTGTTATAAAAAAGAGTATAGATGAAAGAGATTTCCCAGCTTCAATTGCTTTAGCTAAAGAAGCTTTGAAGATTTTCCCAGGTGATAGAGATTTTGAAAAATCTATTCAAGTGTCCTATAACAACAATGTTTTGTATCTTGTTTCTCAGAAGAAATTCAAAGAGGCTTTTGATTTTGTAAAAATTATCTCTGTTGAAAAGCAATTTGTTTCAGGAGAAGAGGTAGGTGACTTTTGGGGATTACTGGTTTACAAATGGGGTGATGAGGTTATTAAAAGTGGTAGGTATGATGAGATATTTTATATAGTTGATAGTGTTTTAAAAGAGTATTCAGGTAGTCGTGATGCCATATATAGGAATTTTTTTAATTTGGTTTTAAATTCGTCAAAGATATTTGCTAACAACAAAGAATTCTCGAGAGCTGTAAATTTCCATAAAGAGGCTTTGAAAAGGTTTCCTGAAGGAAAAGAGCTTTATTCTAATCTGGGGTATTTCTACAACAGTTGGGGTAGTTACCTTGTTAGAGAAGGAAAGTTTGAAGAAGCTATAGATGTTTTTGAGGAGGCAATATACGATCTACCGGATGATAAGGTAATAAAAGAAAATGCTTCTGTGGCTTATGCTAAGATTTCTGAATCTAGGTTTAAGATGGGTGATTTCGAGAGTGCAGTCAAATTTATTTCAAAGGCTATGGAGACATACTATAATTCTAGGTATAATGATATAAGGAGGTTATACTACATATCTTGGGTGAAAAATTTGGCTTTAGAAAGGGAGAATTTTGCAGAAGCTAAAGTTGTTCTCAGGGAGGCAATGAAATATTACCCAAAAGATCCAAGTTTGATTGAACTTTCTGAATACTTAGAAAATAAATAAGGGATTCTTAATGTCTTACCAGATTTTACATTTACTGAAAACTTATGTGATACCGATCATAGAAATACTAGTTTTGTGGTATATTTTTTATGAAGTTATTTTACTTCTAAAAAGGACAAAATCTAATATACTTATTAAGGGAATTGTATTTTTTATAGGTTTGGGTATTTTGGCTAAAGCGGTTAACTTCGAAGTTTTAGGTTGGATATTTGACAATATTGTTACTTATTCTATTCTTATATTGGTTATAATTTTTAGAGAGGAAATCAGAGATATTCTGGTAAAAATTGGTTCTATAAGGTTACTCAAGTCTCAGGAGGCTAAATTTTATCTAAGGAGTTTGAAGGAATTGGTAGAGGTTGTAGATTTTATGTCGAAAAACAAGATTGGTGGTATAATAGTGTTCGAGAGAAAGATACCTCTGGATGATTTTATAAATACAGGTGTTAAGATAAACTCGCCTATAGAGAGAGATAAGCTTTTAAGTATTTTCGATAAAAACTCTATTCTGCATGATGGGGCTGTGATAGTGAGAGGTTTGAAGATTATTGCTGCTTCTTGTATATTACCGATAGGTCCGGCGCCTCCTGTTCAGCAACCGAAGATAGGTAAAAGTTTTGGCACAAGACATAGAGCGGCATATGGGATAGCTAGAGAGACTGATGCTATAGCTGTTGTAGTATCAGAAGAAACAGGAAGGATATCTGTTGTTATGGATTATTACTTCAGTTATAATGTTGATCTTGAGGTAGTGGAAAATGTGGTGGAAGAATATTTTAGACAGTATGGTAAGATTCTTCAATGAGAATGCTTTAGTTAAGCTTATTTCACTGGTTCTTGCTGTTTTAGTTTGGTTCTACATAAACGGGCTTTTAAAAGTCCAAAAGGTTCTAAATGTTCCCCTTGAGTTGATAAACCTTCCCAAGGGGTTTGAGATTGTCAATAAGGCTAATTTACCTAAGTATGTTCAAGTAAACGTTAGTATACCAAAGAGAAAGTACGACAACTTTGAATTTTCATCTAAGGATTTTGTGGCTTATGTGGATCTAGCTTCACCTAGGTTAGGATTATCGAAATATAATGTGTATCTTTCGTCAACCTTGCCAGAAGAGATATATGTCTTTCATGTGCCGTCTGAAGTTTTTGTAGATATAGATGTTGTTATCACTCAACAGGTTAAGATTTTATTCTCTCAGAGTAATTTTAGTTCTGACGTAGATCAAGTTGTTGTTATTGGTTTTTCTAGGTATTTGATAGACTTGACAAATATTGTAGTAAAACTAGAGAGCGAAATTAAAACTCCTACCAATATACAAATCCATGTCACAAACGCGATAGACTATTATCCGAAAGTTATTCGTGTTTCCGGGTATTGAATGTTCATCTGAAATCGAAATTGTACTTTTTAGCAACATATTTATAGTAACTCCCGCCCACCCGCCCCTTAGTTACTTATAGGGGGCTCCGCCCCCTAAGAATACCCCCGTTCTTTTATAAGTTTTATAGGGGCTTCGCCCCCTAAGAATACCCCCGTTATTTTAAGAAAAGTGTCTCAGACACAAGTGCCTTAGGCACCTTTTAGAAGGAAAAGATTTTTGTTAGATAGAAATTTCTGCACACGCACACCCGTTTTTTAAGTGGCTTTTTACTATTTCATTATAGTGTCACATTTATAGTAACTTCCTAATGGTTTTGGATTGCAGATTGGTGTATCTGGATAAATATAGTTATTTATTGTAATTACTTGTGTGTTGATCTGTGTAGTATTCTTGTAGGGATTTAATGCCGAAAGATTTGTTTTTTAGTTCACTTAAGGATTTTGCTACTGCGCTCATAGCTGGTATTGTGGTAATAAGAGGTATCTTAAACCTTATAGCTAATTTTCTTATGCTAACTTCATCCTTAACTGATTTTAATGTTCTAGCGGTATTAAATATCATTTTTATTCTTCCGTTTCTTATTTCGTCTAACAGATCTGGTCTACCTTCTCCTATTTTAAAAACAAGTTTAGCCTTGACGTTGTGTTCTCTTAAGAAATTATATGTTCCTTTTGTTGCGTATATTTCTAAACCAAGTTTTTCTAACTCTTTAGCGATGGGCAAGACTTTTGGTTTATCTTCGTCTCTGACAGTTATCAAGACACTTTCTGAAGATATGAATGTGCCTGCTGCTATTTGAGATTTTGCGTATGCCATAGGGAAAGTAGTGTCTATTCCCATAACTTCTCCAGTAGATCTCATTTCTGGGCCTAGTATAGGTTCGACTTCTGGAAATTTATCGAATGGTAGAACAACTTCTTTTACTGAAAAGTAACTTAGATTTTTTTTCTTTATATTCAGGTCTTTTATTTTTTTCCCCATTATTATTTCCGTTGCTAGTTTTGCCCAAGGTATACCTGTAGCCTTGGAGACAAAAGGTATAGTTCTAGAAGCTCTTGGATTAGCTTCTATTACATAAACTTCGTTATCCTTAACAGCAAGCTGGATGTTTATAAGTCCGATTGTGTGTAATTCTAATGCTATTCTCTTGGTATAGTTTTCTATTGTTTCAATTATCTTTTTATCAAGCGAATAAGGGGGTAGTACTGTAGCACTGTCTCCAGAATGTATACCTACTTCTTCTATGTGTTCCATGATACCAGCTATAACTACTTCTTCACCGTCACATAGAGCGTCTACATCAACTTCTATGGCATCTTGTAGAAATTTATCTATCAATATAGGTGCTCCTTCAGATACCTGTATAGCTTCTTTTGCGAATTCTATAAAGTCACTGTCATTGTAAACAATTGCCATAGCTCTTCCACCCAGTACATACGAAGGTCTGACTAGGACAGGATACCCAAGTTCATTGGCAAACCTCAGTGCATCCTCCAGATTTGTTGCAGTTTTACTAGGTGGTTGTTTGATATTTAATTTTCTTAGTAAGTAGCTGAACTTTTCCCTGTCTTCGGCAATATCTATAGTTTCAGCAGAGCTACCTAAAATGTTAACACCTACCTCTCTAAGAGATAGAGAGAGTTTTAATGGTGTTTGTCCACCAAACTGTATTATCACTCCTTTGGGTTTTTCTTTTTCGATTACATTCATTATGTGTTCAAAAGTGAGTGGTTCAAAATATAATCTCGTTGAGACATCATGGTCAGTAGATACTGTTTCTGGATTAGAGTTAATCATTACTGCATCATAACCTATTTCTTTAAGTTTCACTGAAGCATGAACACAGCAATAATCAAATTCTATACCTTGACCTATTCTGTTAGGCCCACTACCTATTACGATTACTTTTTCTTTTCCGCTATCTCTGTACTCGCATTCCTCCTCATATGAGGAATAGTAATATGGGGTTTTAGCTTCAAATTCCGCAGCGCATGTGTCAACTAACTTGTAAACGTTTTCGATCCCGAGTTTTTTTCTATAGTTTCTTACATCCATTTCGGAAACATTAGTTTTCTTTGCGATGAAATAATCTGTTATACCGTTCTGCTTAAAGAATAACATCATGTCTTTGTCTATGTTTTCTAAAGAGTTTGGAACCATTTCCTCTATCTCACATATTTCTTTAAGGTTATTTAGAAACCATTTGTCGATTTTTGTGTATTCGTAGATTTCATCTATACTAATACCTAGCTTAATAGCGTCCTTTATGTAAAAAATTCTATTGGGGTTTGGATTTCTCAAACCTTCTATTACTTTATCGAGCATTTCCTCTTTTTGAGTTCCTTCTATTTTGCTTTCTGTGAGTATTCCTTCATAATATTTTTTGCCAATCTCAAGACCTACTATTGCTTTTACAAATGCTTCTCTGAAGTTTCTACCTATAGCCATTGTTTCGCCTATTGATTTCATTTGAGTACCTAGGATTGGCACAGAGCCTGGAAATTTTTCGAAAGCAAATCTAGGCATTTTCACTACAACATAATCCAACATAGGCTCGAAAGAGGCTGGAGTTTCTTTTGTGATATCATTTGGTATTTCATCGAGAGTATAACCTACTGCTAGTTTTGCTGCTATTTTTGCTATAGGAAATCCTGTTGCTTTGGATGCTAGTGCTGAACTTCTGGAAACTCTTGGGTTCATTTCTATGACCATAAACTCGAACTTTTCAGGGTTAACTGCAAACTGAATATTTGAGCCACCTGTTTCGATTCCTATTTCTCTTATTATAGCTATTGCTGCATCTCTAAGGGTTTGATACTGTTTATCAGTTAAGGTTTGTTGCGGAGCAACGGTTATAGAATCTCCTGTATGTACCCCCATGGGGTCAAAATTCTCTATAGAGCAAACTATAACTACGTTGTCTTTTTTATCTCTCATCACTTCAAATTCAAATTCTTTCCAGCCGATTAGAGATTCTTCTACAAGGATTTCGTTTATCATCGAGGCTTTAAGTCCTCTTTCCGCTAATATCTTAAACTCCTCTATGTTATAGGCTATAGCGCTGCCAGTTCCACCGAGAGTAAAAGCTGGCCTTATAATAACAGGGAAACCAATATTGTTCGCAACTTCAATGGCATCTTGTAGGTTTTTTACTGCTTTACTGTAAGGACATCTTAAACCGATATTTTCCATCGCCTTTTTAAATAGTTCTCTGTCTTCACCTTTTTTTATTGCATCAACCTGGGCACCTATTAACTTTATTCTATACTTATCTAAGATACCCATTTCATGGAGTTTTACAGTGAGATTCAAAGCAGTTTGGCCACCTAGTGTAGGTAAAAGGGCATCAGGTTTTTCTTTTTCAATTATTTTTTCCAGAAACTCAATGCTCAGAGGTTCTATATATGTGATATCGGCTATTTCGGGGTCTGTCATTATAGTGGCTGGATTTGAGTTGACAAGTATCACCTTGTAACCTTCTTCTCTCAAAGCTTTACAGGCTTGAGTCCCTGAATAGTCAAATTCACAAGCTTGACCTATGATTATAGGTCCAGATCCAATAACTAGAATAGAATGTATGTCTGCTCTTCTAGGCATAGTTCACCTAAATTTCTGTCAATTATAAACGGTTAAAGGAAATGATTTCATACTCAGAAGTCGAATTTCAGGAATTTCTACTTAAGAATTTTTTAGCATCCATCTAGGGTAATTCCCCACCCACCCATCCCTAAGAGATTCTACAGGGGGCTTCGCCCCCTAGTAATACCCCCTTGAATTAGAAAATAACACCAATTCACCCTAAAGGATTTCACATCAGGTTTCGCCCCCTAAGAATACCCCCACTATTTAAGGAAAGTGCCTAAGGCACGAGGCTAGGCCTCTTTCCTCAATTATAGGGGGCTTTACACCTTATTTTAAGGAAGTTTCTTAGACACAAGTGCTTTAAGCACCCCTAGGCACCCTTAGGCACTCCTCTAAGGGTACTACCGTTTTTGAGAGGCTAAGTCTCTTCTCTTAATTTCAGGAGGGTTCACCTTCTAAGTGTACCCCCGTTTTGGGGTAGACTGATTTATTTTCAGAGTACCTCCTATCTCACACTTAAGTTAACTGTAGGGATTTACACCCTTAGTAATACCCCCTATTTCACAATTAGTAGCTTTTCACTATTTCCTTAGCATCCTATTATTTATCCCATTCTATATTAAAAGGTGATACAGTTTTGAGTTTTGATCTGGTAATTCTATGGAGTTTATTATTTGAGAATTTTGAGGGATTTTGTTTTCTTTAGTAAGCAGTATGAATAGGTTAAATTCTACATCTCTTGGTAAGTATTTTCTTATTTCTTTTATATTTCCGAATGCTTTGCTCACAACGCAGAAGTTTTTGAAGTCATATTCATTTGGTTTGTATATAGAAGAGTTAATTGTTTCAGCGTTTAACTTTAGAGTAGATACCACGTAATCTAGAAATGCTATTTTTCTCTGTTTATTTTCAACGAGTATTACTTTTTTTTCTGGGTAAAAGATTGATATAATCACTCCCGGGATGCCATTCCCGCTTCCAAAGTCAAAAATTATCTCAAAGTCTTTTACTAGTTCTAGGAAATGGAGTGAAACCTCAACATGTTTTTTGAAGAATGTGATCCTATTGTCAGAAGTTAGGTTGGTTTTCTCATTCCATTCATATAGTATGTCTAAGTATTTTGCTATTTTCTCTTCTTTTTCTGGCGAGATATTTTGGAGTTGCACAGTTTACATATCTAAGTATTCTTTTAGTTTTTTCTTTATTTCTGGATCTTTTAGTTTCCTGAGAGCTTTTGTTTCTATTTGTCTTATTCTCTCTCTAGTTACTTTGAATATGTAACCTACTTCTTCGAGTGTGTGTACATAATCATCTTCCAGACCGAATCTCATTTTTAGGACCTTTTGTTCTCTTTTTGGTAATGTTTCTAAGATTTCCTCTAGTGCTTCTGAGAGGAGATTTTTCATGGTTTTTAGATATGGATTAACAGACTTCACGTCTTCTATGAAGTCACCAATACTGCTATCTTCATTTTTAGTTGTAGGACTATCTAGTGATATAGGTTCTTTCATGGAGTTGAGTATACTGACTATTTTCGATTCCTGGACACCCATTTTCTCGGCGATTTCTTTTATTGTTGGTTGTCTTCCTAGTTGTTCCATTAGTGCTCTTTCTGTTTTCTTTATTTCGTTAACATATTCTATAAGGTGTATTGGAATCCTTATTGTTCTTGATTGCTCGGATATGGATCTTGTGATAGCTTGTTTTATCCACCATGTTGCATATGTAGAGAATTTGAATCCTTTTTTATATTCGAATTTTTCAACGGCTTTCATCAGGCCTATATTACCTTCTTGTATAAGATCAAACAAAGATAAACCTTTGTTGACATACTTTTTGGCTACTGACACTACTAACCTTAGGTTTGATTCTATGAGTTTATGTTTAGCTTTGTCTATTTTTTCTTTAGCTTCCTTTACTTTACTGGCCCATTCATCAAGTTTGGATAGATCCTCTATGTTCAACTGAAGTTTTAACTTTCTTAAGTATGCTTTAGCTCTTTTTATTCTAGCTATGTCCGTCAGCAAAGTGTCATCTACTAAATTTGCTTGGAATATGTAATCACTTATCTCGCTTATGTCTTCTTCGTTCTCAATCTCTTCTATGGGTTTGCCATACTTTATCTCTATGTCTTTAAGTAGTTTGAGATTGTTTTCTTTTTCTTTGTGCATTTCAAGTAATTTATCTGCGCTTCTTTTTATCAATTCTATGTTTAGGTTTAATCCTTTCAGCTCTTCTAGTATTTGTGTTCTTATTTCTTGAATTTCTCTTACCGGCACAACATCTTCAGGGACAGAGTCCTGGATATGTTTCATTTTTTTTAGTCCCCAGGTGACGATCTCTCTTAGGTTTTTTATCTTATCGGATAATGCTTTTCGATCTTTTGGTGAAAAACTATATATTCTAGGTAGTGATAAGACTTCATATAGTTTACTTCTACTTTCTTTAGCCCTATCGAGAGCTTTTTTAACCTCGTATATTATTATTCCAGATTCTTTTGCTATCTCGAATATTATCTTATTGCCTTCTTCAATCTGTTTTGTGAGTTCTATTTCTTGCTCGTGTGTGAGTAGCCCCATATGACCGATTTTTTTCATGTATATCCTGAGGGGATTTCCGTGTGTAGAAAATTCTTCTACAGCTAGTATTTTATGATCATTTTCGTCGTTGAGATTTATATCTTCTTTTATCTTTATGTTTAACTTTTTCTCAAGAAGTTCTAATAAATACTCAAATTTCTCTGGCTCGAAGTCTTCTGGTAAATTTTCGTTTATCTCATCGTAAGTAATTTCGTTACCTTTGAGAGAAGCGATCGAAATTATTTTTTTCACAGCTGGCATGTTGAGGAGTTCTTTCTCTATATCTAATTCATCTTCTTCCTCTTCAGTTAATTCTTGATTTTCGGAGTTTTCTGAAGACATCTTTATGTCATCTGATTGGTCATCAATCATTTCTTCCTCTTCTTCGCTTTCTTCGTAATATTCTTCATCATCCGAATTTTCAGAACAGTATTCTTCGCTATTTTCGATTTCTTCTTTTTCTAGTTCTTCATATGTTTCTAACTCAGGCTCAAGAAAATAAACAACTTCGCTTTCTTCAAGGTTCTCTATATCGTTTTCACTCGGAGATTCATAAGATCCAGAAGACAAAAATTTCTTTTTGCTTTTTTTCATGTAAAAAACCCCCCTTAAAACTTAAAAGATTTTACATATACATAATACAAATCAAACTTTTTTTTTCCTAAAATATCTAGGTTTAGTTACATTAACAACCCATTTAGAGTAACTCCTTTCAATCCAATTTTTCATTCAATCCATACTAAGATTTCATATAACTTGGCTACCTAATAGTATTCTCATTTTCTAACAGGTTAGAATTCTCTCTTATAAGAAATCACTGTAGGGGTTTCTAAACACTTCAAAGTGTATCTCTTTTTTATTCTTGAGATAGGTAGATCATCTTTATTTCTTAGCAACCTATTTGAAGCAACTTCTCAATCCACCCTTAGGAGATTCCATAGGGGTTCCCCCTAGTAATACCCCCTTAAAAAGTGCCTCAGACATCCGAAAGAAGCGTTTCTTTTTTGAGCTAAGTTAAGTGATTCTTGTTTGCTATTAACCTATTTAGGGTAAATTCCCACCCACCCCCCTTAAGTAGTTTATAGGGGGTTTCACCCCCTATGTTTACCCCCGTTTTATAACAGAGGATAAATCTCACCCGCCTACCTAATAGATTTTGTGAGGAGCCCTGCCCCCTAGTAATACTCCCAAGACAAGTGTCTGAGGCTAAACCTCTTCTTTATTTTTAGCATCCTACTTAGGGTAACTTCCCCCATCCCTTCAGTTAATTACAGGGGTTTCACACCCTAGTAATACCCACATTCTCTAAAAGAATAAACGTTTTCTTTAAGACGAGTTATTACTCTTTCTTTGAGCTAAGTAGTTTCTTGTTTTTTTGGTATCTTATTTATAGTAACTTCCCATCCAACCCATCCTAATAGATTTCATAGGGGGTACACTCCCTAAGTGTACCTCTAAAGCTTTAAAGTAGATACACTTCTCTTTTCTATTAGTTTTCCTAAGAAACTTCCAACATGTGAAAGAGCTCGCTGAGAAATTCTCGGATACTTATTTTAGATGTATAGATAACCATAAGTCTCAAACGTAGTTATCATTAGAGTGCTCTAAGTCTTATGGACATAGTGGTGAGGCTAGCTAAGCTTTTTGTAAATGTCTTAAGTATACTTTTTGCTTAGTGGTCATTAAGTAAATTAAAATGTTGAAAAGCATGTTATATTTGGGTTATATTCGGATTATGGTAGTTTTATTGATTTGTTTCCTTGTTCTAAGTTTAAAAGTTGCCTATACTGATTATATTTTTATTCCGATGGATTTGAAACAAGTAGATCATCTAAAACCTTATGGTGTAGTTTACAATTCGCTGATGAACGGAATAAATTGCTTCTGGGTTATAAATTACCGTGGTGGTTCATTTGTTATACCTTACACCGAGACAAGCCTTAAACTTTCTAAGGAAAGTAAAATTAACTTTTCTATAATTGATGAGGACGAATGGAATTATATAGTGTCTCTTACGAATAGTGAGAATATTAATGTTATTCTTTTGACAAAAGCACCTAAGATAGGTCTTTATAGAGTGAAAATCCAGCTTCCGTATGATGATGCGGTAGAGATAGCATTGAACTACGCAGGTATACCTTATGAGGAAATAACCGACGAAGATATATTAAAAGATCAACTTAAGATAAAGGAAATAGACTGGTTGCATTTTGATCACGAGGATTTTACTGGTCAATTTGGTAAATTTTATGCTAGCTACAGAACAGCACCTTGGTATATAAACTATGTATCAACACTAAACAACATAGCGCGAAGAAATAACTTCAAAAGTGTGGCAGAAATGAAAAAATCTGTAGCTTTAAAAATAAAAGAATACATCAAAGAAGGAGGTTTTTTGTTTGGCATGTGTGCTGGAACTGACACGCTTGATATAGCTTTAGCTTCTTTGAATGTTGATATAGTTCCAGAGGTATTTGATGGGACACCGGTAGATCAAAATTTCGAATCTCAGCTAGATTATGGACAAACACTGACTTTTAAGGACTTTAATATAATCACAGACCCTTTTGTATATGAATACGCAAACATAGATTACCCTAACTATGATATAAACAACTTTTCTCATCCGAAATATTTTTATCTAAAGGAATTTTCAGCAAAATATGATCCGATTAGCGCTATGTTGGTTCAGAATCATACGAGAGAAGTGAAAGAATTTTTGGGTCAAACTACTGCTTTTAAGCTTTCTAAGCTAAAAGAATATATAACCGTTCTAGCAGATTACGATACAGCGTTACCTGGTTATGCAAAGTATATAAGAGGCGAGGTAGGTAAGGGCGCTTTTTGTTTTCTAGGAGGACATGATCCTGAAGATTTCTCACACTATATAGGTGATCCTCCTACTGACCTAAACCTTGCTCCAAATTCTCCTGGGTATAGGTTGATACTAAATAATGTTCTTTTTCCTGCTTCAGAAAAGAAAAAAAGAAAAACATAACTATAGATTTTCTTTTTTGCCTAGCAATTATTATAGTGGTACAACATTATGACACGGTGTTTTGACCGATAAGTGTAAACGATAAATTTATAGTTAAAGCCTGTAAATAATACTTTGACTATGAATACTGTTTGGAATAGATCTAAATGGGAACCTTTGGATTTTATTGACTTTTATTTTTGAATTTTAGTATAGCATCCATTTTTTCTTTCTCTATTTCTAGTTGTTCTTTTATCAAGTTTATTTTTTCGAGAAGAATTTTCTTTTCTTCTTCCGATTTTGAAATGTAGTAGGTAGTTATCAGCTCTTCTAGTTCTCTGTTTAAGTTTTCTATTATGCTATTTATTCTGTCGATTTCTCTAGGATAGTAATCAACATAGTTTGTTAAGAAAATCTTGTATTCGTTAGTTGTATATACTGTTTGGTAATTTGTTAGAACTACATAATTTGTTCCTATATAATTTGTGGAAATTTCGGTTTGCTTCAAACCTAGTTCTTTTAAGGATTCTTTAGATATTGAGGGTAGATTAGTGATGTTAAACTGGAATTTTCTACTTACACTGCTTTCGATGTTAGTAGAAAGTATTTCACCTTGAATTTTCATAGTGAATTCGTATTCTTTGTTTTCTATTTTTTGGAGTATATAAGGTGAAACATCGACTAGCCAGGAAAGTGAGAGTATATCATCCTGTTTTAATATCTCTACGTTTGTTATAGTATTAGATATTGAGAAGACAGGATCACCTGATAATTCCACTTTGAGGTTTCTTATATCGAATTTTTCCTTATTTTCTATAGTGCCAACTATAGCAAACGGGAATGAGGATATGATATTTGGACCTGATAAAGATAATGAGACATTTTCTAGTGATTTTATGGTATCTCCATAGAGACCGAACATAGTCGAAAAGTAGGTTAGTTGCTGTGGTGCTAGCAAAGTGTTTTTGAAGTAAATTCTCACTCCTGTATCTCTTCCTGCAAATATGCCTTCTGCGAAGCTAGCTCCGACTTCAGGTATGTACTCCCAGATGGCTTTATCTAGCTTTCTCCATGAGGCAAAAACGATTTTACTTGGCATGGTTACCCCGCCAATATCTGAAAGTATTCCCATAGTTTTTACTTTTGGGTTTTCTATTTTATCGAACGAATACCATAGACTGGGCATGTTGTTTTCGTAGAAGACTGTTTCATTATCTATTTTCCCATAGCCTGGCACAATGAATGGCGCTTTGTCATTTTCACCTAGAACTGTGTCAAGTAGGATGCTAACGTTAACAGTGTGATCTTTATTGTCTTCGTTGACGATAAGGTATGATATTTTCACAATATCATCTCGAAGAGTGAACACATTCGTTACTATCTCAATTATTTGTATGACTTTTATTTTGTTAACTTTATTTGGTCTCCACGTTGCGATAATCTTGTTACCAGAAGTAGTGGGGTGAGTCTCAAAATACCCATCAGTACCTCCTATTGTAAAAGCTTCTTTATCTACTAATACAGTACCGTAGGAAGTAGGTGGAAGTTTGTCGAAAAGGATCACTTTGTTGTCGTCATTAGGGTTTTCGGGATCTCCCTTCAAAGTTTTTATAAAAAATCTGCCTGTAGGATTGTCTACAATCACCTCTATGTATTTAGAGGTGATAGATATCGCAAAAACATATGGATAAAGCAAAAGTATTAAGGTACAACAAAGTATAAACCTAGTCATATTATTTTCTTGAATTCACTTTTTTATACATTTCTCGCTCACTAACATATGAGTTAGACAGAGGTAACTCGAGTTTTACATAGCTAGTTTCTTCTTTGTTACTGAATCTCAGATATTTTAGGTCGACGTTCATAGCGGTAACATATCTACAGACCATGGAAAAATAAATTTCTGGTGTGTGGGGGTAATCTGAAAACTCAGAAGTATTTGGGGTTTCCTGGAATTTTTGAAAAAGTGTTCTTATTCTTCTCTCGTGTTCTTTAGGAATTGATTTATTGTTGAAGACCTTTACTTCTATTTTTTGCTCGTCTGGTAGGAGAGAAAACGATATGAAAATATTTTTTAATCTCAATTTTTCTCTTGCGTAACCCAGAAAACGTTCATTTAGAAGCATAGAAACTTTCGTCTCATTTTCATGTTGGCCTGAAATAACGTAAATTACGTTCATAGATGAGTAGTAATTTGAGATCTCCTTAAAAAGCATATAAAGTAGATCTTTGTATTTTTCGTAGATTGTTCGGTTAAATATCGTGTAGACTAACTCTTTTGCTTTTCTTTCGACCTGATCATCCGGTACATAGAAGATAAGTTCAAAATCTTTTTTATTCTTATTCAGTAAAGAATACATTTGTCCCTCCCAGTAATAAATATATATAAAAATCGGAAATAATGAATTTTCTGTTATTTTTTGCACAACATCTTAGAAAATGTAAACTTGCTAAATAAATTTCTTTATTCTCTTAGTGCATATTTAGGGTAACTTCCCACCCAACCCACCCTGAGGCTAAGGAGGCTAGGCCTCTCTTATTAATTATAGGGGGCTTTCGCCCCCTAAGAATACCCCCCATTATTTAAAGAGAGTGTCCTAGACACCCACCCTGAGGCTAAGCCTCATTTCTCAATTATAGGGGGCTTGGTCCCCTAAGAGTACCCCGAACTTTTAAAGTAGAAGCAAATTCTTCTTTCTTTAAGTTAGATAGCTTCTGGTTAAGTTAAGTATAACTCTTGTTTGCTATTTAGTAACCTATTTAGGGCAATCCCCACCCACCCAACCATAAATTGTTATTCTAGAGGGCTATGCCCTCTAAGAGTACTCCCTTTTTTAAGAGATTAAACCTGATTAATGGGGCTTGGCCCCCTATTTTAAGAGAGTGTCTTAGACACCCCTATTTTTTAGAAAAGTGTCCTAGACACCCCCGTTTTTTAAGGAAAGTGTCTTAGACACAAGTGCCTTAGGCACAGTGCTTTAAGCACCCCACCCTAATTGTTCCCTTCTAAAAGGGAAAGTTCTTGAGCTTTGTTATCTAATTATAGAAAAGAGAGTAAGGATGAGTTTATAATACTTTTTAGTGTACTTTCGTTGTAGGGAGGGAAAAATATGGAAGACATCTTAGAAGAAGTTAACATTGATGTCAAAGAGATACAAAAAATTTTGCCTCATAGGTATCCTTTTTTACTAATTGATAAAGTTGAGAGGATTGGTAAATCGAAGGCTGTTGGTTACAAAAATGTAACTATAAACGAATGGTTTTTCCAGGGGCACTTTCCAGATTACCCTATAATGCCAGGTGTGCTTATAATTGAAGGATTAGCTCAGTGTGCAGGAGTTTTAGCTCTGAAGAGCATAAACTACAGCGGTGATAAGCCGCCTCTGATATTTTTTGCTGCTATCGATAATGTTAAATTTAGAAACCCTGTCTTCCCAGGAGACAAATTGATCTACGAAGTTGAGGTTATAAAGATATCCTCGAAATTTGGTAAGTTCAAGGGTGTCGCTAAAGTAGGGGATAAAATATGTGTAGAAGCAGAAATGATGGCATATATTCAGCAAGAGGAATAAACCATGTCTAGTAATATACATCCTACCGCAGTTATAGAAGGAAATGTTGAAATAGATGATGCAGTAATAGAACCGTATGTCGTGTTAAAAGGAAATATAAAAATAGGTAAAGGCACCATTATAAAGAGTGGTACATGTATCTATGGGAATGTAACGATAGGGATAGATAATACAATCGGACCAAATGTTGTGATAGGATCTGATCCACAAGATCTTAGCTATAGTGGCCAAGAAGTTGGACCTGTGATCATAGGTGATAAAAATATAATAAGAGAATTTGCAACAATCCATAAACCAACTAGTATAGAAAGAAAAACCACAATCGGGAACGAATGTTTATTGATGGTGGGGACACATGTAGCGCACGATGTTACAATAGGAAATAAAGTTATTTTAGTAAACTACGCGCAGATCGCAGGATTTGTGGAGATCGATGATGGGGCTTTTATATCTTCGATGGTGGGTATACACCAACACTCGAGAATCGGAAAATTTGTTATTGTAGGTGCGCTTTCTAAAGTTACACAAGATGTACCACCTTTTACCATGGCTGTAGGTAGTCCTGCAGAAGTGGTGGGAATAAACTCAGTCGGTTTAAGGAGAAACGGGTTTACACCTGAAGAAAGAAATACTATAAAAGAATGCTACAAAATAATATATAACTCACAGTATAACATAACTGAGGCAGCAAAAAAATTGCTAGAAATATACCCAAACAACGAAATTACGAAATATATATCGGAATTTGTTATTTCTTCTAACCGGGGAATAGTTAAAGGCTTCAGAAAGGAAGAAAATGTCTCTTTCTAGTCTGGTATGATAGACTTTAGGGATAAAAAATACAGTTACCATCTTACAGATGAAGACATTAAGAGAATAAATAAACCTCTTTTAGAGTACGAAGAAAAATTGAAGCTTAGGAAAAGAGGGAGAGTATATATCTACGGGATATTTTTTCTGATTGTTATAGTAGCTTTCATACTCTGGAGAGAATATAACATAAAACCATTTCCGTTTATTCCTGATTCGCCGTTTGCTAAAAGGCAATATATAATCTCTGAAAATATAGAATTAAAAGGTGGTGTTGTTAAAATTAGGATCTCGAGATTCGATGAAAAAAACCTGTTGATAATTTCCGAATACAATGGGAAGGCAGAAGTAGCTATATCGTTTAAGATGGGAGAGAGAATTTTTGAGTCGAAACTTTCTCTGGAAAGAAATGTTGATTCGAAAATTATTCCTATCTTAGAAAATAAACTTTCTATAGTTTCCGGAGAAAAACTACTGGTAATCGATAATGTTGAAAGTTTAAATATTCTGAAATAAAATCCTTTTAGAGGTGAGTTTTATGCCACTTTTGAGTATTAGTTATCTAGGTCATTCTTGTTTTTTGGTTGAAACTGAAAATAAAACGAAAATACTTATGGATCCTTATGACAAGAGTGTTGGATATAGTATGGAACCTGTATATGCTGACATTGTAACTATTTCCCACGAACATTATGACCATAACTACCATAGACTTGCTCTAGGTAATCCTAAAATACTAAAAGGAACAGATGGGGGAAGATGGGTTGGAATAGATACTACTATAAATAATATAAGAATCTACACTATATCAGTTTACCACGACGAAGAAAACGGTATGAGAAGAGGCAAAAACTCAATATTTGTGTTTGAAACTCACTATAGTGGTTTGTCCGTAAGATTTGCTCATCTTGGAGATTTAGGACATGACCTAAAACCGGAAGATGTAACAAGAATGGGTAAGATAGATGTGCTTTTTATTCCAGTTGGAGGATATTTCACAATAGGTCCCAAGGAAGCTGATAGTATCATATTTAAAACGTCGCCCAAAATAATAATTCCCATGCACCACAAGACTAGTGCAACTTCAACATGGCCTCTCGAACCTGTAGATACTTTTATTCAAAACAAAACGGAAGTAATACATGTAAATAACTTCATAGCCTATCTTAATGAATCCGATTTGATGTCTAAAAACATAATCTGGGTTTTGGATTACAGAAAATAAAAAACTCTAGACTTTCGTAGAAGAAAATTCACTTAAAATGTTATGAAAAAGTCCTTGTAAGGAGAACTAGCTACCTCTTCATACTCTATCTGGGTATCTACTACATAAGCCATTGAAGGGCCTACTTTCACCCTTTGGATAAACTCTTCTATTTGTGTTCTGTTGCCATAAGCTTCTATTTCCACATTCCCGTCGTGAGTATTCCTAACCCATCCTGTTATACCTAATTTTAAAGCAACTCTTTCAGTAAAGTATCTAAATCCCACACCTTGGACTCTTCCTTTAACTACTATTCTAACCTTGAGCATGGCTTTTTTATTTGACTTTGTCGATTATTTTCTTTATTTTTGCCGCTTCTTCGAAGTTTTCTTTTGTTAAAGCGACATTTAATTTATTTAGCAAATATTTTCTAAATTTTTCCTCTATATAGATATATCTATAGGCTTTTGGAACTCTACCGTTATATCGATAAGTATCTATCTTTAGATCCTTTGCAAAAACTTGCAAACATTTTACACACCTAATTCTGCTGCTCTCCAAAATCTCTTCTAGAGTAGAATTACAAGAAGGGCACTTTTTGATATCTTTTTTATTAATTGGATTATTGCTCTGAGAAGTGTCTACAACATCATTTGTTTTTGCGTTAACAATCTTTTTAAAAGGTTTTAAAAAATCGTCGTAAACATCAAATGAGCTCTCTTCTCTAAAGAATAAGCTATTCAGTATCTCATCGATATTCCCAAAATTTGATATATCTATTCCAAGCTTCTCCGCACAGTCTTTACATAACCCTATGGTTGTTTCATTATTGTCAACTGCTACTTTCACGGTAAGTATAATCTCTGGTTTACCACATAGAGAACATCTCATCGATTTCCTCCAAGTAATATAATAATATATTTGCTGGATTTTTACAACAGAAATTTATCGGACTTAACTAAAATTTAAAGATTCGCAGGTAAATTTATCTAGTAAGAGCCGAGGTTTATATTAGCATCCTAATTTATAGCAATTCCCCCCCAACCCACCCTTCAGTTTAATTCTAGGGGGTCCACCCCTTAAGATTACCCTCGAGGCTAAGTCTCTTTACTTAATTGTAGGGGGCTTTGCACCCTATTTTAAGAAAGTGTCTTAGACAAAGTGTCTTAGGCACCCCTAATTGTCCTTTTTAGAAGGAAAAATTTTTGTTAGATGGAAATTTCTGCTTTTTTGATAGAAATTGTTGAAAATATCAACTCTAAGATAGAAATTCCTGAGTAAGGGTTAATTTTCTTGATTTACCGATTATTTTTATTGATAATTTTTTACAAGAAATGAAAACATGTATCAGAATACTTTAAGCTATAACATATTTGTCGATGAGTCTAACATAGAAGTTTTTGTGGACCTGAGTGTCTTTGATTCTTATAAGGATTTCTTGGCAAATGATTTTATTTCTCATTTGTTTAGTAAAATGGAAAATGCCACTGTCCAAAAACTTTGGGATTTTCTGTATCATAACTCTATTGTTGAAGCTTGGTGGAAGGATGAATACATATATTCCGATTTTTTGGTTAATTTTAGTAAGCATAGAAAGATATACCCGAGAAGTAGGATGATCCTTTTTGTAAGAGAAAGGTTATTACCTTTTAACATATATCCATCAAACGTTTTTGATTTTCTTAGAATATCCAGCTCTAGAAAATTGATAAAGTTTGACCAAATAATAATAAAATCTAGTAGAAAACTTTTTGAATGTGAACTTTGTAAAAGAAATGTCTACATAACTGAATTAGTCGAACATATACAGGTTAGTAAGGGAATATGTGTATATTGCTACGGAAACATGACACCAGAAGATAGAAAGAAAGTTGAAAATTTTACTCTAAAGATGAATCGATTAAGTGAGACATGGAAGATACTGACACTCGAAGAAAAAACAAAATTCATCTCCAAACATCTCAAAAAAACTCTGGATATAAAATCATTCGATGATGTTAAATATTTTAATAAGCTAGTTGATGAAATAGCACATACTGAAGATTTCGCAAATCTAAGTGAAATATTGAGTTCTGAAATTATTCGTAACATGATGCATGATTTAGATAAAAATCTTTTTGATATATGGTGGGAAAGGGTAGAGCTTAGAGGTATATCAAATGAAACAAAACCAAAAGTATAGCTTTTTTGGTAGAAAAAATAACGTTAGACAAAAACATTTTAGTTTCACCAGAGAAGAATCAGGTGTGTATTATAGTGTAAATACCAATAAAGTTATAAGTGTTTGCGAGATTTGTAATAAAGATCTATATGAAGATCCCTCAAATCTAGAAGTTAATTCGAAGTTGTATCATTTTGATTGTGTTGTTTCTAAACTTAAATCTGTTTATACTCTTGCTGAAAACCAAGAGATTATGTACATCGGTAGCGGTAGATTTGCTATTATTTGGCTAAGCTCCTCAAAACGCAGAAGTCCTGAAATAATAAGAAAAATAAACTTATCAGAAGTGCTATCATGAAATTCACAAGCGATATAGTTGGTTGTCTCAATGGAATATACAGGCTTTTTAAGTCTGGATACTATGAGCTACAGCGTATTTCTTCTGTAATTTATAAATCTTCGAATCAGGATTTGAAAATTGGTCTATATCAGAAGTTTTCTGACAAATATCTCCTTTATTTTCATACTTCATCGTTTGATGATACACATTTCCCCGGAATTATAGAGAAAGATGAAATTTCAATACGAGATTTTTCGTATGTGAGTGGCGAAAACGATGTTTTATTTTTTGATTTTTTACTTTCCTTTTATTTTCTTGAAAGAGATCTCTTGATAAGGTTTGTTCTCAGAGATGTTGATCGGGAAGATATTGAAATATTAAGAAGTGTAGTATATTCATTTTCTGAAATGTTTTCGAGCTATGAAAAAATCTCCTGGATGAATGAGATTATTAAAGTCTTTGAAGAGATATCAAATATTAACGACATAAATGAAGTTATACAGAAACTTGTAGAAGTGAACAAGAAAATATTTAGAACAGAGGGTGCTTCTATATTGCTACTAAATGAGAAAACCAATGAACTTTATTTTAAGGCTATAGATAGTGAGAAGAAAAATATAATAAGGGACATTGTAATACCTCCTGGTAAGGGTATAGCGGGGGAATCATTAATGAAAAATAAAACAATAGTTGTGAATGATACTTCATCGGACCCAAGGTTCTACATGGAAGTTGATAAAACTTCTGGCTTTAAAACGAAAAAATTGGTAGCAACACCGATTAGAGTGCTTGGTAGAGTAATTGGGGTGCTTGAAGCTATCAACAAGTCTGACGACTCCAATTTCGATGAGAAGGATATAGAAACCATAGAAGTTGTATCTAATATAGCTGGAATAAACATCCAAAACTCGCTTTTTTACGAGAAACTTAGAAAGATACTAATAGATGTCATAAAGTCACTTATAATAGCTTTAGAGGCCAGAGATGAATACACAAGAGGTCACTCTGAAAGGGTTCAAATGTATTCGCAAATAATAGGTGAAGAGTTAGGTCTTCATAGGGATGTATTAATGAATCTACAACTTTCAGCAATTTTGCATGATATAGGCAAAATAGGAATACCCGACAGTATTCTTAGAAAAGATTCCAAGCTTACTGAGGAGGAATTCGAAGTGATAAAGCAGCATCCTCTCATCGGTTACAAAATCCTTTCTAGTATAGAGGATATCGAAGAAGAAATACTAAATGGAGTACTTTGGCACCATGAAAGATATGATGGTAAAGGTTATCCAAACAATCTCTCAGGTAAGAAAATACCTTTCTTTGCCAGAATAATAGCTGTAGCAGATACATTTGACGCGATGACATCAGACAGACCTTATAGAAAAGGATTACCTCCTGATACTGCGTTTGAGGAAATAATCAGAAATAAAGGTTCACAATTCGATCCTGAGGTTGTAGAAGCTTTCTCAAATGCTTTTGGCAAAATACTTGAAATAACGGCAGCCAAAAAATAGCTGCCGAGTAAAGTGTTATTCCTCTACTATAGCTAAGAGATCATCATTTTTTAGGATTAGATATTCAACGTCATCAATCTTTATTTGGGTACCAGCATACTTGTCATATATTACCTTATTACCAACCTTGACTTTTATCTGGTCAGAATCACCAACCGCTTCTACTATGCCCTGTTGGGTTTTTTCCTGAGCTGTCTGAGGTATGTAAATACCCCCTTTAGTTTTTTCTTCAACTTGTAAAACCCTGACTAAAATCCTATCACCTAGTGGTTTAACTTTCATACGACACCCCCAATACAAAGACAAATAAAGAGAAAAGAAACAACTACTGTTGTGCTAAATTATAATAAATTTTAGATACTTAGTCAAATTGTGTTAAGGATGTTACAGAGGTTTCTACTTAAGAATTTTTCCTAGCATCTATCTAAGGTAACTCCCCACCCCCCGCCCTTAAGTTTAATTCTAGGGGGGTAACACCCCCTAAGAATACCCCCGTTTTAAGAAAAGTGCCATAGGCACCCTTAGGCACAGTGCTTTAAGCACCCTTAGGTGCCCCTCTAAGGGTACTCCCAAAGTAGATTCTTAAAGCAAGTTTATTATCTTTAGTGTAGCACTTTATCTAGGGGAAATCCTCACAAGCTATTTAGTAGGAGGCTTTGCCCCTACCTCAAGAAAGGTAGATCTGGAAGATATCAAGAATACATTTTTAGTTTACTTTTCAAAAACCCTCCATTACTAAAGTAAGAATTCTTCATAGTATCAGGAAACTGTGGAATCAACCTATCGATATTCTAAGTTTTTTGAGCTCTTTTTTAATCACCTTCATAGGCACACCTATAATACTTTCGATATCACCTTCTAGTATGTCTATCATCCCACCTGCTATTTCTATAGCTATCCCTCCAGCCCAGTTTTCAACAGGGTTATTATTTATATAATCATCTATTATGCTCTCCTGAACATTCTTAAAAAACACAGTACTTCTATCAAAACCATTTATAAATATTCCTTCCATTCCCACATAAATACAGTAGCCCGTGTATATTTCCTGAAAATCATTTCTATAGCTTAACAACCATTTTTTAGCTTCATCTTTTGACCTCGGTTTATGCTTTATTATTCCACTATGAAACACCACAGTATCAAAAGTGAATACCAAATCTTGGTCCTCTATTCTGGTATTTTGTATTATGTTCTCTGCTTTTTTGAAAGCAAGAAACGAAGAGAGAAACTCCGGTTTTGAAGAATAATAACCAAGTTTTCTTATAAGTTTATTCTCGTCCTCGGTATGAGTAACTATCTCAAACTCGCTAAAATACTTAGAAAAGATCTTCTTTCTACCTTCCGATGCACTACCTAGTAATATTCTCATATTACCTTTATTCTTTACGATCGAAACGGTAATTTTTAAATTTCATTTGAAAAGATTCTCCTTATCGGCAACTTCCTAAAGTTTCTCCCAACAGTATAGTCCCTACTCGATAAAACTCTTCTAAGATGCGAACATCCGTTCCATATTTAAGATAGATGTCTATGTTAACTTTTTAAAGTATAAGCAAATTCTTCTTTATTTAGGTCAGATAGCTTATCGTTAAGTTAAGTATAACTCTTGTTTGCTATTTAGTAACCTACTTAGGGTAATTCCCACCCGCCCTTTAGTTTAATTCTAGGGGGTTAACACCCCCTAAGAATACCCCCGTTTTAAAAAGTGCCTGATGAGTTTTCATTCTTTCCTTAAAGTTAGGGTAACTTTTGTTTGGTTTTTAGCATAATATTTAGGGTAACTTCCCGCCCACCC
>FWWL01003246.1_pt1 | contig 30429 bp, 28 predicted proteins | sample 2228331 | NCBI WGS metagenome assembly FWWL01 (sample SAMEA103939775, study PRJEB20133) | metagenome
CCATGGTCCGACGTCATGATCACGCGCGTCGTCCCGGCGAGGCCGCTCCGCTCCAGCGCGGCGAGGATGCGCCCCACATTGTCGTCGAGGAAGGAAAACCTCAGAACAGCCAGGCGCCGCGCGGCAACAACATTGGGTCGTTATGTCATGACTTAACTCTGAAGGCCGGTCAGGAGCAAACCATTATTTACCTGCTGGGCGTTACGGACGAACCAGAGACCATTCCGCAATTGGTCGAGCGGTATCGGCAACCCACAAACGTGATGGCCGCCTTCGACGCCCTTCAGGCCGACTGGCGTGACTACTTCAGCAAGTTCCAGGTCGAGACTCCCGACCACGAGATGAACGCGATGCTCAATGTCTGGAATCAAATCCAGTGTCGCGCCACCTTGTTCTGGTCGCGCTTCGTCTCGGCCTACGAGACGGGGCTGGGACGCGGCATGGGCACGCGCGATTCGGCCCAGGATACGCTGGCTACCGTGCACAATGCCTCACAACGGGCGCGCGAAACGCTCTCCATGCTGTGGAAGCTGCAATTCCAGGACGGCCACACCTGGCACCAGGTATATCCGCTCACAGGCGAGGGCGGTCCAGGCCTGGCGGCGGAATTCCCAGAGTGGCCGCAGTGGTTCTGTGATGACCATCTCTGGCTGGTACTGGCGACAGTCGCCTACCTGCGTGAGACGGGCGATATGGCCTATCTCGACACGATCTTGCCCTATCAAGATGGCGGTGAGGACACGGTCTGGGGGCATATCCTGCGCGCGGTGGACTTTACCCTCCACCATCGCGGCCCACATGGCCTACCGCGCCTGGGCTTCTCGGACTGGGACGATACGATGAATCTCGATCACGGCTCCGGCAAGGCCGAATCGGTCATGGCCGCCCAACAGTTCTGCCGCGTGATGTTAGACCTGGCGGATTTGTGCGAGGCATTGGGGAAAGCCGAAGAGGCGCAACGTTTCCTGAGTCTCAAGGAAGAGATGACGGCGATCCTCGAACAGGTAGCCTGGGATGGGAAATGGTACGCGCGTGCCTTCGATGACGAAGGACGGCCGGTGGGTGTGCAGGGCGAGCGTTATCATCAAATCAACCTGAACACGCAAACATGGGCCGTGATTGGAGAATGTGCAGCCCGCGAACGCGCCGAACAAGCCATGCAAAGCGTTCATGAGAAACTCAATACACCTTTCGGGATCGCGCTCCTTTGGCCCCCATACGAGGGGAGCGATCCGCGCGTGCGCGGCACTTCGACCTATCCCCCCGGCGCCAAGGAAAACGGCGGCATTTTCAGCCATGCCAACACCTGGGCCGTGATTGCCGCCGCGAAACTAGGATGGAATGACCGCGCCTATGAGTATTACCGCCAGCTGCTACCCCTGGCACGCCAGGATAGCGATCACTACAAAGTAGAACCCTATGTGTACTGTGGCAACATCGCGGGCCCTACCCATCCCCAATTTGGCTATGGGCGCAACGCCTGGCTTTCGGGCACGGCCTCCTGGATGTTCGTCGCCGCGACGCAATGGATTCTAGGCATCCGCCCTACCTTCCGGGGTCTGCAGATCACGCCGGCCATCCCCTCCCATTGGCGCGGCTATCGCGCCCAGCGCGAGTTCCGCGGCGTGCGCTATCATATTCGCGTGGAACGCGAGGGCAAGGGACAAAACGTAACGCTCGAAGTAGATGGGGAACCGATTGAAGGAAATATCGTCCCCTTCCCGCCCGCCGGAAAGCGCGAGGTGGATGTGCGCGTCATTTTACGGTAACGTCGAAAGGTTTCGCGCACGAGGCGCCCCGTCAGGTCAGGTCTGGCCGGCGGGGCGCTCTGGCCATACACCGGCAATGACCGTCCCGCAGGATGGACAACGGCCCTGGGAGGTGAGATGATATTCGGAAATCACGTATCCCCACCGTCGAATGAGCGGCTGGTTGCAGGTAGGACAGAAGGTAGTCTCATATTCTCCCACCTGACCGGGTAGATTGCCCGCATAGACATACCGCAACCCGGCCTCGCGGCCAATTTCGGCCGCGCGCAAGAGCGTGCGAGCCGGCGTGTTTTCCGTATCCATCATCTTATAATCGCTGTGGAACGCTGTCACATGCCAGGGAATATCGGGGGAGACCGAAACCAGGAAGCGCGCCGCCTCCCAGAGTTCCTCGTTACTATCGTTGAAACCAGGAACCACCAGCGTCACGACCTCTACCCAAAGCCCCATTTCCGTCGCCCGCCGAATCGTATCCAGGACATTCTTCAGCACCCCGCCCAGAACGCGATAGTTCTGCTGGCGCATGGACTTCAGGTCAATCTTCAAACCACTCAACCAGGGACGCAAATACTCCAGCACCTCTGGCGTGGCATTGCCGTTCGAGACGTAGACGCACTTGATCCCCTCCGCCACGGCCAGTTTGAAGATCGCGACGGCCCACTCGCTGGTAATGAGCGGCTCATTATAAGATGAGGCGATCACAGCCGCACCGCTGTGTCTGGCATACTCCAGGATTTGCTCTGGCGATATGCGTCGAATGTAGTACGCCGACTCATCCGCCGCCGGATCGCGCAGGGCCTGTGAGGAAAGCCAGTTCTGGCAATAGTCACAGTGAAAGTTACAACCCAACATGCCAAAGGTCAGGGCAATCGTGCCGGGCAGGAAGTGATAGAAGGGTTTCTTCTCGATTGGATCAGGATGTAAACCGGCGACGTACCCCCACGGCACGCGCAGCGTACCATTCTCATTAAAGCGCACCTGACAGATGCCACGCCGCCCCGGCCGAATCAGGCAGCGATGTCCACAGGCCGTGCAACGCACCACCCCATCTGCCTGAGAAACGAACAGTTCCCCAGGCGCGGTTAGCGTATCCAGCAGGTTTTGTACATTGACCATGCTTTTATTTTACCGCTTTACAGGCCGCCTCGTAAACAGTTCGCAAAGGAACATCATGGGCCTCGGCCGCGCGTTTGCAATCCTCGTATTCTGGAGCAAATTTCAGGCTACCATCGGGTAAGCGCGCCGCTTTCACGCGAATCGCGCCGTAGGGTGTTTCCACAGACTGCTGAAATCGTTCCAGCGCGTGGCGTTCCACCGCCTGACGCCGAACGCCTAGCGTACTGGTCTCGCGAAAGAGAATACCTTCGAGAACAGGCATGTCCTGCGGTCGGCAGAGAACCGAGAGCATCACTGCCGGGCGATTCTTTTTCATTTGAATCGGAGTAAAGAACACATCCAGCGCGCCGGCCTGGAGTAATGTTTCCAGGACATAACCCAGGAGTTCCGGGGTAGTATCATCCAGGTTCGTTTCCAGCAGAGACAAGTGTTCCAGGCCATCCTCTCGCTCCCCCAGGAGCACGCGTAGCAGGTTGGGGATAGGCAGGTCGCGACCGCCCGCACCGTAGCCTATCGCCTGTAACTTCATGGATGGGAGCGGCCCGAAGGAACTGCACAAGGTGGTGAGGAGTAACGCGCCGGTTGGCGTGACCAGTTCTGCCTCCAAATCGAGGCCGTAAATCGGCACACCCTTGAGCAAGGCCAGCGTAGCCGGTGCCGGCAGTGGGATCATCCCATGCGCGCCCTGAACAAAGCCCCGGCCAACAGGTAATGGCGAAGCCAGAACTTCTTGCACGCCCAGCAAATCCAGCCCGATCAACGCGCCGACGATGTCCACGATCGCGTCGGTGCCGCCTACCTCGTGAAAGTGTACCTCCTGCAGCGAGGTAGCGTGGATAGCGGCCTCGACCTCTGCCAGCCGCTGGAACATGCCATCCGCCCGCTCCCGAATTGTCGGCGGGAGAGCGCTACGAGCCAGCAAAGCCTGGATATCGGCCAGAGAACGCTTGGGAAGAGGAGAGGACTGCTCCGAAGAGGCACGCAAGAGGACATCCACCTTCGTAGCCCGCAAGCCATTCTTGACCACCTGGCGCGCCTGTATCTCGAACTCGTGGTCTAGCTGGAGAGCCCCCAGGCGTTGACGCAGATCGTGGAGAGAAACACCGCTATCCACGAGTGCCCCCAGAATCATATCGCCGGAAACGCCGGCAACGCAGTCAAAGTAGGCAATTTTCATGGAGTCTCTTCCGTAACCTGCAGGATGCGATGGGCTAGGACGGCCGCCCCAAACCCATTGTCAATGTTGACCACCGCGACGCCGCTCGCGCAGGAATTTAGCATGGTCAGCAAGGCCGCCAGGCCCTCGAAACTGGCACCATAGCCGACGCTGGTCGGGACTCCGACGACCGGGCAGGCGACCAGTCCGGCGATCACGCTGGTCAAGGCGCCTTCCATGCCGGCCACGCTGAGAATCACCGAGGCCCGGTGGAGGAGCGGCAGGTGTTCCAACAGCCGATGCAGGCCGGCCACACCCACATCGTAGGTGCGTTCCACCCGCCAACCCAGGAATTCCAGCGTCTGGGCGGCCTCTTCAGCAACGGGCAGGTCCGCTGTCCCGGCGGCCGCCACCACGACGTAGCGCGCCGCGTTCCTTTTGGGTGGTTCCCCCCTCGCCAGCGTGATCAGGCGCGAGGTAGGATCGTAATGTGCCTCAGGGATTGCCCGGCAAACGATCTCTGCCAGTTGCGGGGCCAGGCGAGTGCCCAGCACGCGCGCGTGGTGTTCCCCCAGGCGTTTCAGAATCGCCACGATTTGTTCCGCCGTTTTCCCCTGACAGAAGACGACCTCCGGCAGACCACTGCGCAGGGCGCGGTGCAGATCAAGGCGGGCATAGCCCAGGTTTTCGTATGGCAGGAGTCGCAAGCGTTCGAGGGCGGCTTCGGGCGTCAGTTCGCCTTTGGCCACCGCTTCGAGCAATTGACGAAGAAGAATCTCATCCATCGCGTCAGGAAGAAGGCGGAACAGACAGGGCCTCGTTCATACTTCCGCTACGAAAACCCTCCAAATCCAGAGTAACGTACGTGTAACCGAGTCCCTTGCACTGACGAGTAATCTCCTCGCGCTGCGCCAGCAAGCGGACGAACTCGGATGTCTCGACCTCAATCCGCGCCAGGATACCATGATGTCGGACACGCACCTGTCGAAAGCCCATGACACGCAGGATTTGCTCGGCCTGGTCAATGCGCTGCAACGTCTCGGCGGTAATCGGCGTCCCATAAGGAACGCGCGAGGCCAGGCAGGCGGCAGAGGGCTTGTCCCAGTTGGGCAAGCCCAGTTCTCGGGCCAGTTGACGCACTTCGGCCTTGGTCAGGTTGGCCTCCTGAAGTGGACTGCGGATGCCGTAGCGCAAAGCCGCCTGGCGACCTGGCCGGTAATCGTGGGCATCGTCAGCGTTACTGCCATCCACGACCGCGCGATAGCCGTTTTCCCTGGCATAGGCGACGAATTTGCCGTACACCTCCTCCTTGCAGAAAAAACAGCGCTGCGGAGTGTTCGCCAGGTAATTAGGATTGGAAAATTCCTCGCTCACCACGAGGACATGTCTCACGCCAATTTGCCTGGCAAGCGCCTCGGCCTCCTGCCGATCGCGCTCAGGCAGGCTGGGTGAGACTGCCGTCAAGGCGACAACGTTCTGCTCGCCCAGGACGTCGCGCGCTACCTTCAAGAGCAAGGTGCTATCCGTCCCTCCGGAAAATGCTACGACCACGCGCCCCAATTCGGCCAGGATGGCTTCCAGGTGACTCTTCTTGTCATTCATTAGGGTTAGTTCTCCTGTTCTTTCCACATCTGCTCCAGACGGTTATCACCCACGTTGAAGTAGCGAGCTTCCGGGTGATGCACAATGATCGCGGCCGTAGACTGCTCAGGCACCAGTTGATACGCCGCCGTCAGGGACATGCCCAGTTCTTTTTCAGCAGGCAACAGGTCGAAAACTTTACGGTGGTCGCTCAAATCCGGGATGGCAGGGTAGCCCCAGGAGTAACGCTTGCCCTGATTCTCGGCCAGACCAAGTTCGCGACGGATGTGGCGGTGCAGGTACTCCGCGGCGGCCTCCGCCGTCTGCACGGCCAGGCCGTGGACGAAATACATTTCGCTATACTCGCCGGCGGCCTGGAGTTGTTCGAACTTCTCGGTCGCCTGGGCTCCAACGGTAACGACCTGCAGTGCCACCACGTCCATTTGTCCGGAGGATACGGGAGCAAAGTAATCGGCCAAGCACAGGAAATCGCCTTCGCTCTGGCGCGGAAAGGTAAAGCGCATGATTTCCTCCGGCGTGCTGGATTCGATAGTCTCTGGGGCATAGAGGATCAGATCGTCGCCGTCTGCCTGGCAAGGCCAGTAACCGTAGATTCCCTGCGGCCTGAGCCAGCCGTTCTGGATAGCATCCCTGGTCATGCGCTGCAAGCGTGCCTCGAATTCCGCCCGCAGACGCTCCCATTCCTCGCCGTGAGCATTCTTCGCGCCCCAGGAAAGACGGAAGAGGTCGTTCTTGGGCAGGCATTGGAAGACCAGTTCCAGCGGCATCTGGCGTACGATGTGTACCCCCCATTGGCGTGGGAACGCAATCGGGCGAGGCGACACGTTCGAGCGGCGCGACGGCGACGGTTGCGCACCAGCCCTCCAGCGACCCAGCTCCAGTTCGGCCTCGCGGTGAATGCGCTCGAGGAGAGCCACGCGAGCCTCAGGGTCAATGAGCGAATCCATGACCGCCAGGCCTTCGAAAGCATCCTTGCAGTAGAAAACACCCGGCTCATACGGTACGCCGTCTTCCGTAAAAAGAATGCGCCGCCCAAAACGGCGATTAATGGCCGCCCCGCCGATCAGGACCGGGAACTTCAACCCGCGTCGGTGCAACTCGTTCACGATGAGTGGCATCTGCCGCGAGGTACTCACCAGCAGCGCGCTCAGCCCAATGGCGGTAGAATTCACCTCCACAGCCTTAGAGATAATGGTCTCTGCCGGGACCTGTTTGCCCAGGTCAATCACGGTGTAGCCATTGTTCGCCAGAATCGTTTTGACCAGGTTCTTGCCAATATCGTGCACATCGCCGTAGACAGTGGCCAGCACAACGGTGCCCTTGCTGACGCCCTCCTGCTTCTCCAGATACTGTTCGAGGTGGGCAACCGCTTTTTTCATAACTTCAGCCGACTGCAAGACAAAGGGCAGGATCAATTCGCCACTCGCGAACTTATCGCCCACCTCTTTCATAGCCGGCAAGAGAATCTCGTTCAGGACGCGCACGGCCGCGGCGTGGCGCGGCGTATGTCTCCCCCCGCTCGTCATCGCTCCTTCGTTCTCGCCTACCGCGGCGGAAAACTGGCCGATCAACTCGTCAATATCCTCCTCCACGCCCTCCTTGTGACGGTGGACAATGCGCCAGTGCAGGCGCTCGGCAGCCGTCATGCCGCGAGTAGGATCGGCAACGGCAGGACCTGCGGCTACGGTCGGTTTGAGGCTTTCAAAGTAGGCAATATACCGTTGCAACGCGTCGGCGCGACGGTTGAAGAGGAGGTCTTCGGCCAGTGCGCGGGCTTCGGCCGGAATATCGGCATAGGGAATGATATGCTGAGGGTTAACAATCGCCGCATCCAGGCCAGCGCGTACAGCATGGTAGAGCATGACGGAGTTCAGCGTCGGGCGCGCATGGGTCGGCAGGCCAAAAGAGACGTTACTGACGCCAAGCGAGCACAGGACGCCAGGCAACTCCTGCTTGATGAGGCGGATGCCCTCCAGGGTTTCGATGGCCGAATCAGCGTACTCCGGATCACCGGTTGCGAGTGTAAACGTCAGGGTGTCGAAGAGCAAGGCGTGAGCGGGCAGCCCGAACTCGTTGACGGCCATATCGTACAGCCGCCGGGCAACCTCCAGTTTGCGCTGTCGCGTTCTAGCCATGCCCTGCTCATCAATGGTCAGGCAGATAACGGCCGCGTTGAATTCTTTCGCCAGTTGAAAGACGCGTTCGGCTTTGGTGCGGCCGCCTTCCAGGTGGGTAGAGTTGATAAGACAACGCCCCGGCGCCGTTTTGAGTGCCACTTCGAGCACATGGGGTTCGGTAGTGTCTATGACGAGCGGCACTTCCACGCTGGTAGAAAGTTTTTTGACCACTCGCTGCATCAAGCGATCCTCATCCGGGCGCTCGGTCACGGCCGTCGAAATATCCAGGGCATGTGCACCGAATTCGACCTGTTGGCGGGCAATCTCTACGATGGCGTCATACTCCTCCGCGAGCAGGAGTTCCTTGAATTTACGGCTCCCCTGCGCGTTACAGCGTTCGCCGATCAGGAAAGGCGGTGGCTCTTGCAAAAGAGGCACGGCCTGCGTAGCCGAGGCCAGACGCGGCACGCTGGTCAGCGGACGCGAAGGATGGGGATAGCCACGCAGTCGTTCGACCAGCGTCTTCAAGTGCGCCGGCGTCGTCCCACAACAACCGCCGACGATGCTGATGTTGTAGCGTGTGACAAATTCCACCAGCGCTTCTGCAAAAGGTTCCGGCTCGAGCGGATAAACGGCCACCCCGTCCACGTTGAGCGGCAGGCCGGCGTTCGGGATGCAGGAAACGGGCAAACTGGCATTCTCTCCCAAGTACCGGATGGGATCGCGCATTAAATCGGGGCCGGTTGAGCAGTTGAGGCCGATCACGTCAATTGGCAGGCCTTCGAGAATCGCCAGTGCGGCAGCAATGTCGGTGCCAAGTAGCATCCGTCCGTTCGTATCCAGCGTGACCTGAACCTGGAGCGGGACCCGGATGCCTGTTTCCGCGCAAGCGCGCTGTACGCCGGCAATGGTTGCCTTGACTTCCAGAATGTCCTGGGAGGTTTCAATGAGAATGAGGTCCACCCCACCGCGCAAGAGGCCGGTTGCCTGTTCTCGAAAGACATCGGCCAGTTCGTCGAAGGTGATGTTCGAGAGTTCCGGGTCATCAGCGGAAGGGAGTTTGCCGGATGGGCCGATGGAGCCCGCGACAAAACGTTCCTGGCCGGTGTTGCGCGTGTACTCGTCCGCCAGGCGGCGCGCCAGATTGGCCGCGCTCTGGTTGATTTCGATCACGCGGTGCGCCAATCCGTATTCCGCCAGAGTAATGCGGTTGGAGCGAAAGGTATCGGTCTCGATGACATCCACCCCTACGTCCAGAAACGAGCGGTGCACCTGTTCCACAGCCTGCGGATAGGAGATGACAAGGTAATCGTTACAGCCGACATATTGCTCACCACCGAAGTGCTGGGCGGTGAGGTTCATTTTTTGCAGGTTGGTGCCCATAGCACCATCGTAAATCAGCACGCGCTGGCGAAGAGCATCGAGGTAGCGTCGGTTGGTATAGGAGTGCTGGGGCATAGTCAATCCTTTCAGGCGAGGTACCAGTGAAGAAAACGGCCTCTCTGGAGAGAGGCCGCAGGGGCTGTTTTCCTCATCTTCCAGAGTTCAGGCAGGTCACCTGCCAGAGTCTCTGCCGGATTTGGCACCTAACTTCTCCCGAAGCGGTTGCCGAGGCTTCACAGGGCCGGTCCCTCCACCTCTCGTGATGAGATTGTACCACTGACTTGTGGCCGAAGTGTATCATCGCGGAGGAGAATTGTCAAATTTGAGCAGCTGCCCAGGCGGAAAGTATTGTGAGATCGCTGTGTATCGCCTGTCGTGGGGAGCAGTACAACGGCCAGGAAAACCATCACTTCAGGCGTTAGGACGGCAGTTGAACGCGTTAGGACGGCAGTTGAACTGCCGTCCTAACGCAGGCAAAGCAAAGATTGTCTCAACTTTACCAGGCCATCTGCATAGGAAGTGGTTGCGACGCAAGTCTCTGCTTGCGAACATCGGCAAGTCGAAGATCTGCCCCACAGTACGCCAGACAAGTCTTCGTATGGGCAAGCAAAAGTTGATTCCTGTTGGCGAAGCCAGGGAAGTGCCCCGATTCAGGTCAGAGGGAGAAACGCACCATACCACCAAGGAATATTCGGAACGAACCTCACTACATGCTACAACAACCGGTTCAGCAAGGCGTCCAGTTCCTCGTTGGAGTAGTAGTGAATTGTCAGCGTGCCGCCTTTCCGGCCAGCGCGCAACACAACTTTCCAACCGGTTCTGGCACGTAAACGTTCCTCCAATTCGGCGATTTCCGGTGGTGGTGGCGGCGGAAGTTTTTGCGGCGGTCGTTCCCCGTTCAGTTTGCGGACCAGCTCTTCCGTCTGCCGGACGTTCAATTCCTGCGCCAGGATGGTACGCAGGGCGGCGCTCTGGGCCTCCGGTGTGGGGAGAGCAAGCAGAGCGCGCGCGTGGCCCTCACTGATCTTCCCCTCAATCAGGGCATTCTTGACGACATCTGGCAATTTCAGCAGGCGCAGGGTATTTGTGATGGTCACCCGGCTCTTGCCAACCCGCGCGGCAATTTCTTCATGGGAAAGGTGGAAATCTTCTGCCAGTTGACGGTAGGCCTCGGCCTCCTCCAAGGGGCTCAAATCGGCACGCTGGACGTTTTCGATGATGGCCAGTTCCAGTCGTTGCTGATCGGTAGCCTCACGGACAATCACCGGCACGCTAGTCAGGCCGGCCAGGCGAGCCGCCTCTAACCGTCGTTCACCAGCAATAAGCACATAACGCCCTTCCGTCTCGGCCGGCGTCACGATCAGGGGCTGCAACACGCCATGTTCCCGAATCGAAGCCGTTAACTCGGCCAGCTCCTCTGGCGCCAGGTGACTGCGCGGTTGTCGCGGGTTGGGAGCAATGGCGTCCACTTCCACCATGAGCACGTTTCCGCCAGCAAGGGGACGTTCTTCCTCCTCGCCGGGGATGAGTGCTCCCAGACCCCGTCCCAGGCCCGATTTGGGTGGCATAGGCTCACCTCCTATCCAGTTGGAACCACGAGGCCGTCGCCCGTCAGGATTTCATGCGCCAGGGCCTCATAGGCCTTCGCGGCGCTACAAGAGGGCGCATAGGCCGAAATGGGCAGGCCATAGGATGGCGCCTCGGCCAGGCGTACGCTGCGGGGAATAATGGCCTGAAAAACCTGATTCGGGAAGTATTTGCGCACCTCGTTGACCACATCCGCGGAAAGATGGGTACGACCATCATACATGGTTAGAAGCACACCACGAATTTTTAGCGTCGGATAGAGCGAGGCCCGCAATCGTTGGATGGTGCGCGTCAACTCTCCCAGGCCTTCCAATGCCAGGTATTCGCACTGCACCGGGATAAGCAGGCCGTCCTTGGCGGCCATCAAGCCGTTGACGGTCAACAATCCAAGCGAGGGTGGGCAATCCACCAACAGGTAATCATAGCGATCGAGCAAAGGCGCCAGCGCAGAACGAAGTCTGGATTCCCGTCCTTCGGCGTTGACCAACTCCACCTCGGCACCGGCCAGGGCCGGGCTGGAAGGCAGGATAGAGAGCTTCAGACGCGGATTATGTAAGACAAGGGCAGCAGCCGGCGCGCTTCCCAGAATGGCCTCGTAGGTCCCCCCCTTGATATTGTGTTTGTCCACGCCCAGGCAAGAAGTAGCATTGGCCTGGGGGTCAATATCTACGATCAGCACCCGCTGACCAAGTTGCGCCAGGTAAGCGCCCAGGTTAATCGCCGTAGTGGTCTTCCCCACCCCACCTTTCTGATTGACAAGCGTATACACGCGTCCCACTAGGATACCTCCAGAACAGCCTCAATCTCGGCCTGGGTAGGAATGGCCGTCAATCCCGGTCGAGTTACCGAAAGAGAAGCCAGACGGGTAGCAAAACGCATCGCATGGAGGGGGTCCTCCGTCTGTTTCAGGCGGCAAAAGAAAGCCGCCGCGAAAATATCGCCGGCGCCGGTCGCATCCACTTCGGGCTGAGGAGGAGCCTCCTCGTGATACTCCTTGCCCTGCCAGTAAAGGTCCGCGCCGGCGGCCCCCGCGGTGATCACCAGGATAGGACACCAGGCCGCCATTTCCCGGATGCGACGCTCATCGCCATTTACATCTTCCCGACTGAGGACGGCCGCGTTCGCGCGCGCGAGCATCCGTGGAGCATCTGTCCACTCGGTCGGATGGACGCGACCGCCCGTATCCCAGGCCCGCAGCCAGCCTTGCGGGGTTAGGCCCAGGAATTCTGCAGAGAGGGGTTCATCCGGTAAGATTTGCACTTCCTGAGCAATGGGTCCCAGGTGAAGAATAGTCGCTTTTCTCCAGAGAGGAGGCACATCCGCGAAAGTCAAAGAGGGAGCCAGGGCATGAAGGTATTGCAGGCGGCCGTGTTCCGTATACACATTCTCAAAGGTGGTACTGCGGTCAGCGGGTTTACTACAGATGGCGATCCCTTCCAGGGCATCGAGGGGGATCTCGCCGCCCCAGGCTGTCACCACACCCACTCGCCATCCCAGAGCCCGAGCGGTCAGAGCCGCATACGCCGCCGTACCGCCTAACTGCAACCCGCGTGATGTCCGATCGCAGGCCAGATGACCGATCACCAGATACTCCACTGTCTCGGGCAAGGAGGCAGAGGTCATGGTGAATTATACCAGGAACGTTAAAAACTCCGTTCGGCGGATGGCCCTTTACTTAGGGATGATAGTTACTTTGCGGTTAGGTTCTTCACCGATGGATTGCGTGGTCACGGCTGGATGATCACGTAGTTCCAGGTGAATGAGACGTCGCTCCGCAGCAGACATCGGTTCGAGCACCTGTCGGCGACCCGTCTTGACAGCCTGCTCTGCCATGCGGCGTGCTAGTTGGCGCAACTGGCGTTCCCGACGCAGGCGATACCCTTCCACATCCACAATCACCTGGACCCATTGTTCGGCCCGTCGCCCGACGATCAGGTTAACAATGTATTGGAACGCATTCAGGATTTCCGCGCGGCGACCGATCAGGATACCCAGGTCATTGCCGCGCAGGTTGACATAGATTGCCCGCGCACCGTTTTCGCCGGTCTCTTTCCATTCAACCTGCAACGAGGCCGGGATGCGCATCTTCTCCAATAAGTCCGAGATAACCTGTCGCACGAGAGCTGGCAAGGCGTCCTCCGCGAGCGCTGCCGGGGTCTCTGCCGTCGCTTCCGACGCGTGGACGATCAGGCGCACGCGCGCCTGACGCCCACCAATTCCCAACCATCCCTTGCTGCCCGCGTCGAGAATCTCCACTTCCACAGCTTCGCGCGGCAGATTCAGATCGGCCAGACCACGTTCAATGGCCTCCTCGACCGTTGGAGCAATCACTTCGAGGGTGGCGCGCTGGTCGCTCACTTCTTTCCTCCTTGTTTACGCGGCAACAGGTTGCTCCAGTATACCTGTCCCATCAGTGCTTGTTGTACAACACCGAGAATGTTGCTTACGATGAAGTAGACTGCCAACCCCGAGGCCAGGCTATAGGTAATCCAGCCCATCATCAAAGGCATAAAGTACGTCATCGTCTGCCCCATCTGAGCGCTGGGATCGGCGGGATTAGCGGTGGAAGGCGGTGGCACAGTCAGTTTCGATTGGATGTAGGTGGTAACCGCCACCAGGATAGCCAGCAGTGGAATCCCGACCCCGAAGATGTAGACTCGCTCCGGCTGTCCCAGATTCATCCACAGGAACTTGCTGTTCAAGGGGATCAGTTTCTCAGCATCGAACAGGGGGAAGACCCCACGCGCCAGGTAAATTAATTGCAGGGGCGAGGAGGCCAGAGCGCGCACAATGCTCTGGTACAAGGCGAATAGGATAGGTAACTGGATGAACATCGGCAAACATGAATCGAAAGGAGTAATGCCCGCCTCACGGTAGAGTCGCATTTGCTCCTGTGCCAGCTTTTCCTTGTCATCCTTGTATTTCTTGAGTACGTTCTGCCATTCTTTCGATTGTTGCAATTGCTGCATGGCTTTGGCAGAACGAATTTGCTTGGCCTGGAGAGGGTAGGTGACGATTTTGATCAGGATGGTAAAGAGAATGATTGCCAGGCCAAAGTTATGGCCGACCAGTTTGTAAATCCAGATGAGCAGATTCGCCAGCACGTTGACAATGAGTTCCCACATAACCAATCTCCTGAAGACAAGTCACAACCAACCAAAGATAGCCAAGCGGCAGGACGGATAGTCGGATACGTTGCACCATCCCATCATACCGCCTTCCGGTGTCCTAACGGGGCTTGAAAGCCCATTTTTGCGCGCCGGTTGGAGTAAGAGCGATCAGGACATAATCGCCTTCGACCGGTGCAATTAGAATCAGATCACCAGCCGCCACAGGCGCGCCGTAGAGTTTTCCGCCAACCGTCTGTTGCCATTGGGGAGTGCCTTCCAGGGTAATCGCCTGAAGGCGGCCATCCTCGCAACCGAAGGCCAGCAATGTGTCATAGAGCAGGGGCGTATTCAGGATGGCGCTGCGCGCTTCAAACTGCCAGAGCGTGTTCCCCGTCGCGGCTTCGAGCGCGTGCAGACGTCCGCTCTCGTCGCCCAGGTACAAGCGATCGTTGACTATCCGCGGCGTGGACCACAGACGCGCACCCAGCGATTTCTGCCAGAGAATTTCCCCACTGCCTTTGTCCAGGGCATACAACGTCCCATCCAAAACAGCGACGAAGAGCGGCAAAGACTCCGCCGTAGCAGGCGTTCCAAGAATCGCCGCACCCAGGTCACGTTCCCACAACTTCTCTCCGCTCTCCGCCTGGAGCGCATACACCTTGCGATCCAGAGAACCGATATAGAGCACCCCGTCCTCCAGCAAGGGCGTTCCCCAGAAGGACTGACCACCCTCGAAGGTCCACTTCAGGTTGCCCTGCAAATCCAGGGCGTAGAGACGATAATCGGCGTTGGCCGCATAGATCGTATCCTGGGCGACCAGGGGATTCGCGATATAGCGATCCCGCGCGCCCCGAAACATCCACAGGATTTCTCCGTTGAGAGGGTTGAGACTGTAGAGGACATGATCATAGCCGGCCACGATTAACTGGCCGTCCTCCGTCAGCGCCGGAGCGGCGTAGAAGAATTGGGTGGATTTCGGCCGGCTCGGGAAGTGCCATTTCTCGAGACCATCGGCCAGATTGACAGCAAAGACTCTCTGTCCAACCGCCACGTAAGCCGTATCCTCACTGACGGCAATTCCCGGCCAGGAGGCAGGCATCAACCCCTGTGCGCAACCGCTGAGCAGGACAATAGACATGAGAAACAGGAGTAATAAAAAGCACTTCGATTTCATAAGAGAGTTCCTAACTCCTATCGGACGGGATCATATCCACCCGGAGAAAAGGGATTACAGCGCAAGATACGCCAAAAGGCCATCACCCCTCCCTTCCAGACACCATACTTGTAAATTGCCTGGTAGGCGTAATGGGAACAGGATGGATAGAAACGACAGGTATTGGGAGGCAAAGCCTTCGAGAGAGTGGCCTGGTAAAGGCGAATCCCGGCCAGCACCACCCAGCGCGGCCAGTATGCGATCCGGCGTGGTAATTGGCGCAGAGGTGGTTCATCGGGATAGTCCGTGGGTAGGTACGCCATGCTCTTCCGAAGCAAGAAGCCCAGCGCGCTGCAGGAGGCTCTGCAAGGCAGTCTGGATTTCGGTGAAAGAGGCATCCAGCAGGCCGGCGCGGGCGATCAGGATCAGATCACGTCCAGGCACAACCTCAGCCAGAAAGGAATGGATCGCGGCTCGCAGGCGCCGTTTGGCACGATTCCGTCGTACCGCACCACCCAGAGAGCGACCGACGACCAGACCTACGCGCGGGAAAGGGCGTTCGGAATCGGCCACGATCAGGATGACAAGCGGATGAGCATAAGACCTACCAGTTTGTCTCACCCGTTGAAAATCAGAGGAGCGCGTTAGACGGAACCGACGCTGCACGCCACCTCGCTACCGACCTCCAACCACAATCCGGCCAGCCAGGACGCATACCTCGTTGCCCTACCAGCGAACCCGCTTCACATGCGCGTTGCTACGCACTGTGAGCCTATGCCGGCCCGCCAGCCGGCGACGTTTGAGCACCTGACGGCCGTCAGCGCTTGCCATGCGTGCCCGGAAGCCATGCACACGCACTCGCCGACGAATTTTCGGTTGATACGTACGTTTTGGAGACATAAAAACACCTCGCGATCGTTCCAATAGCCACTAGGGCCATCGGGATTTTTCTTTAGACGGAGGGGTATTATACCGTATTTTACGCGCAAGTCTCCCTACTCATTTCCACAGGCAGGTACGCAAAAGATGGACGATAGACGATGGACGATAGACGATGGACGATAGACGATGGACGATAGAGGATGGACGATGGACGGCAGGCAGGAGATTATCTCCACCTGGCCGGCGATCGTGGCGCAAATCTCTGATTTGCGCAGGCAAACCGAAGGTATGCCCCCCATTTTGCCAGATGGCTATATCACACTTCCAGCGCAGGGGACTGCCACAGCCCCTGCCAATAGAACCCACTTTCGAGGCAACACCACAGCTCCACCCTACTGTCGAAAACACACAGGTAGTGTAAAATAGAAGCGAGCGAGGTTGGAAGAATTCGCCGAATCACCGTCGCTTGGTACGGCAAAAAGGAGTCCGCCGTGAGCGTTTCGATCCAAATTAGCCTGCGTGCCCGTAAACTCGGCGTGTTGCTACGTGATGTACGCTTGAAAGCGCGCAAGAGCGTGGCCGAGTGTGCCCGTCTGATTGGGGTAACGCCCAGCATCTGGCGCGCCTACGAGTCCGGCCAAAAGTCACCCTCTTTGCCGGAAGTCGAGGTCCTCGCTTACAACATGCGCTTGCCCATGGAACATTTCTGGGGCAACCAGGCCATCTCCGATGATGCCGATCCTGCCGAGGCATTGGACCTGGAACGTCTGAAAAGCATTCGCAACCGTCTGATCGGTGCACGTCTGCGCCAACAGCGTATCAACGCTGGCCTTTCGCTCAAGACTCTTTCCGAGAAAACAGGTATTCCGACGAGTCGTTTGCGGGCTTACGAGTTGGGCGAACGCGCCATTCCCTTGCCGGAACTGGAGGCCCTGATGGCCTTGCTGGACGGTGATGTGGATGCCCTGTTGGACCAGAGCGGGCCAGTAGGTCAGTGGATCACAGAACAAAAGAGTCTACGCGAGTTCCTGCAACTCCCGCCGGAAATGCGCGCCTTTGTTTGTAAGCCGGTCAACCGCCCCTACCTGGAACTCGCCATGCGGTTGAGTACGATGTCTGTCGAGCAGTTGCGCGCGGTCGCGGAGGGTTTGCTCGAGATTACGCTATGATGGTGAGCAAGCATGACCGTTCCTGATCCAGCCGAGATTTCCGAGACGGCGAAGGGACTCTACGCCAAGCGTCAATACGCAGAGGCCGCACGCCTGTTCGCCCAGGCCGCCGAGGTTCTCGCCGCACGGCAGGATGCCCTGGGCGCGGCAGAAGCCAGGAATAACCAGTGCGTTGCCTTGCTGAAAGCCAAACGCCCTCAGGAAGCATTGACAGCCGTAGAAGGCACAGCGGATGTCTTCGCTGCCGCCGGCGATCTGCGCCGACAGGGAATCGCCCTGGCGAATCAGGCCAGCGTACTGGAGACGCTCAAGCATTACGAAGAAGCTGTGTCCTTGTACCGTCAAGCCGCGGACTTGCTCGAGCAAGCCGGCGAGGATCAGGCGCGCGCGGACGTGCTACGGTCCGTAGCCGAGATTCAGGCCCGCCGGGGCAGGCTGACGGACATGATCTACGACGAACAAGATGCACTCCTGGGCGTAAAAAAGCCAACGTTCAAGCAACGCCTGCTCCGGACGTTAATGTTACATGTGTTATGGAGAAAACGTCGCTGAAACTCCGCGTTCGTCCGGCCATCCAGGCCGATGCCAGGCCAATCGCCGCGCTGATTCACAACCCGGCCCACTTTCATCGTCATCTGGATTGGCACGCGCCTCTGGATTGGCTGGGTTTCCCCCCTTTCTTCGTAGTGGAGCAGGAGGAACAAATCGTTGCGGCCCTGGCCTGTCCACCCGACCCCCCGCGCGCGTACTGGCTGCGTTTCTTCGCCCATGCCGCCTCGCTCCCCCTGGACCAAGCCTGGGAGGCCTTGTGGGAGGCCGTGCGCGCAGCACTGGAGGAGACGGGTGCAGAGGGTGTAGTAGCCGCCATTGCTCTGCAAACCTGGCTGGCAAGAACGCTGGAGGGCAGTCAATTCCATTTGCGCCAGCACATCGTGACTCTTGAGCACGCGGCGCCGTTTCCCGTAGCTGAGCGGCCAGACTTCCCCCCGATTCGCGAGATGACGGCTACCGACCTGGAAGCCGTAGCCGAACTGGATGCTCTGGCTTTCGAATTTCTCTGGCGCAATTCTGTAGATACCTTGCAGCGCGCGTTTGTCCAGGCTGGCATGGCTACCGTCATCGAGGAAGCAGGCCAGATGATTGCCTACCAGATCAGCACGCGCAACCCTTGTGGCTGGCATCTGGCGCGATTGGCCGTACATCCGCAAAGGCAACGCCAGGGACTGGGGCGAATGCTGGTCGCCGATCTCTTGCGCAGAGCCGCGGAACACGGCATCGCCCGTCTGACGGTCAACACGCAGGATGATAATCTGGCTTCACTACATCTGTATCAAAAACTAGGTTTTCGTTACAGCGGGGAACGTTATCCCGTTTATGAATACCGTCTTGGAGAGAGGAGAGCAAATGGCCTGGCTTGAGGATGCCGTGATTGTCAATGCCCTTGTGCGGCAAGCACTGGTAGCCGCCGAGGAGGTGATGGGCACCAACGGCTTGAACGCGGTCCTGCGCGAATGCGACCTGGAGCGCTACATCGGCAACTTTCCGCCGGATGACTTACAACCGGCCATCCCGGCCCAGGCATACGCACAGTTCAACGCGGCGATCGAGGAGTTCTACGGGCGCGGCGGACGCGGCATGTTACGGCGCATTGGGCGGGCTTCCTTTCAGTATGGCGTACGCGAACAGGCTTCCTTACTGGGTATAGCCGGCGCCGCGCTGAAACTCCTACCCCATCGGCAACGCATTCGCTTCGTCCTGAACGGCATGGTCAATGCGCTGAAGAAGACCAATCCGCAGGTAGAGGCCTGGGTGGAGAAAAGCGAGGAAAAAATCGCCTACGTCGAATCGACCTGCGCGATCTGTCATGGCCGCTACAGCGAGAACCCAATCTGTCACCTGTACGTAGGTTCGATCAGCGAAGCCGTGCGCTGGGCAACCGGTCTGGATCATGAGATCATCGAGACACATTGCCTGGCGCGATGCGATCCCTACTGCCGATTTGAAGTCGGCGCGCCTGTAGCCACCTGAGTCTCACAAGAAGGAGTAACCCCATGCAGACGCTCGAATGGACCTGGGTTTCCACAGACGCCGTGAATCTGTATGCGCGCGGCTGGCTGCCGGCGCAACCGAAAGCCGTCATTTGCCTGGTACACGGCCATGGCGAGCACATTGGACGCTACGAACACGTCGCGGCGGCTCTGGGAAAAGGCGGGTATGCCCTGTTGGGCTTCGATTTGCGAGGCCATGGGAAATCAGGCGGCCCGCGCGGTCATACCCCCTCCTATGAGGCACTGCTCGATGATATTGCATCGTTCTGTCACCAAGTACAGGTACGCTACCCCGACCTGCCGCGCTTCCTGTACGGTCACAGTATGGGCGGCAACCTCGTCCTGAACTACGCTCTGCGCCGTCGCCCTGACCTGTGCGGCGTAGTGGCGACCGGTCCCTGGTTAGAACTGGCATTCCAGCCTCCAACTCTACAGGTAATGTTAGGGCGCTTGATGAATCGCCTGGCGCCAACCTTTACCCAGGAGAGTGGCCTGGATACGAAGGCATTAGCACGCGAGGAACGCGTCGTCCAGGCATACGAGAACGATCCGCTCGTCCACAGCAAGATTTCGGCTCGCTTGTTCGTTTCCATGTACGAATCCGGCCGGTGGGCGCTGCAACACGCCGCGGAATTTCCTCTCCCTCTCCTGCTGATGCATGGCGAGGCCGATCGCCTCACCTCTGCCGAGGCCAGCCGGCGCTTTGCCGAAGCCGCCCCACAGGACAAGTGCACCTTGCATTTGTGGCCGGGGTTCTATCATGAAATCCATAATGAACCGGAAAAAGAACAGGTCATGCAAGCCATGCTAACCTGGCTAGATGCTCATCTCTGCGCGTAAGGAGTGAATCATGTCAAAGTCCCAGCGTCAAATTCTGCGTGAACGTCGTCAACGTCAGCGTCGGATTCGCCTGGCGATCTTGCTAGCGGTCATTGTCTTGGGAGCTTTGGCTGTCACTGGTGTTCTGGTCTGGCTCATCCAATCGGCCAATCGGGCAGCGCACGCCAACCTTGTGGATTGGCCTCGCGTAGAACGCCCTTTGGCAGACCGTAACGCCACCGGCGATCCGAACGCCCCTATCCAGATTGTCGAATACTCCGATTTCCAGTGCCCATATTGCGCTCAGTTCAGCCAAGAGGTCGAACCGTTGTTGATAGAACACTATGTCAAGACGGGAAAGGTCTATTTTGTGTATCGGAGTATGGGTAATTTCGTGAGCGATAACATTGCCGCCTACTACCAACGACCAGCCAAGAGCGAATCAATCGACGCGGCCATGGCGGCCTACTGCGCCGCGGACCAGGGGAAATTCTGGGAGATGCACGATGGGCTGTTCGCGAACGTCCTGGGCGAGGATGTCGGCTCGTTCACGCGTGTCCGTCTCGTCGCGATTGCGGAGAAGGCCGGCTTGGATACGCAAGAATTCAAGGAATGTTTGAATAGCGAGAAGCATCGTCAACAAGCCGAACGAGACGCAGCCGATGGCCGGGCCGCCGGCGTCAGTGGCACGCCCTCGTTCGTCATCCGTTACCAGGTCAACGGCGAAACGAAAACACAACTGATTCCGGGGCTGCTGCCCTTCGAACAATTCCGCCAGGTGCTAGACGCCATCCTGGCCGAGATCGGCTCGTGATCGGGTGGCCCACTCCAGGATACCCTCGACACCGTGGAAGCCTCACCGGCCCGGCCGAGAGAAAACCCCGGAGTGGTAAAATAGACGATGGACGATGGACGATAGACGATGGACGATGGACGATAGACGATGGATAGAGTGAAGGCATTGGCTCTGACTCTAGCGGCTTGTGTTCGCAAGACCATACGAGTATGAATCTGTTTTTCGGTCAGGTATTTTCTTTCCTTACCGTCGCGCCGGGCAATCTGGTATATCACCTGGTGCTGGTGTTTTCCGTTACGGCGGCGCTGCTACAAGCCATCTTGCTCTGGCGTTCAAGCGAGTTCCCGCAAGCCAAGCGAATGGTGATCGGCCTGGCGATTCTGCTGGCGTTACAATTACTGGAATTCGCGGTTGGCGCGCTGGCCTGGCTGGGATTCTTCCCATCCCAGATGGTCCTGCCGCCCCTGGACCGGGCAATCACGGTATGGAGCCTGATCTGGATCGTCTGGCTCTGGGCATTCCCAGAGCCAGTTCGCCTGGCCGATGCCGCCGCGGGCCTGCTCAGCCTGTTCGTCTTGCCCTTGCTGGGGATAAGCCTGTTTCTCTGGATTCCCAACAGCGGCGCGATGGTTTTCAGCCAATCGTTGTTGGAGACTATCTGGCAACTGGCTTCCATCGGGGTCGTGATCCTGGGAGCGGCTCTGTTGATCATCCGTCAGCCGAACGGCTGGGGACTGGGGTTAGGTTTTTTGGGTCTGGCGTTCACCGGCCATCTGCTTTACATCATTCCCCCCCTTCCACAAAGTAATTTTCCGGGCGTGGTCCGGCTGATGCAAATGGCGGCCTACCCCGTCCTGTTGACTCTGCCGCAGCGCTTTCCGACACCGGTGGCGCGACCGCTCGCACGCCCACCAGCTGCGCCAGCCGTGACAGGCACGGGAGGAAAACCTGCCACAGAAGCACCGCGCGTCGAGCGTCGTCGCTATAGCACCGATCCCAAGACCTTTCACGCTCTCCTGACTCTGGCATCCGAAATAGAGGATCAGAACATCGGCAAGGCGTTGACACGCGCGATAGCTCAGGCCATGCTGGCCGACCTTTGCTTTCTGATAACCCCTGGGGGTAGTCAAGACCTGGTGATTGCCTGTGGATACGACCTGATTCGTGAGGAAAGCCTGGGCGGGACCAGTGTGGACGCCGAAGCCGTGCCTCTGCTGGTCAGCGCGGTGCAGCGTGGCAAGCCATTGCGCTTGCCTGCCAGCAGTACCTCGGTGGACTTGAAGGGTTTGGGGCAGATTCTGGGTTTATCCAGCCCTGGTCATCTATTAAGCGTGCCCATACCGGGCGAGAGGGCTCCCCTGGGCGCGATTCTCCTCCTTTCGCCCTATTCCAACCGTCTGTGGAGCGCCGAGGATCAGGCTTTTCTTACTAATGTAGCTGGGCTATTCGGGCCGATTCTCGAACGCGGCCGACGTGTGGCCGACCTGGAGCAGGAGCGCGAGGCCGCACTGTCGCAGATCAAGAACGCCCTGGATCGCGCCGAGGCCGCCGAAAAGAAGTATGCGAGTCTCCTGGAACAATTCGAGGCGGCTCGTCAACAGATCGTATCGCAACAAATGCAGACCGAGAACGTAGCCGCCTTGTTGGCCGCGCAGGAGGAAGCACAACAACTGATCGAGCAGTTGCGTGCCGAAAACGAACAATTGCGCGCAGGCCTCATGCCCCAATACGCCGATGCAGCCCAGCTGGAACAGGACTTACGCGCCGCCCTGTCCGATGTCGCCCGTCTGCAAAATGCCCTGGCCGAGGCCAATATGAAGATTCTCGAATTCGAGAAGGCCTCAGGCTCCGGCAGGCCAATTAGCGAAGAGCAGGTGGAGGTCATCGCCTCGATTTCGCAGGAACTGCGTCAACCGCTCTCCTCCATCGTGGGCTATACCGACCTGCTGTTGGGCGAGTCGGTGGGTATCCTCGGCACATTGCAGCGCAAATTCCTGGAGCGAATCAAGGCGGCGGCCGAACGCGTCTCCGGCTTGATCGAAGACCTGATTCAACTCACCACAATCGAATCCGTGCGTCTGAATATCCGACCTGAATCGATTGACCTGACACAAGTGGTGGATAACGCCATGGCTTACGTCAGCAATCAGATTCGCGAAAAGAACATCACCCTCCGCCTGGATCTGCTGGATCCCCAATTACAAGTACAAGCCGACCGCGAATCGCTGCAGCAGATTCTCTTCCACCTCCTGCAAAATGCCAGTGGTGCCACGCCGGCCGATGGTACGATTTCGCTGCGTATGCAGATTCAGCAGGAAGAGGAGCAAGAATATCTTCTGATTCAGGTGACCGATACCGGCGGCGGAATCCCGAGCGAATACTTACCGCAAGTCTTTGCGCGACGCTATCGCGCCGACAACGCGCTCATCCCTGGCTTGGGTGATACCGGCGTCGGCCTTTCGATCGCGAAGACCCTGGTAGAGGCACAAAAAGGGCGGATTTGGGTAGAAACCGAGGCTGGCGTCGGTTCGACGTTCAGCGTGCTGCTACCCGTCGTGATTCAGAAGGTTGCAGAAGGATAGGAGTATGTGGCGCGATCCCAAGCCATGGTTGGTTGGCTTGCTGACGGCGCTGATTTGTCTGCTCTTCGTCCTCGGGGGATTTGCGCTGTCTCTGGCGGAAGGAGCACGGATAGTAAGCCTGCCTTCTCCCTATCCCAGCCCGACGGCGCTGATATTCCCTCTACCATCACCGGAGCCGGTGCTGGCTACGCCCTCCCCCGTGCCTTCCCCTACCCTGCCCCCGCCACCTCCCTCCTGTCCGGCGCCAGCCGGTTGGGTTCCCCTGCTGATTCAAAGCGGCCAAACCATCGAATCACTGGCGCGCACCTACAACCTTAGCGTGGAAGAACTGATGCGGGCAAACTGCCTGCTGACCCGGACGTTGATTCCCGGCACGGTGCTCTATGTGCCGCCTGTCGCGACGGCCACGCGCCAGGCATGCGGCGCCCCCGCTGGCTGGATTCCCTACACAGTGCAACCCGGCGATACTCTCTACAGCCTGGCCAAATACTACGGGGTCAGCGTAGCCCGGTTGCAACAGGCAAACTGCCTAGGCGACTCGACGCTTATTGTGGTCGGGCAGGTGATTTACGTGCCGAACATGCCAACCCGTACCCCCCTCACGACGATGACGGCTACCATGACACCCAGCGCGATTCCGCCGACAGACACGCCAACTTCTTCATTCACACCCTCGCCGTCCAGTACGTGTCCCTGTACCGATACCCCCATCGTGGATACGTCAACGCCATGAACCTCCATTTCCGTTGCCGCTGGCGGTTCGCCTGGCAATTGGTTCTGGTTTGCCTCCTTTGGACAGCCTGTAGTACGCCAACGCCAAGCGCGTTGGAGATTCCCACCCTCGCACCGACCCTCTTCTCCTACGTCACCGTACCGGCCGACGCGACAGCCACACCGACGCCTTTCCGCCCCTTGCCCGGCACAGACACCCCTCCCCCTGTGCTGACGCCGCTACCTCTCTCTCCCCAGGCAACGACCCCGCCTCCCACCACCCCCACTCCTGATTTCGCCAGCCTGCTTCCTACCTCCTGGACTCCGCCTGCGTTCCAGGTGCCCGAAGGCGTCCCCACGCCCATGCCGGTGTTGACGGATAACAACATGGTCACTTTTCTATTGTTGGGATCCGACATGCGTTTGGGTACGCCGTTCCGCACAGATACCATTATTTTCGTCGCCATACGACCACAAGTGGGGCAAGTTACGATGATATCAATCCCCCGTGACTTGTGGGTATACATCCCCGGTTGGGAAATGCAGCGCATCAACACGGCCTACGTCCACGGAGCCGCGAGCGGACCCGCCGGAGGCGAGACTCTCCTCAAGAATACCATCCTCTACAACCTCGGCTTGCGGGTAGATCACATTACTATCGTGGACTTCGATGGTTTCCGCCGTATTGTGGATACCCTGGGTGGAGTGGATGTGCCGGTGGCCTGCGAGTATACTGACTGGCGCCTACGTTCCCCGGATCTCGATCCGCAGGTAGAGGAGAATTGGGAGCTGTACACCGTCCGACCCGGGATAGTACACATGGATGGTGATATGGCGCTCTGGTACGCCAGAGCACGTTCGAAGTCGAGCGACTATGATCGCAGTCGCCGCCAGCAAGAAGTCCTTCGCGCCATCTATGCCAAGGGATTACAGATTGGTGCAGTGACCAAATTGCCCCAACTCTACAGCACCTTGCGAAGTTCCGTACATACCGACGTGGATCTGAACACGCTACTGGCGCTTTCCCCCCTGGCTTTACACATTGGGAATGCCGATATTCGCAGTTACTATATCGCGCCGCCGCTCGTCACAGCCTGGGTAACATCCAGCGGAGCCTGGGTAGCCGTGCCGGATGGCGTCGCCATTCGTGCCATGTTAGAGCAGGCACTCTCACCCCACCGCCAGATGCCAGCGAAAGATAGCACCATAGTGGAGGTCTGGAACGGCACAGCGAACGAAGGTTGGGATCGCCTGGCGGCAGAACGGTTGAACTATGCCGGCTATCGGACGCGCCTAGGCCGCGCCGATCGCCGCGATTACACCCAGACCTGGCTCTACGACCTGACGGAAGACCAGGATAGAACGCGCGCCTCGCACCTGCTGAACGTCCTAGGATTGCCACAGTCCGCCTTGATCGCCGCGCCGGGTTACCGGAACGGTGCTTCCTACATCCTGATCGTGGGCGCGGACTACCAGCCCTGCTTCCGCCCCCAGAACATCCAGCCTTGAAGCAATCTTTCGCCGGATGTCGCTCACGACAAGCCTCTCCGGGCAACGGGAACAGAATAGAACGCCCTCCACAAAGACGATGGATGGCGAAGCGCCAGGTAGGCGAGGGCTCTGACTCGCCCAATCTCATCAGGCTGAGACCTGCGCCACACCACCAACCCATCCCCCGCCACTCCTATTCCTTGTCCTATTTGTTTTTGCTCACTCGTTGATCTGCCATTACCCACAGGTAGGGCGAATTGGAAATCTGCCCAATCATTTGCCCATCCCGCAAGTCAGAGGCCACAACCACTTCCCATGCAGATGGCCCGGTCAAACGGAGGCAATCTCGGCCTGGCCCCTGAGGCATGAGTGGCAAAAACGCCTGGAAAGAGACCTGGGCCGCATTCCGTTCTACCGCCTGACTCTCCCCAAAATCCCGACAAACTTGGGACACACCCATTGACCAACTCCAAATCTTGGGCCAATCGAACAAGCTGTGTACAATAGACTGCTCGTTGATAAGTCCGAGATGTGGAATTTTCTCTTCCAGCAGTCTCACCTGCTTATGGTCTATGCGGAATTTTTTGGGGGAGAATAACCGCCATGTATGAATGACCTGGAACCCCCCTCCATGGTGCTTGAACAGAACAGTGATTCGACACACAATGGTGTATTGGCCTTCTTTTTACAAACCCTTAACGTTCCCATAAAACGTTCATAACCATACTGCGATATTCTACAGTCAGGCATGATCATCACCGATTGATCTTAAGGACAGAAAATGCAATTTCAGTACTATACCTACGAACATCTCTGGAACACTACCCAGCAGCCTCGCTGCCGGGGATATCGGTCGGTAAGTTACCTGTTGCTTCTCGCGGCACTGGATAAGGGCTGGCAAATCATGAATGCTGTCCTTTCCCCCTCCTGGGATCAGAACGGATTCGTGTATGTCGTCAGCCTCCGCCACCCGACTTGTCCCGTCCATCAGGAGCTGATCCTGCCGCAGGATTCGCTTACCGAAAGCCTTTTGCAGGAAACCAGAAGCTCATATCCAGTCAATGAGCCAGCAACCTGTAGCTACGCTTGAAAGGAACGCGATTATCCTTCTCCGCACGAAAGTGAAAACGGTTTTTATACAATGTCCCCGCCGCGTGATGGCGGGGAAACTCATGAGGCAACCAACCGAGCCATGGATGCTTCTTCTGCTCATGGGAAGAATACATTTCCATTCGCAACATAGGGTGAATCCTGAACGGAATGCATCCCCCATCGCTACGATCCCACTATGAAACTTCCATCCGTTCCTCTCTATCTCCCACGGCTGCGTTGGAAAAGCCTGTACGCCAAGTTTCTCTGGCCAGTAGCCGGGCTGATGATCCTTTCCTTAGCCATCAGTACATTCGCCTTTATTGGCAGCACTGCCCTGAGCCGCAACCGGCTAATTAGCCAACGCCTTGACCAGGACATCCGCCGCGTTGCGCAAGTGTTGGCCGGACGAGCCGAAACAGTCCAGGCCGCCGCGGCCGTCTTGGTGGCCGATGAAGAGATCCGCGCTGCGCTGGCGAACAAAACCGATGTCAATTTGGCCCGTGTAGATGCCCGGGCAGTGATGGTGCGCAACCGTTTCAACCTAGATCTGATCCAGATCTATGACACTCGCAACACGGCTTGGGTCAACCTAGTCACTGCCGACTTGTTCCGTATCTCCACACTGCTGCAGGAAACTACAGAGGACACCAGTCAAGTAATTGCCGCCGATGGCCGGCTGCTACTCGTTAGCCGGGCCAGTATACCCAAGGGGGGCACGATCATTACTGGCCTCGACTTGGGCTCAGAACTCAAACGGATTGCGCGTGCTGAAAACATTGTCGCTACTTTGGGACTACAAGCCGGCGCAACGAGCATCACCAGCGAACCGGGCCTATCCTTTCAAGCATTGCAGGAACAGGAAGATCATCTCTCCCGCCAAATGGCATTGACGCTAGGCGGACAAGAAGTAACGTTAGTCGTCAGTCATTCGACGACTGAGATCAATCGAGTCATGCAAACCGGTCTATGGGTGGTCATCCTGGCATCGGCCTTGACCACTGCTCTGCTTATCTTCCTGGGCGTTCGGTTGGTCAACTCCATGGTCTACCCCATTCGGGTACTAGCCGAAGCGTCTGAACGAGTGACCAGGCATCATGATTTCCTGGCGCTTTCCAGGCCGATTGGGCACTTCAACCCTCTGCACATTGGAGAGGACGATGAAATCGGACAGTTGGCAAACGCCTTCCGACAGATGTTAGCAGAATTACAAGATCTCTACCAGGACCTGGAGAGCAAAGTTGAGGCGCGCGCCCGCCAGATTGCCATGGTTGCTGAGATCGCCCAAGCTACTACCTCCAGCCTGGACCTGGATCAGGTCCTTCGCACAGCCGTTGAACAAATCTGGGCCCAATTCCACTACTATTTTGCCGGGGTGTTCATCCTGGATCCACATACAGGGGTTGTGTCGCTACGCCAGGCAGCTGGTACCGCGACTATCGAGAACGCGAACCTTCGCATTGAACTTCCGCTAACCACAAATTCTCTCATTACCACAGCGATCAAGCAGCGTGAAAGGCAAGTAGTGCAAGATGTACGCACATCATCCGACTATCTGCCGCTGATCGCCTTGCCAAAAACCCGCTCCGAGGCAGTCTTTCCTCTAATCCATGCCGGAATGGCTATTGGGGCCCTGGATATCCAGAGTGAGGAGATAAACGCCTTCTCGGCCGACGTCGTCCAGACATTGAACACCCTGGCTGTCCAGATCGCTACCGCCATTCAGAACGCTATCCTCTACGATCGGCAACGGTCGATCAGCCGTCATCTGGCCGAGATCGATCACCTGAAGATGCAACTGCTCGGCAAGATAAGCCATGAACTGCGCACACCGCTGAATGCGATCATCGGTTTCTCGAAAATCCTCCTGAAAGGCATTGACGGCGAAATCAATGAAACCCAGCGCGCTGATCTGACCTCTATTCTCGAGAATGGCCAGCACTTGTTGCGCCTCATCAACGATATTCTTGACATCAGCCAGTTCGAGGCCGGCGAGGTCAACCTCCAGCTACGTCCAATCAACCTGCGCCAGGAAGTGCTCTTCGCCGTCTCGCACCTGCAGGAGGAACTAGAAAAGAAACCCATTCGCTTAGAGCTTGATATCTCGCCCACCCTGCCCACTGTCCAGGGCGATATTAAGCGTATTCAGCAAGTGCTGATCAACCTGCTCGCCAATGCCATCAAGTTAACCGAGACCGGCACCATTACAATTAGCGCCACTGCCAGTGATCAATGGGTCATCGTCACCATCGAGGACACGGGAATCGGCCTGGCGCCCGAGGAGATTGACAAGATTTTCCAGCCCTTCTCTCAGGCAGACGATTCATCAACTCGTAGGTTTGGCGGGCTGGGCCTCGGGCTGAGCATCGCCCGCTATATTGTCGAACTGCACGGCGGGCACATCTGGGCCGAAGGCCGTCCTGGTTATGGCTCGACCTTTACCTTCACTCTACCACTCGACCCCTCCGTCTCACGTATCTCGGCGCAGATGATGGATTTCAAGGAAACGCGCATTCTTTACGAAAGGAATGAGATATGAAACCTTCCTTGTTCCTTGTTGTCGTCCTGTTCCTACTCCTGACCAGCTGCGGTTCGCCCCAGCCAGCCACGCTGACTGTCGTCAAGGGACCGCTCGTCAATCTCTTGACCTTTGCCGGTAGCACTACCATCCAGCCATTGGCCGGCGCTCTGGGAGAAGCGTTCCAAGAGCTCCATCCCAACGTCAGCCTCAATATCGCCGCAGGCGGCAGCCGAGTCGGCATTCAGGCCGTTCACGATGGAGCGGTGGACATCGGCATGGTCTCTCGCCATCTGACCCCAGAAGAAGCAAAGGGAGTCACAGTCTACACTATTGCCTTGGATGTCATCGCCATCATCGTTCACCCCAATAATCCCCTCGAGAACCTGGAGCTTACAACTCTTACAGCGATCTATCGCGGTGAGATCACAAATTGGAGCCAGATCGGCGGACCAGATTGGGAAATTACCGTAGTCACGCGCGAGACCACTTCCGGGACGCGCGGTGCCTTCGATGAGCTGGTGCTAGGTGGGGAGCAGCCAGCACTCCCGAACTTACTGACTGCCGTTACCGCCGGCGACATGGCCGCTATGATCGCCGCCCGTCCGACTAGCATCGGCTATATCGGTTTCGGCAACATCAGTGACACCGTCAAGGTGTTGCGAATCAACGGCGTGGCGCCATCCCAGACGACCGCGCAAAATGGACAATATCCTCTTGTACGCCCACTCAACCTAGTGACCGGTCCACTTTCCCAGCCCTTAGCAAACAACTTTATCGAATTCGTACTCAGCCCAGAAGGACAGCAGATCGTGGAAGCTGTAGGCTGGGTCCCGGTTCGCTAAACCTACGATGATAGGCAGATAACTTGCCCGCCTCCGTAGGTCCCGAAGGAGAATGCAGGCGGAGCCGTCAGGGCGTCGGCTGACGGCCCATACCGTGCTACATGAGGCCTATCATACAGTCCGCCTACACAATCCAATACAGAGCGGCAAGTAAGGTATGCGCGAATCTCCGATGCTGAGGAAAGGCCAGGCGTATAGCGACGACAGTTGCTTGGCAATAAGAGCACCGCATCTTGTGAACACTTGCTTTTGAGAAAGCCCACCAAGAGGCTCTCGCTTTCCAGGCAGCCAACCGCGATCAAGACGCACAAGCGTGGACGGGATAATAGTACAAGAAGACACGTTGCTAGGCATCCCACTACGTCCGGCGGTACTCGACGCAGATGGTATTAGGATCTCACCTTACGCAGCCAATTGAACGGGATTGAGTTCCCGCAAAGCAGCGAAAGCAGATTGGATGGCGCGCAAATACAGTTTAGACTTGAG
>FWWL01003247.1_pt1 | contig 30428 bp, 25 predicted proteins | sample 2228331 | NCBI WGS metagenome assembly FWWL01 (sample SAMEA103939775, study PRJEB20133) | metagenome
GGCCTCTGGCAAGACCCTGGGCCAGATAATTGGGGGTATAGTTTAATTCCTTCGCTATGTTGAGAATGTATTCTTTCGTCTTCTTACTAATGCCTGGCCTTGCATTTAACGCACGGTCGACGGTACCTTCGGATACCTTGCATATCCGGGCGATATCTTTAATGGTAACTGACATATCGGGGCTCCTTTTATAATAGCGCGCGTGTACGCACACGAGTTATCTGTTAATTATTTTATTATATGACACTAGTTAAATCAAGGCTTTAAGAGTATTTCTTTTTTCTTTGTTGACAAAATAAGGTATGCGATATATATTTGTTACTAGATTTATTCGTGTGCGCACACGAAATATGAATTTGGTTATAGAAGTGCAGATCGATGCCTAAACTGGAGATTAATCCAAGAAGGGAACTCGGCAAAAGAGACAATAAAATTTACGGTCACTTTCTGAAGCATTTCATCGTCAAATCTATGGCGGAATCGTTAATGGAGTCCCCATTTTCCGACAGCAGCGGATTTCGTCAAGACGTTTTGGAAGCGCTTCAACGAATTGAAGTTCCCATTATGCGCTTGCCAGGCGGATGCTTTGTTTCTGCCTACAACTGGAGTAGGAAAGCAGCGCACTCCTTTCTTGATAAGGCATGAAGGGTAGAGGAATCGAATCTATTCGGAACGGACGAATTCATGGAGTATGCCGGGTGCTTGGCGCCGAGCCCTATATTTGCACCAATGCCGGGACCGGGTCTGCCGAAGAATGAGCGACTGGGTCGAATACTGCAACCTTCCTTCCGAAGGAATGTGGGCGAAACTGCGTATTGAAAACGGTCATAGCGAACCCTACAAAACATCCGGATCAGGCGGAATCCGTTACCCTGCAGTTTGGCAGTGCAAGCCAGTATTCGAATGCGGTGATTCATAGTGGTCGGCGAATCGAAAGGCGCGTACAACGATATTGGGAAAGAACAGGTTCGTGTCGTGGAACAGTCTTTAAAATGGAATGCGCAATCTGATCTTACTGTAGAGCTTCAGCCCCGTACCGTGAACGTTTTAGTAATCAAGTAACGTTATCACCATTGGTGAGACGGGTTTCTGTCAGAAGGTTTTTATCACAAAAAACGATTGGGGGAAGCAAAATGCGCAAGTCGTTCGTGTTTTTGTTAAGTATGGTTTTGCTGTTCACTATGGTATTAACCGCTTGCTCCGGCTCCAAGAACGATTCGGCTGAATCATCGTCGTCCGACAGTTCAAAGGCGCCTGACACAAGCAAGTCGACGGTAGAACCCGTTAAGCTTACATTTTGGACGTTCCAAGAACTGCATCAGCGTTTCTATGAAAATATGGCTAATAAATGGAATGAGCAACACCCCGATAAGCCGATCAAGATCGAAGGCACGGCACTCCCGTACGACGATATGCATAACAAGCTGCTCGTTGCGCTTCAAACGAACACGGGCGCTCCGGACATCGCCGACATTGAAATCAGCAAATTCGCAAACTATTTGAAAGGCAAGCCGCAGCTTGTTCCCTTGAACGACATTGTTGAACCGGAATTGAACAACATGGTCAAATCCCGATTCGATATCTACGCCAAAGACGGACAATATTACGGAATCGATTACCATGTCGGCGCCGCAGTCATTTATTACAATAAAGAAATTTTGGACAAAGCAGGCGTTAACCCGGATGAGATCAAGACTTGGGACCAGTACAAGGCAGCAGGCAAACAAGTCGTCGAAAAAACCGGCGTACCTATGACCACCATCGAAACGACAGAGCATTGGTCTCTTTGGCCGCTGATCGCCCAGCAAGACAGCGATTTCCTCGGAAAAGACGGAAGCGTTACGCTGGATAATGAAACGAATATCAAAACCGTACAGTTCTTGCAGGATCTCGTAAAGGAAAAAATCGCGATCGGCGCGCCCGGCGGATTCCATCACTCTGAAGAGTATTGGGCTTTCATGAATAAAGGCGGAGCCGCTTCGATCTGGATGCCAATGTGGTATATGGGCCGTTTTATGGAGCAAATGCCCGATCTCAAAGGCAAAATCGTGATCAAGCCGGCACCGGCCTGGACGGAAGGCGGCGCCCGTTCTTCCGGTATGGGCGGTACTGGAACGGTCGTTACGCAGCAATCCAAAAACCAGGAAATCGCCAAGCACTTCCTTGCTTTCGCCAAGCTCTCCAAAGAAGGAAACATTGAGATCTGGAAGCAGCTCGGTTTCGATCCGATTCGCTCCGAGGTATGGGAAACACCGGAGATGAACGAGCCTAACAAATTTACCGAGTATTTCGGCGAAGGCATCTTTACGATGCTTTCCGGAATCAAGAGCGAAATCAAACCGGTCAACATCGGGGAGAAAACCCCGGCCATCATTGATGCTGTGAAGCGTACGGCTATGTTCAAAACGATCAACGATTTGAAAGATCCTGCGAAAATTCTCAAAGAAGTAGCGGACGAAGTGCGCTGAATTGAAGAAGCAAGTCGGATCGCTAGCCCGGCTTACAGCTGGGCTAGCCATCTACTCTAGAAAGGAGAACAACGCGGTGAAGTTCCTGTTCAATACCCGAACGGCTCCTTACGTATTCGTGCTGCCTTTCCTCATCACGTTTACGATTTTCTTCGCATACCCAGTCTTTTCGACGGTTCAAATGAGTTTCCAGGAAGTGCTGCCAGGAGCTACCCGGTATATCGGGTTCGAGAATTATGAGAAACTGCTGAATTCGCATTATTACCGCGCGATATACAACAGCGTGCTTTATACTTTGCTGACCTTGATCGTTCTCATTCCGCTGCCGCTCGTTTTAGCCGTGCTGCTCAATTCGAAGGTCATGTGGTTCAGGAATTTTTTTCGTTCGATATTTTTTGTACCCGCATTGGTTTCCGTCGTGGTGGCCGGGACGATTTTCCGGCTGATGCTGGCCCGCTCCGACGAGGCGATTATGAACCGAGTTATCGGTTGGTTCGGAATGGAACCGCAGACTTGGCTGGCCGATGCCAATCTTGGCATGCTCGCTCTGGTAATATTGGCCACTTGGCGCTGGCTTGGGGTGAATATGATTTATTTCCTTTCAGCTCTGCAGAGCATTCCGAATGAACTCTATGAATCCGCGGACATCGACGGAGCGAATGCTTGGCTGAAATTCACGAAGATAACGGTTCCATTAGTCAAGCCGGTGACGATCTACGTGCTAACCATTAGCGTTTTTGGCGGATTGTCGATGTTCATTGAAAGCTACATGCTGTGGAGCGGCAACCGTTCTCCGAAGGATATGGGGCTCACGATGATCGGATACATCTACCAGCAGGGACTGGAACAAAACAATATGGGATTGGGCGCCGCAATCGGGCTTTCCCTGCTCGGATTCACCTTGGTTCTCAATCTTGTCCAACTGAAGATTTTTGGACTTTTCAGAAAGGAGGAATAAGGATGCCTCACCCCAAGCGCCTGACACCCGCTTCGATTTTGCTGCTGCTTTTTTTCCTCTGGATCGCTTTTCTTATTCTTACGCCGTTATATGCCGCCTTGGCCGCATCCTTCAAGCCGGCCAAGCAGGTCATCAGTACCGGCCTCAGCTTTCAGATCGATTGGAGTATCCTCACTCTTGACAGCTACAAGGCGCTTTTCTTGGAATCGGCGGACAGGTATTTTACATGGTTCAAAAACAGCGTGATCATTACTGTTTTGGCCACTGCGGTCTCGCTGTTTTTTTCTTCTATGGTAGGATATGGTTTGGCGATGTACAATTTCAGATTTAAAAATCTGATTTTTACATTGATTCTACTGGTGATGATGGTTCCAACCGAAATCATCATGCTTCCTCTGTATAAACTGATGATCGTCTTCAAAATGATCAATACTGTGTGGGGCGTCATCCTACCGTTTGCGGTTGCTCCTTTGCCCACGTTCTTCTTCCGTCAGTATGCGAACGGACTTCCCAAAGATTTCATGGATGCAGGCCGAATCGACGGTTGCACCGAATACGGGATTTTTTTCCGCATTTTCGTGCCGCTCATGCTTCCGGCATTTGGCGCGATGATTATTCTGATCGCGCTAGGCAACTGGAACAATTTTTTATGGCCGCTTCTGGTGCTTCGAACGGAAGACAAACTCACCATTCCGATCGGACTCAGTTCGCTGATCTCTCCCTACGGCAATAACTATGAAATCCTGCTGGCCGGTTCGGTGCTGGCCATCCTGCCGATATTGATCCTGTTTGTTTTCTTTCAACGGTTTTTTATATCCGGTCTTACCGTCGGCGGCATAAAAGGCTGATATCATCGGTGTAACGGCAGATGCCGTCAAAGGTTAATCAAGTGCTGTAGCCCTGAACAACAACACCGGCTAAATACAGCCCGGGAAATACTCACTATGATGTCGGCAGACGGTACCTACAATGTACTAGTCTGCCATTCGCATATTTATAAGGCAATTGTCGAAGCTTCGAGAAAGGGGGTGACCTGGACTTCTTGAGTCCGAATGGAGGTGGGAGGGAGAAGTGACGAGAAAGTAATAAAGATGAAAGCGCTTTATGGATCCGAGTGGCTTACTTATTAACGATCAGAACGGGCTCATCCAGTTGGCATCATGGATGAAGGAACTTGGTGAGGTACATGCCCAGACGGAAATCGTATTTGGTATTGAGCCTATTCACTCGCGGTGTTCCTTGGAGAGCAATGCATTAGGAGCGTCGTCGTAAATCCGCATCATTTGAACAAGACGAAGAGCTTGAGGACAACTCGCCGACGAAGTCATTGAAGATCTTGTTCGCAATGGGAAGTATTCGGAGCCTAGCCTGCCCACGAAGGAATACGCAGACCTGCGTATCCTGATGAACCTTCGGGAGAAGGTGTCGGACAGCCTGACGCAAGTGAAAGTTACAGATAGATGAGTCATCGGTTGAAAAGTGACCGATGCCGGGCATGAACCATATGTCGATACTAATTGCGAATGAGAAGGAGTTGAAAGCATGTTTCTAAACAGAGGTAATAAAAGGTCAAAAGCGCTATCTATTTTGATCGTGTTCTCGATCTTGGTATCTTTCTTTCCTGTGACGGTAAGCTTTCCGACAAATGTACAAGCGGCTACGACTTTAAAAGTATATCCCGCCCCCTCAACAGGCGTCCCGATGAACACCACCTATACGGTGCAAGTACAGGCGCCTGGCGGACCGTGGCAAAGCTTGGACGTGTATCAAACCACAATCAACGGATATGCGTCGAATAAGGCTTCCTTTGCTTATTTCGATACGGATGGCCCGGTGAATGTCTCTGTGACCAGCAATATCGGAACTATTTCATCGGCTGTCATCCGGCCCGCTGCCAAAAACATTACTCCCGCCATCAACGGCAATACGATGACGTTCAGCATACCCGGTCCAATGAATATCTCGGTGGAAGTGAATGGGGATCATAACAATACGCTGGACCTGTTTGCCAATCCGGTCGACCCCAATCCTCCGAGCCCTTTGGACCCGAATGTCATCTACGTTGGTCCTGGTTTTTATCAACAGGATTTCACCGTGCCCAGCGGCAAGACGCTTTACATCGCCGGCGGCGCGGTCATTCAAGGCGGCATCACTGTGAATAATGCCACGAATGCCAAAGTCCTGGGGAGGGGAGTCGTTCAGTTCGCTCCGTATAGAGCGATTGAGGTCGACCATTCCAACCAGATCACGATCGACGGGATCATCGCGAACAACTACGGCCATGCCAATAACGGCGGCTATGCGATTAATATCGGAAATTCCACCAATGTTTCGGTCAATAACTTTAAAGCCTACAGCTTTAAGCGATGGACCGATGGCATCGACGTCTTTGCCTCTTCGTATGTTACGATCAATGAATACTTTGCGCGCACAGGCGATGATGCGATTGCCATATACGGAGCGCGCAATTTCGGCGGCAACCATTATTCGGGCAATACAGCCCATATCAGCGTCACGAACTCTTTTCTCCAGCCCGATATCGCTCATCCGATCAATATCGGCACTCACGGCGATCCAACGAAACCCGGCGGCGGCGAAACGATTGAAGATCTCAATTTCTCGAATATTACCATCTGGCAAAAAAATGCGAGCAAGTATACCTCTGTAACTGCCAGCGATGGCCTTTTGGTCAACAAAGTGAGATTCACTGATATCACAATAGAAGATGAGAATCAGGGAAGATTCATTGAAGTCCTTACGTTTAAGAATAACGGCTTTGGCCTTGCGTATGGGCGTGGAGTTAACGACGTCTACGTGAAGAATATGAGCTATACCGGAAGCCATTCCAATACAAACAGTATCTACGGCAAATATGTAAACCAGTTGACTCAAAACGTGACGTTTGAGAATTTGAAAGTGAACGGGAATGTCGTTTTGGATGCCAGCGCAGGTAATTTTGCGATCGGCAGCTATACAAAGAACATTAACTTCATATCGTCCGGAGGGACTGTGCCTGCGCCGACCGCCATTCCATACACGACGCCCGTCGACATCGCACGAGGCAAGACTGCAACGGCGGATAGCTCTCAGTCAGGGCGGCCGGCATCCAGCGGGAACGATGGCAACACGACGACTCGTTGGTCTGCGAATGATGGTAATACCGGTCACTGGTGGACGGTAGACCTCGGCTCACCGATGAATATCACCGGCGGCACCCAGGTGATGTGGGAAATGAGCAACGCAGCCTATCAGTATAAGATTGAAACATCCCATGATCATGTCAACTGGACATTAAAAGTTGACAAGACCAGTAATACGGATACGAATCAGGTTCAAAACGATGTGTTTCAGGGTCCGGTACGTCAGGATTACTGTTACGGGACTGCAAAGCGGTGTATGGGCCAGCTTCTACGATTTCAAGGTGTTTGGAGACCCAACCAATCTGGCGCTCGGCCAGCCCGCCACTGCGGATAGCTCGCAGTCGGGAAATCCGGCTGCCAATGGAATCGATGGCAATCCTGCGACCCTTTGGAGCGCTAACGACGGGAATCCCGGCCATTGGGTGACGGTGGACCTAGGCTATGTCAAGAGAATCACCAATGGCACCCAGGTGGCATGGGCACAGAGCGGCGCAGCCTATCAGTACAAGATTGAAACATCCATTGATAATGCCAACTGGACCTTGCAAGTGGACAAGACCGGCAATACCGACACTTCTCAGGTTCAGAACGATTACTTTACCGGTTTCGCCCGGTATGTCAGGATTACCGTTACCGGAATGCCAAGCGGTGCCTGGGCCAGCTTCTACGACTTCAAGGTGTTTGGAGACCCGACCAATCTGGCGCTCGGCAAGACCATAACTGCGGATAGCTCGCTGGCAGGAAATCCGGCCTCCAATGCGAACGACGGAGACACGTCGACCTACTGGACTGCCGCTGACAGCAATGGCGGCCATTCGTTGACAGTGGACCTCGGCTCCATCGTGAAAATCACTGGCGGTACCCAGGTGATGTGGCAAAATGGCGGCGTGCCTTATAGATATACAATTGCAACATCACTGGATAATACGAACTGGATCGTGCGTCTTTGGAAGGACAATAGTAACAACACTTCTCAGGTTCAGAACGATTACTTTATCGACACCACCCGGTATGTCAAGATTACCGTTACCGGAGTGCCAAGCGGTTATTCGGCCGGCATCTCCGATTTTAAGGTATTTGGCAGCACAGGCGATACCCAGACAATGGCGCAACTTCCGTTTAACCAATCCAGCGGAACGATGGCATACGATGCGACCGGCAACGGCTGGAACGGAACATTGGTGAACGGCGCCAGTTGGGCGGCCGGCAGGAACGGCAGCAACGCAGTGAGTCTGAATGGAACGAATCAGTATGTCGCACTTCCATCCGGCGTCGTTTACGGCGATAACGCCATCACCTTAACAGCCTGGGTGAATCTGAACGCCGTTAGTAACTGGAGTCGGATCTTCGATTTCGGCTCCGGAACATCCAACTACATGTACCTAACGCCGAAAAATGCGGCCAACGGCAAGGTCCGCTTTGCGATTACAACCAATGGTAATACCAACGAGCAATTTATCGATGGGACGGCGCCGCTGACAACAGGCGTATGGCATCATGTGGCGGTTACCCTGAACGGATCAATAGGAACGCTCTACGTCAATGGCCAGCAGGTAGGCAGCAATACCGGAATGACCGTTAATCCATCCGACCTTGGCGTCACCGCACAGAATTGGATCGGCCGCTCCCAATTCTCTGCCGACCCGTATCTTAACGGACGGGTGGGAGACTTCCGCATCTATAATCGTGCTTTAACCGCTTCGGAAGTAACGCAAGCAATGAATGATCCATACGGGTTTCCGATTGTGAAACTTCCGTTTAACGAGACCGGCGGAACGACGGCAAACGATGCGACCGGCAACGGCTGGAACGGCACATTGGTTGGTGGCGCCGGTTGGGCGGCTGGCAGGAACGGCAGCAACGCAGTGAGTCTGAATGGAACGAATCAGTATGTCGCACTTCCATCCGGCGTCGTTTCCAACAATAAAGCCATGACCGTAACAGCCTGGGTGAATCTGAACGCCGTTAGTAACTGGAGTCGGATCTTCGATTTCGGTTCCGGAACATCCAACTACATGTACCTAACGCCGCAAAACGCGGCCAACGGCAAGGTCCGCTTTGCGATAACAACCAGCGGTAATACCAACGAGCAATTTATCGATGGGACGGCGCCGCTGACAACAGGCGAATGGCAACATGTGGCGGTTATCCTGAACGGATCAACAGGAACGCTTTACGTCAATGGCCAGCAGGTAGGCAGCAATACCGGAATAACCATTAAACCATCCGATCTCGGCGTCACCGCACAGAATTGGATCGGCCGATCCCAATTCTCCGCCGATCCCTATCTTAACGGACTGGTGGAAGACTTCAGCATCTATAATCGTGCTTTAACTGCATCGGAAATTACGCAGGTAATGAACGGGGATTCTGTGCTTCTGGGTGCGCATCTTCCGTTTGATCAGAGCAGCGGAACGACGGCAAACGATGTGACCGGCAACGGCTGGAACGGCACATTGGTGAACGGCGCCGGTTGGGGTGCTGGCAGGAACGGCGGCAACGCAGTGAGTCTGAATGGAACGAATCAATATGTCGCGCTTCCGTCCGGCGTCGTTTCCAACAATAACGCCATGACCATAACAGCCTGGGTGAATCTGAATTCCACGAGCAACTGGATGCGGATCTTCGATTTCGGTTCCGGAACGAACACGTATATGTTCCTGACGCCGCAAAACGCAGCCAACGGCAATATCCGCTTCTTAATGAAAGTGGGCGGTTTTGAGCGAGTCATCGACGGGACGGCGCCGCTGCCAACGGGCGTATGGCATCATGTGGCGGTTACCCTGAACGGTTTAACGGGAACGCTTTACGTCGATGGCCAGCAAGTAGGCAGCAATCCCACAATGTTCAGACCATCGGATCTCGGCATCACCACACAGAATTGGATCGGCCGCTCCCAATTCTCCGCCGACCCTTATCTGAGCGGACTGGTGGATGACTTCCGCATCTATAACGGTGCTTTAACCGCTTCGGAAGTAAACGAAGTGATGTTAAGCAATTGATCAAGCGGCAGTGAATGAAACCGTTCAGTCCGGGAAATGAATGCCATGTCCCGGACTGTGTGTTATGGCCAGTTTACCCAGCCAATTTTGTAGAAGCGCTTAGACGAATTGAGGTTCCTATTATCCGTTGGCTGGGCGGAAGCTTTGTTTCCGCCTACCATTAGAAAGATGGGGTAGGAAAGCAGCGCACCCCTTACTTTAATAAGGCGTGGCGTGAAGAGGAATCGAATCTGATCGGAACGGACGAATTCCTATGTGGAAGTATTCGGAACATAAATATTATCGTAGAGCAGAGAGCAGATCCCTGGGCGTCTTTGCACACTGACAGCTATTATTATTTCATCGGATCGGAAAAGGAATATGACCGCATCGAGTTGCGCCGAGCTACATCATCAGCGGTGTAACGGCAGGTGCCGTCTAAGGTTAATCTAGTGCTGTAGCCTTGAACAACAACACCGGCTAAATACGGCCCGGGACATACTCACTATGATGTCGGCAGACGGTACCTACAATGTACTAGTCTGCCATTCGCATATTTATAAGGCAATTCGAAGCTTCTAGAAAGGGGGTGACCTGGACTTCAGCTTCTGTACGGGAAAATCTGCAGGCTGGTCCTTGATTAAACCTATTTAAAGGGCTCGGAATTAAATGGGTGTTCTGAGTCCGAATGGGGGTGGGAGGTAGAAGTGCCGAGATAGCGATACAGATGAAAGCGCTTTATGTATCCGAGTGGCTTACTTATTATTAAAGGAGTGAAATTGACTATGACATATTCCCAATCCGTTGTAAGCAAGATAGCCCGAAAGTTGTCATATGCTTTGATGGCATTTGCGCTATCCTTCAGCATCTTCTTGCTTGATGCCAATCAAGCCCATGCTGTATATGGACCCTCGACGTTGTACACCTCGCCGGCCGGCAGTCCGGCACAAGGCGCACTGTACGGCAGATCGCTTCGTTTGCAGTACTCCGGTTCCTCCAACGGAACCATGTTGGCTACATTTGAGCAGTATGTGAACGGCACTCCGGTATTCCCGATCTTCCGAAGCACCGATGCGGGCAAGACATGGACGCAAATATCCAGCGTGACCGATCAAGTGAACGGCTGGGGCATGCGCTATCAGCCTTTCTTGTACGAGCTGCCTCAGGCCATCGGCAATATGCCGGCAGGCACGATCCTCTGCGCAGGAAACTCGATCCCTTCGGACTTGTCCCAGACGAAGCTCGATCTTTACAAGAGCACGGATCACGGCCTGACATGGTCGTTTGTCAGCTCGATCGCTTCCGGAGGAAGGGCGGATCCGTCCGGAGCGTTCGACCCGGTTTGGGAACCGTTTCTACTGGTGGCTAATAACAAGCTGATTGCCTATTATTCGGATGAAAGAGACCCTCTTCATAATCAAAAGATGGTTCATACCACGTCCATCGACGGTGTAAATTGGAGTCCCATTGTCGATGATGAGGCGAATTCCGATTCGACCAAACGCCCCGGAATGACTACTATCGCACGCATGGGCAACGGCAACTATATATTAACCTATGAATATGGTGGAGCTCCGGAAAGATCTTTCGCCGTCTATTATAAAATATCCTCGGACCCGGAAAACTTCGGGGCGGTACCGGGAACTGTCTTAAGGGCGACGGACGGCACGGTGCCGGGCAGTTCGCCCTATGTCGAGTGGTTGCCGACAGGCGGTCCGAACGGCACGGTGGTCGTATCTGCGTATACCGACGGTTCGCTGTACATCAATAAGCAGAACGGCACGGGGGCGTGGACCAAATTCAACGCCAATGCGGCAAGGGGCTATACCCGTGGGCTTGTGCCGATGTCTGACGGGCACACGCTGTTCGTCATCTCGGGCGGACTCCTTAACACAACCGACAATTCGGTTACTTACGGTACTGTAGATTTGGGAGGCGGCATTTCGAATGGCGCCGTCTACAAGGTGAACAACGTCAACAGCAATCTGGTATTGGATATTAACGGCGGATCGACAAGCCAAGGCGCGACTGCCGTGCAATCGACGGATACAGGGGCCACAAGCCAACAATGGCGGTTCGATCTGCAAGCGAACGGCTATTATAAAATCACAAATATCAAGAGCGGGCTCGTGCTTGGCGTCAACAACATGTCTATGAGCAACGGCGCGGCTGTGCTGCAATGGGGCGACAATGGCACGCCGGACCATGATTGGGCAGTGCAAAATACGACCCAAGGCAATTACAAGATCATCAATAAAAACAGCGGGCTCAATTTGGAAGTTTATCAAGCTTCGACGGCTAACGGGGGATCGGTCGTCCAGTGGCAAGACAACGGGGGCACCAACCAGCGTTGGAACTTCACGCAATTATCGCCGCCGTCTTTTACCACCGGCCAGTTCGTGTTCATCAATAAGAACAGCGGAAAATATCTGGATGTATATCAGAATTCATTCGCTGATGGAGCAAAAATTGACCAATGGGACGATACGGGCTACTATTGCCAGATCTGGTCGCTGCAGGCAACGGACAGCGGCTATTACCGCATCGTCAGCGTAAACAGCGGCAAAGTGATAGGTGTTTTAGGGGGAAATACATCCGACGGAGCACCCGTCGTTCAATGGGCGAGTAATGGCGCCATCGACCAACAGTGGAAGTTGGTTGATGCCGGAGGAGGCTATTTCAAGCTGGTGAACCGAAACAGCGGAAAGGTCTTGGGGATTGGTGGGGGTGACCTGTCCAACGGTGCAGCTGCGATCCAATGGACAGACAACGGTGCGGTCGACCAATTATGGAAACCGATCCGCATCGACTAAGAACTAAAAAAACAGGTACGTTAGTGATATAAATATGAGAGGGGTAGACCTTGCGGGGGCTGCCCCTTTTCGTGGTGTGCCACGCATGGCGATTAACTAGGCGGCTCTTTTTTGCATGAATGTCCGTGTACGGACACGATAATATTGATGATTATATTGTAATATGACATCAGTAACAGTAAGGATTTCGAAGCGTTTCATTATTCTTGTTTGACATGACAAAATCTTCGAGATATATTTCAAGTGTATCAAATTTCGTGTGCGTACACGAAACTCATTGGTCATGAAGCGTGGAACGATGTCAAACTGACATTAATCCATAAGGCGATACGTAATAATCGGGGACAGTATTGGCGCTGCGTTACTTTGTAACGTATAAAGTGAGGATCGAAGACGAGTTGCCTGAGCCCCGATTGAGCGATTCGTATTGGGTTGACGATACATAATATGGCGATCCTTATGGGGGAAGCGGGGTGGCTAAAACTCTGAAATCGATTGAAGCTGCCATCAGACGCAAAAGAGAGTCGCTGAATAAGGCTGGGGCGCGATACGGTGTTCACTCACACTATGTTCTAAAGATGTCTCAAGAACTGGATAACTTAATAAATGAATATATAACAATAAAAATGAAGAATAGGAAAAAATAACTCGTGCGAACGCAGTGGCAGCATCAATAACGCCCTCCGCCTGGCGAAAATGAACAAGTAGAGAGCGAATGTTTATTGCCGCCTTTATTCGCTTAAAAAGTGTATGCTTCCCCGTCGTTCGGCACTAATACATAAGAGGAGATTCCTTTTTCATTAATAAAGCTCTTTAAATCATTTCTCGATAATGTCCAATGATTTACTGCTTCCATATGGCTAACAATAATTTTTGCTTTAGGGGCGGCCTTATACACTTCATATATATCCTCTTTCCCCATGATAAGAGAACCGCTTTGAAAGAATTGATTGTCTCCGCCATTTACGACAATGATTTCCGGTTGATGCGTAGCGATCACTTCTTGAACAGCTTCATACCATACAGTATCTCCAGCTACGTATAAAGTTTTCTCGTTGGAGTGGCTGAAGACAATGCCGCATACGTTGCCTGCAAGTTTTAATATTTCTCCTCTTCCGTGCTCCCCTTTTGTTTTAACTAATCGAATATCTTCAAAGTCTGTATCTTCATGTAAAACTTCAACATTTTGGAAACCGGCGTTTCTAACTTGTCCAGCATCTTCTTCATTTTGTACAAACATTTTGATCCCTTTTGGCAATACCTCTTTGGCAGCATCATCAAAGTGATCTAAATGTAAATGGGTTACAATGACAGCGTCTACGTTAATAATATTATCAATTGATGTAGGTAAGCTGACTAAAGGGTTGAATTGATCTTGTCTCAATGAATTAGGAAAAGGCGGGTAAGTACCTTTATCTGCTAACATTGGGTCAATTAAAAACTTTTTCCCTGCATATTCAACTACCAGTGTTGCGTTTCTGATTTGTTTAACCTCCATATTTATAGCTCCTTTCTTTTTTCATAATAAGTTTAAACGAGAAGCAATTAGCATTTACATAGATAAAATCAAGTCTTTTTATCGGTTGACTTGAACTATGAAAGAAGTCTTATTTAATATAGGTAAATAATGTTAAAGTGGGTTCAAACCATCTCCCAATTAGACATAGAAGGATGTGTTTTAATGTTGGATGATACAGACATGCGAATATTAGAGGAGTTAACCAAAAATAGTCGCATTACGATGAAAGAATTAGGAGAGAAAGTCCACTTGACAGGACAAGCAGCAGCATCAAGGGTCGTTAAATTGGAAGAGAACGGAATGATCGAGGGTTATACGATTAAAATCAGTCAAGTTAAATTAGGCTATTACATACATGCTTTTATTAATATCTTTATCGTAAATAGTACGCGTCATCAACATTATCTCTCATTTATAAAGACACAAGAGAAATACGTAATCAATAACTATAAAATAAGCGGGGATGGCTGTTATATTCTTGAGTGTAAATTTCCATCGAATGAATTATTGGATCAATTCTTGGTGAATCTAAACGAGCATGCAAACTATAAACTATCGATTGTTATTAACAAATAGTCAAACTATTGGATTTTCTTTAGTCATGATCTATAATGTTAAAAGGCATTTTGAAGGTTAGAAGGGGGGCATCTTAATGAGCAACCATATGAACTTTGTTTTTATTGGCGGAGCATTGTCGGTAGATTTCTCAAATACCATAAAGATCGTCGAAGGATCGAAAACGGATCTGCTTATTTCTCCAAGTTCCTTGTATCGGTGGACACAACAAACTAACATGGATATTCCTTCTGAACAATTAGAAAAATCTTTTGAAGAGTTCAGAACTTTGCGGAATCTGATTCACAATTGTTTTCAGGATTTCGCTTATAAAAGAATCATTCATTTGGAAAACCTACAGAAATTAAATGAATTTATTAAAGCATACAAAATTCACCCGCAAGTTAAACAAGGAAAACCAACCTTCCCTGGATTAGCGTTTGAATCGGAACAAATATCTTCACCATTACTTCACCATATCATTCAGTCATTTTTGAATATTGTTACAGATGAATCAACTCTGGATCGATTGAAACCTTGCGAGAATGATGAATGTGTATTGCTCTTTGTTGATCAATCCAAAAACAAAACCCGCAGATGGTGCAATATGGCAACGTGTGGCAACAAAATCAAAGCATCCCGTTTTTATTATCGTAAATTGGAAAAAAGCTGATATCATTTCGACGACATCACAAATACCAATGAGTAGTCTGAGTCAGTCCTTTACTCATTCACAAAAAAACAAGCAAAGAAGCCCTTGGACTTCTTTGCTTGTTTTTTTTCTCCACCTTTACACAAACTGTCTTAATAATGAAAGATAAAGTAACATTAAAAATTATAAATATAACCATCTATTTACACAATGGTGGTTTTGTGATATAAATAACACATAAATGAATCAAGATGTGTAATATAAACTAACATTATATGTTCGGTATTGAAAGGGGAAGAGTTCTATGAGCACTTTTTCAGTAGAATCCGAGGAAATGACTTTATTCGAGAAGTTGTTGGAAAAGGAGTTGATTCCTGTAGCTTGCAAGGTAGATGAGGAGGGTTATTATCCTGAAACGGTCTTAAGATCATTGGGTGAAATGGGAGCCTTCCGAGTCTCGGGATTGAGTCCTCACGTGGCTTTATCAAAAAGAATGAAATTGATTGAGTTATCGTCAAGATATTGTGTCTCCACTTCATTTCTGATTTGGTGCCATACCACGGCTATCTCTTTTATACATAATTCAAATGCGGAATATTTAAAGACATCCCTGCTTCCTTTATTGGAAACCGGTCAAGTTCTAGCTGGAACCGGACTATCCAATCCTATGAAATATTACGCAGGAATGGAGCCGCTGCGTATGAAAGCAACAATGAATTCTGATGGTTTTATCATCAATGGAATAACGCCATTTGTTTCCAATGTAGGTCCAGGACACTGGTTTGGAATTATAGCTCAAATAAACGAAGACCAGAGAATTATGGCAATGGTTGATTGCAATATAAAGGGTCTAAGAATGACTGATCATAAGGACTTTTCCGGATTAAATGGAACCAGGTCGTATACCTGTTGCTTTGATGATGTATTCATTCCAAATGAGATGGTCATATCCGTAAGAGCTGATGAGTTTATTCCGATGATTCGATCAGAATTTGTTTTATCACAGTCCGGCATGGGGTTAGGTTTGGTGCAAACCTCGGTGGACAGCATGTCTAAGGCGATGAATAAGCAAAATGAAACCAATAAATATATTGGCATTTCCCCTGATGAATTAGCGAAGGAACTAAACGAACTTCGGCAGCAAGCCGTCTTGTTATGCGAGAAGGGGGCATCGGGAGAAGAAGCTTTTATTCCTGCGGTACAATTGCGTTTACGGTCAGCAGAGCTTGCGTTGCGAGCCACGCAAACAGCATTTTTATATCATGGTGCTGCGGGTTATTACCGTAAATCAGACTGTATGAGGAGGTTGAGAGAAGCGCTGTTTGTTGCGGTAGTAACGCCGGCGGTAAAACACTTGAAAAGGATCTTGCAAGAAAGCACTCCTCGGGCTTGAAAGGAAACAGCCTCGTTTTTTTAATCCTGCGATGCATGTCGTTACCATGATAGGCAAGTTTCTGAAAATAAAAAAGATAGATTCGGAGGGAAGGGTATGAGCAAAGAGAACAATCACATTTGCGGTCCGGATTGCACGCATGACAGTCATCGTTACTTGGATACTCCGATGGGTGGTGCGAGTGACGTGGCGAAGTACGAGAAACAGATTAAAGAGCTAGGACTTTCCATGACGAGAAGAGATTTTGTGAAGTATTCGGCTGCACTTGGTGCGACGGTATTGGCCAGCGGCGGCCTGCTGTCCTTCTTGGCCTGCTGCTCTCGTCCAGCGCCGCAATCGGGTTCGGGCAGCAAGTCGCTGGTGAAGGCCACTGTGGAGAAGGCGGACCTTACGATCGGGTTTCTCCCGATCACCTGTGCTACTCCGATCATTATGGCGGAACCGATAGGCTTTTACAAAAAACACGGTCTTAATGTGACGGTGAAGAAATACGGCGGATGGGCCGATATTCGCGACGCCTTCATTGCGGGCGAGATCGATGCCGCACATCTGCTGGCGCCTATGACGCTTGCGCTCAGCCTCGGAGTAGGCTCTGCTGAGGTTCCAACCCGGCTGGCGGCGATCGAAAACATTAACGGTCAGGCCATCACATTGGCAAATAAGCATAAGGGCAAAGTGAAAACTGCGGCTGATTTGAAAGGGATGGTGCTCGGCGTACCGTTCGACTTCTCGATGCACAACCTTCTGCTTCGCTATTATATAGCCGATGCCGGACTGGATCCCGATAAGGATGTGCAGCTCCGGGTCGTTCGCCCGCCGGATATGGTTGCCCAGCTCATTACCGGGAATATCGACGGTTACCTGACGGCCGAACCGTTCAACCAGCGCGCCGTTCACGAGAAGTCCGGTTTTATCTTTAAGCTGACCAAGGATATGTGGCCGAACCATCCCTGCTGCGCATTCGGTGTCAAGCAGGAGTTTATCGATAAGTACCCGCAGACTTATGAGGTGCTGTTGAAATCGATAATAGATGCCACTAACTACAGTAGCGACGCCAAAAATCGTGAAGAAATCGCCAAGGCGATCTCGGTGAAGGAATATTTGAACCAACCTGAGGAAGTGGTTAAGAGCGTGCTGACGGGCAAGTTCGACAACGGCCTGGGGGAGACACTAAACATCCCAGACCGCATTAATTTCGACCCGTTCCCATGGAAGAGCTTCGCAGTATGGATGTTGATCGAGATGCAGCGATGGGGTTATCTGAAGAACCGGACCGATCTCGACTTCCCGAAGATCGCCGACGAGGTGTTTCGCACGCAGGACGTCCGCAAGGCCCAGCAGGAACTTGGCTTTGGCGCACCAGCTGACGATTACAAGATCGAGAAGATTCTTGGCAAGGATTTCGATGTGACGAAAGTTACCAAGCTGTTAGTAAATTAAAAAGAAGGTGATGGCTAAATGAGTACTTCAAAAACGATAATCGGTTCGGTCAGTACGCCCGCCGAGCAAGAGGTGAACCGGACGTCCCGAGTCATGACGGCCAACATGAAGGCGTTCCTCATCTTTCTTGGCATTTTAATCGGGGTAGGGTTGGCCTGGGAGCTGGCTGTGAAGGTGATGATGATGTCTCCTCTCATCCCGGCTCCAAGCCTCATACTAGCCAACGGCTTCGAACTGATCCGGAATCCTTTCTATATTAAAGGTATGAATGACGTCGGTATCGGCATGCATTTGCTGTCTAGCATAGGCCGAGTGATGATCGGTTTCCTTATGGCGGCGGTGGTTGCGGTTCCTCTGGGCTTTCTCATCGGGATGTCCGAGGTGCTGTCGAAGGCGATCGATCCTTTCATCCAGGTGCTGCGCCCCGTCTCGCCACTTGCTTGGCTGCCTATCGGCCTTGCGCTCTTCCAAGACGCAGAAAATACGGCCGTATTCGTCATCTTCATCTCTAGTGTATGGCCGATTCTGCTTAATGCGATATTCGGAGTGAGGAATATCCCCATGACGTATCTGAACGTGGCACGTACGCTGGAAGCAAGCCGGTGGATGATCGTGAGCAAGGTGTATTTGCCCGCTACGTTTCCGCAGATCGTCACTGGGTTGCGAATCAGCCTAGGGGTTGCCTGGGTCGTTATCATCGCTGCCGAAATGCTGGTCGGGGGACGGGGAATCGGCTATTTCGTCTGGAACGAATGGAACAATCTTAATATAGCCAACATTATCGTTTGTATCGTACTCATCGGTCTTGTCGGCATCGTGCTTGATCGTCTGTTATCACTAGTGGAGAAGAGGGTTAAATATGAGAGCTGATCCATTTCTGGGGATTCATCGTGTCATGAAATCGTACAATACACGAGGCGTAATATTCGAAGCACTTGACGAAATATCGCTGGATATCCGGGAAGGCGAGTTCATCTCCTTGATTGGCCCGAGCGGCTGCGGCAAAAGCACGCTTCTCAACATAATCGCCGGTCTCGAGAGCTGCAACACTGGTCATATCCGTCTGGAGGGCCGCAGGATCGACGGTCCGGGTATTGACAGGGGGATGGTTTTCCAGAGCCATGCGCTGTATCCGTGGCTCTCCGTGTTCGACAACATTATGTTCGCCTTGGATTGCGTGATGAAGGACGCATCCAAGGAGGAGAAGACGACGATCGCCAACAAATATTTGGAGGTCGTTAAGCTGACGGCTGCCAAGGACAAGAAGCCGGGAGAAATATCGGGCGGCATGAAGCAACGGGTCGGAATTGCCCGGGCATTCGCCATCAATCCGAAGGTGCTGCTGCTCGACGAGCCGTTCGGCGCTCTCGATGCTTTGACGCGCGGGGAGCTGCAGGATGAGCTCGAACGAATCTGGGAGAAAGACAGGCGGACTGTCATCATGGTCACACATGACGTGGAGGAGGCTATCCTGCTTTCGGACCGGATTGCGGTCATGAGTCACGGCCCTAAAGCGAAGGTGCTGGACTGCATCGAGGTCGATATACCTAGGCCGAGGCAGAAGGCGGAACTTCTGGACGATCCGAAATTCGCTGTCTTGCGCAAGAAGTTGGTCAACATGCTGTCGTCCGAACATACAGCATAATTCCTTATCACGGTACGATGGTTCAATACGGAAGGAGGTGATATAAACCTATGGCAAAGGCAACCATGCAGAAGAAGAATCTAAACACACCCGATAGGGTGGATGTCTATGGTTTGATCAAGAAGGAAAATGTGTTTCTTGAGGGTGTCGAGATTCACCGTGTCACCTTCGAGAAGGGTGCGAAATGGTCCAACGATCTGAAGCCGTATGCCGGGACGGAAAGTTGCATTCTCCCTCACGTTGCCTACGTGCAATCGGGTCGTCTAAAGGTCGTCATGGACGACGGCTCTGAGGAGGAGTTCGGCCGAGGCGACATCATGATGTTACCGCCTGGTCACGATGCCTGGACGGTCGGCGACGAGGCTTGCGTCTTCATCGAGTTCTCAGCTGGCACGAACTACTACACACAATAACCACCATGACTCGACACACAGAATACTCTACCTCTACCTCTACCTCTACTTCGACACGGAGAAGCCGATGTCTTTATCTACGACGGCTTCCCCGGCGGTGTGGGGATCACCGAAAAGAGGCTACCAGACCAGCACGATCAATATTAAGAGTGAAAGTTACCGAATCAAGGAAAAGAAAAGAGAGCTGATAATGAGGAAAATTCAATTGCTGTTCGGAAGGTGAACAAGTCAGCCATGTTTAAATCGTTGATTGTCAAAGAAAGCGGGTTTGAGATAAGACAAATTGTCCAACGTATTCTTGATGAGCTTAAAGCTCGCTGCATCAAAGTATATGCCGTAGTTGACCACCAAGCCGATATGGATGCACTTCAAATCTATTCTTATCCCGCCTTTACTATAGTTTTCGGCAACCCTGCCGTAGGCTCGACTCTGCTTAAACGGCAGCCTTGCATTGCCATTGATATCCCGTTGAGAATAGCCGTTATCCAATCCGAAACCGGCCAAGGAAGCCGAATTATTTATCGCGATATGGAGAAGCTTTTTGAAGATTACTGTGATAAAGTTCCGGAGCTGCGGGATAGCGGTCGGGATCTTAATCGCTTCCTCCATGATCTTATAGAACAATCCGTTTCGAAAAGAAGAGAGGAGATTCCCCAATGAACAAGATTCTTACAAAGGAAGCTATCTTGAAAGCCAAGGAAGAAAAAGATTTAACTTTTGCAGAAATTGCTGAAGCTATTGGGCGGTCAGAGGTATGGACAACCGCAGCTTTGTTCCGGGAACAAACCATGAATGCCGAAGAGGCGGAAAATGTGATTCAACTTCTCGGTCTACCAGAAGAAATCGGTAAGGAGTTGCAAAAGATTCCTTATCGGGGGACAGCATGTTCTATGCCGCCAACAGATGCAACAATTTACCGTTTTTATGAACTGATCCTCAATTATGGTGAAACGATGAAAGCATTAATTCACGAAAAATTTGGCGACGGAATTATGAGTGCCATTGACTTCAATATGGGTATTTCAAGAAAAGCCGATCCGTTAGGAGATCGGGTAGTGATAACGCTCGAAGGTAAGTTTCTATCTTACAAAAAATTCTAAAAGGCAAAAGAAGGATCAGTATCATGATGTGCGGGGTAAGAGGAGTGAGAATGGAATATGATCAAAGAGATATCCGCTGAACAGTTGTACAAGCGGATGAATGACGAACAAGGAATTCTGATCCTGGATGTAAGATCCTCATTAGCATTCGAGAAATGGCGTGTAGAAGGAAAGCATGTCAGTGCAATCAATTTACAGCTTTTCAAAATGAAAGAACTCGGGAAAGAAGTAACTCAAGTGATTCCGTATGACAAACCTGTCGTCGCGGTTTGCGAGAAAGGAGTCGTCGCGAAACAAACGGCATCTATCTTGGAAGGTCTCGGGTATGATGTCGGCTTTTTGTCAGGCGGTATGCTTGCTTGGTCCGAATTTTATGAAACAGTACCCGTTTATCTGAAGGATTCTTTACAGCTTTATCAAATCATTCGACCGGCTAAAGGCTGCATCTCCTATTTGATCGCATCCGGCAATGAAGCATTGGTAGTCGATCCCGGACGACACATTGCCATTTATGAAGAATTAGCCCGGAAATTAGGAGTCACGATTCGTCATGTAGTAGATACTCATCTCCATGCGGATCATATTTCCGGGGGGCATGCGTTAGCTGATGTCTCAGTCGCCAAATTTTGGGTTCCTGAAGAAGAAATGAAAGATGCAACCAGAAAGTATGAACCGCTGTATGATCAACAAAAATTACGTTTAGGTAATGAAAATCTTAAGATTATATGTCTAAAGACGCCCGGTCATACGATCTCCGGCATGTGTATTCTCGTAGAAGGCAAATACTTATTAAGCGGCGATACTCTGTTTGTTAATGGAATCGGACGTCCGGATTTAAAGGGAGCCGCTCTCGAAATGGGCTCACTGCTATTTGAAACAATGACTGAGATAATAAGCCGTTTGGGAGATGGAATGATGATTCTACCGGGTCACTATTCCCATTTTTCTGAGTTCAATGAACACGGCTTTATCGGTGAAATGTTGTTTCATATCAGACAGCGAAGTGCTTTGTTAAATCTCCGTGATAAAGAGGAGTTTATCGCGATTCTACTAAACCTGCTCGGAGATCCGCCGCCAAATTACGAGGTAATTACAAAGATTAACCAAGGTAAATACGAAGTGTCATTTAACGAGCAAACCGAGTTGGAATTAGGGCCCAACCACTGTGCTGTCACATCCTTGCAACAATAAAAAAAGGTAATAAAAAGAAAAAGAATTGTCTAAATAAATTATGATGGTTATAATTTAATTGGGAATAAAAAACAACTTATTAGGAGGAAACAAAAATGGCACAAGTAAAAGTAATAGAGCAAATCGATGCGGTGGGATTGAAGGAACTTGCGCAAAAGGCCGAAAAGCAGCCGGAGAACTATAAATTGGTGTCCAAAGCAACCACGGTTTGCAAAGGCGGGTTTTTAAATTACACGTACGTCCGCGATCTGAATCCCGTCGTCATTGACGAGCCTTGTCACCTGTTCGGATCAAATTCAACGCCGAACCCGTCCGAGCACGTATTGGCTTCTCTCGGTGCCTGCCTAGCGGTTGGTTATATGGCTAATGCAACATCGATGGGCATTCCTTTGGAAGAACTTCGTTTGGAACTAGAAGGTGATATCGATATTTCACCGGTATGGGGTGTAGCGGAAACACCTGACGATCGGGTGGCAGGTTTTACAGAGATTCGTGTAAAAGCATTTGTTGAAGGGAACTTCACTCACGAACAGAAAAAGGTAATGCAGGAAAATGTTATTAAATGGTCGCCGGTGGCTAATACGATCCGCAACAATGTAAATCTAATTGCAACATTGAACTCAGAAAAGTAATTGGAATGAAGTTCTCGGTTTATAACAATAAGAAGTCCGCCACGGCGGACTTCTTATTGTTATAAACAAATTCTGAGAGTAAGAGTTTTAACTAATGAGAGGTAGGTGCCTTATGGAATTAGCGGCATGGATTCTCATCATCTTCGTCATCGGTTTTCTGGGCTCGTTCATTTCCGGAGTTATTGGAATCGGTGGTTCCATCATAAACTATCCGATGTTGCTGTTTATTCCGGCAGCGTTGGGGTTTACTGCCTTTACAGCGCAGGAGGTTTCGGCAATCAATGCTGTACAAGTGTTTTTTGCCAGTTTGACGGGGATGCTAGTGTTCCGTAAAAGTGGATTTCTTAATAAGACTATAGTCCTTTACATGGGGAGCTCCATTATCATCGGCAGTTTAGTAGGGAGCTTCGTTTCCAACGGTTTGTCGAGTTCGGCAATTAATCTGGTATATGCCGTCTTGGCGTTGATTGCAGCTTTGATGATGTTTCTTCCGAAAAGAGGAGATGATGTCCAAGATTTAAACCGGTTAACGCTTAATAAACCATTGGCTACGCTCTTTGCATTGGTTATCGGCATAGTGTCCGGAATCGTAGGAGCTGCGGGTGCCTTTATAACAGTTCCTGTCATGATAACGGTTCTTAAGATTCCTACGAGGGTGGCCATTGCATCGTCCTTGGCGATTACTTTTATCTCTTCGATCGGTACGACAATAGGAAAGCTTAATGGTGGACATATGCTGTTGGTTCCTTCTGTTGTACTGGTTTTTGCTAGTACGCTCGCCTCCCCACTAGGTGCTAAAATCAGTAAGAGTATAAATATCAAATTGCTGCAATTGATCATGGCTTCTTTGATTACAGTGGCAGTTATTAAGATCTGGCTGACAATTTTTTGGGGTAACTATTCAGGTTGGACCACTGTTAATGGATTGGACACATAGAATCGAGCTGTTATATTCGGCTACTATTTTTCAATTTTATCGTGTTCGCACACGAAAAATTACAAATTTTTTTTATTATATAACCTATGGTATAGCAAGGATCTAACAGTATTTCATTATTCTTAATTGACAAAACAAGATATTCGAGTTATATTTCACCTATATCAATTATCGTGTGCGCGCACGAAAATAATAGGTAATAGGAGTGTACATCGATGTCTAAATTAGAGATTAACCCAAGAAGAGAACTAGGCAAAAGAGATAAGAAAATTTTCGGTCACTTTCTGGAGCATTTTCATCGTCAAATCTATGGCGGAGTTTTTGATCCAGAGTCTGCTCTTTCCGACAGCAGAGGATATCGTCAAGACGTTATGGAAGCACTTCAACGAATTGAGGTTCCGATTGTACGCTGGCCAGGTGGCTGCTTTGTTTCTGCCTACCACTGGAAAGATGCAATAGGAAAGCAGCGCACTCCTTACTTTGATAAGGCATGGCGGGTAGAGGAATCGAATATATTCGGCACGGACGAATTTATTGAATATTGCCGTTTGATTGGCGCAGAGCCTTATATTTGCACGAATGCCGGAACTGCTTCCCCGGAAGAAATGAGCGATTGGGTGGAATACTGCAACCTCCCTTCCGAAGGGAAATGGGCGAAGCTCCGTATTGAAAACGGCCATCCCGAGCCCTACAAAGTGAAATATTGGAGCATCGGCAATGAAAACTACGGCGATTGGGAAATGGGGGCCAAGAATCTTAGGGAATGGGGTCGTTTCGTAAAGGAATCGGCCAAAATGATGAAGCGGGTTGACCCGAACATCGAGCTACTGGCAGCGAGCATTTCGGATTTGGATTGGAATCTGAATTTGCTTCGGGAAGCAGGGAATAATCTGGATTGGATTTCGATTCACGACTATTGGGATCATCTAGGTCAGGACAACGATATATCGGATTACGAAGCTTGTATGGCGTATTCTATGGAGATTGAGAAGCCAATTCTCAAGACGAAAAATATTCTCGGCTCGCTTGGCTATTTAGGCAGAATTCGCATCGCTTATGACGAGTGGAATCTTCGCGGCTGGCATCATCCGGATATTAACTCCGGAACCAAGGACTATATAACCCCGAGGGATAAGAACGACATCAATTCCAGCTACACCATGGCGGATGCCGTGTTTACAGCCTGTTTCTTAAATCAGTGTCACAAGCATTGCGATGTCGTCGGAATGGCGAATTTCGCCCCAACAGTCAATACAAGAGGAGCCGTCTTTACGCATCAAGACGGGATCGTCTTGAGATCCAGTTACTTTGTGTTTGAGCTCTATACTCGTCACCTGGGAGATATCGTCGTTGACTCTTGGTTGTCGGAGAATCCGGCTTTCGATGTGGAGAGGGCAGGTAAGACAACAAGCGTTCCGTATGTAGATGCAATCGCTACCAAGCGGACGGGAAGCGCAGATTTGAGAATTGCTTTGGTAAATCGCCATCCGGAACGAGCGGAATCCGTTTCCCTGAATCTTGGCAGTGTAATCCAATATTCGAATGCGGTGCTTCATAGTGTGATCGGCGATTCGAAAGACGCGTACAACGATATCGGAAGAGAGCAAGTTCGTGTGGTGGAACAGCCTTTAAATTGGAATATGAAATCTGATCTTACAGTCGAACTTCAGCCCCATTCCGTGAACGTTTTGGTCATCAAGTAACGTTATCGCCGTTCACGCCCGATCGTACTTGTATTGCCCGCTATACAGAGTTCCAGAAAAAGCGATACAAACATGTCCCATATTATTGACTTATGGGACATGGGTAGCCCGTTAGAGTTTTCGAATGTTTAGCACAAAGTGATCCGAGCTACGAATTCTATACCGCGAATATGAGTGCTTACCAGCGGCTTTAATGGTGACTGTCATATTGGCTCCTTTTATATTAATTTTCGTGTGCGCACACGATGTTGCCAGACCCATTCCGTGAACGTTTTGGTAATAACGTAACGGTATCGCCGGTCAGGCCTAATCGTTTTTGCGTCTTATCCACAAAACGCGCCGAATCCGGATGATTCGGGGCTTTTGTTCTACGGATTGGAAGCGCTTCAAATCATCGCCGAGGAGCCTGTCGATATCGTTCTTACCGACATCTGAAACCACTCTTGCTTGTATATGGGATAAATCTCAGAGTGCGTTACATAGCTCAAAGTTGAAGGGGGTGGGAAATGAATCTGTCGGCGGGGTGTAATGTTAATAGATTTTAATAAGGAAAAATTACGAGGAGGGTTTATATGAAAAAAACATTTAGCAGTACGATTATGATTATCATGGCTTTTGCTCTGATTCTTTCCGGTTGCGGCGGCGGTGGCGGAGGCAACGTTGCTTCATCGACAGCTGCTCCATCGACAGCGGCATCATCGGAGGCAGCTCCTTCGACGGCAGCAGCTGTACCTGAAGAAGCCCAGCCAATCGAGTTTGCGGCAAGCAATGTTTCCGGAGAAGTTACAATGTGGACGTTCGTAAAAGAATTTAAAGATGTTGCTGATGCTTTTATGAAAGAATACCCGAACATCAAAGTAAAAGTGGTTGACCTAGGCTGGGAAGTGCACGACAAATTGGCAACGACACTGGCAGCCGGCAAAGGCGCTCCAGATCTTGCCGTGGTAGAACAAGGTCAGTTTCCAAGATACGCAACCGGCGGAGTTTTGGAAGATTTGCTGCAGCCGCCTTTCGAAGCAGGACGCTTTAAAGACGACGTATCCGAATACAACTGGAGCCGTTGGATGTCCGTTGACGGCAAAAAACTGTTGGGGATGCCTTGGGATACACAACCGGGAGTATTGTACTACCGTTCCGACATTTATGAGCAGTTGGGATTGCCGAGCGATCCGACAGAGCTTGGAGAATATTTTGAAAATCCCGAGAACGTGTTCACGGCTGTTCAAACGCTGAAGGCTGACGGAAAGTACTTTATGGAGTGGGGGGACGGCCCGGTTCACTGGGGCGGGGACGAGGTCGGCTTTTTCGACACTGAGCTGAACTGGACGCGCAACACCGATCGTCTTGTCGAGCTGCTTGACTTCACCAAACGCGGCGAACAGCTCAAGTGGGGCTCTTATGTAGGCGGACTATGGGACGATAAAGGAAAAGCAATGATTAAAAAAGGCGAAATAACCGGTTTGGTGCTTGGTGCTTGGGGTGCATGGTCGATTTCGCAGACTTTCCCGGAACTTAAAGGCAAATGGAGAGCGACCAAATTACCGTTCGGCGTATCCTTTGGTATGGGCGGATCATCTTTAGTAATGCCTTCACAGAGCAAAAACAAAGAAGCAGCATGGGCGTTTATGGAATGGTCTATGAGATCGGAAGCAGCTTGGGAAGTTTGGTCCAGAGCTTGGACCCATCCGGGTTGGAAGCATATCCAAAACTTAGAGTCGTATAGCAGCCACACGAACGAATACCTGGGCGGACAAGAAGACTATAAGCTGTACGCAGAGATTGAAGCGAACATTCCGCCTAGAACGCTGAATCCGCTTGACGGCAAAGCTTGGCCGATCTGGCTCGAAGGCGTCAAGAAAGGCATCGAGAAAAACCTGGATTCCAAAGCGATCCTGCAGGAAATTCAAGAAAATATCCAGAATAAGCTGAAGCCTGATATCGATAAAATGAAGGCAGAGATGGGGAAATAAGTAATCCCATCGATTCAGTTCGCCCCCTTCTTAGGGGGCGAACTGAATTATTGACATCGATAAAGCGGTAATAGGATAGGAGGGGGCGTCCGCGTGGTAAGGTTGCTTCGAAAGTACAGGGTGAGCATCATTGTTGTCCTTTTTTTATCAATAGCGCTGGTTTTGTGGAACCAATCCAGAAGTTTCGATGATACGGTTATGGCTAGTATTCCTAAGTATGAGGATTTAGACGTAACATCTATCCTGGCTGCTGATGACATTCAAACCAAGCTGGGAATGTCTTTCTACAGCTATTATAAGGTCCATAACGATAAAGGAGCCCAAGATTCCGAGGGCTACAGTCTTTCGATACCTTCGACTGAATATTCTGCGATCAGCAGCAAAGGGACAAGCATTGAATCCGGAATTGGCGATCGACCAGGCGAAGCTCTGGCTTTAATCGATGAGGATAGTTGGGTAGAATACGCAATCGAAGTGCCTCAGGACGCTTATTACCAGCTGGGCATGAGCTATTATGCGATGCCGGGCAAAAGATCGTCTGTTGTAAGAAGCGTGCAAATTGACGGTGAATATCCATTCTTCCAAGCGAAAAAATTGAATTCCAACGGATGTGGCGCGAATCTGGGGAAACTTGGTTCGACAACCAAGGGAACGAATTCAATCCGAAGAGGGAAGAAGTTAAAGGTTGGCAATATAGGGACTTCAGGGATTCGGAAGGCAAGGTAGGGGAGCCGCTCCGGTTTTTCCTGACCGCAGGTAAACATATTATTCGAATCAATGCGATTCGCGAGCCCGCGGCAATCGGCGAGTTAAACGTATTTTCTCCGATTCATCTGCCGTCCTATGAGGAAGTTCTCAAAGGATACAAGGAGAAAGGATATCAAGAGGTCGCAAACCAGGTCGTCAAGATTCAGGCGGAGAAATCCATTCTCCGTTCGAGTCCTACCTTGAAGCGAATCGAAGACCGCGAGCCTCTCACCGAGCCATTCAATAAGAATGCGTCTATCCTTAACGTATTTGGCGGAGCCGGCTGGCGCGACGGCGGCCAATGGGCCCAGTGGGATTTCGAAGTTCCAGAGAGCGGTCTTTACAATATCGGCATGCGTTTCGGGCAATGGTTTATTAATGGCATTCCTGTACAGCGGACGGTTATGATCGACGGGAAAATTCCGTTTAAGGAAATGAACGAAGTGTTGTATCCGTATAAACCGAACTTCCAGGTTAAAGTATTGGGCGACGATAAGCCGTTCCTCTTTTACTTGGAAAAAGGCAAGCATACGATGCGAATGGAAGTGCAGGTCGGTTCGCTTGGACCGATACTGGAATCCATCGTGAACACGACCCGCATGATTTCGTTCCTTAGCCGGGAAATCATTCATATTACCGGTACGAATCCGGACCCGAACGCCGATTGGAAGCTGGAGAAAAACATTGAGAACCTGGTTCCGAGACTCCACATTATGGCGCGGGATTTGGATGGCGCAGTTCATAAGCTGTATGATCTCGGGGTGCCGGAAGGAAGCTCCGAAGTAAGCACGCTGTATGAAGCGCGCGACGAAATTTTGAGTATGGCGCAGGATACGACAACGATTCCGGCAAGGCTGAAGGCGCTCACAGACCTTCAATCTTCCCTGGGCACATGGGCCAACGGTTTAGTTAAACAAAGTCTGGTGCTCGATTATATACTCGTCCAGTCGTCGGAGAAATCTTGGCCGCCTGGCGAGGCGCCTTGGTATGTGAGGGCAGGAACGAGCCTTTATGATTTAGCGCATTCCTTTACTAAAGATTACGGCGGCGTCGGCAATGTGTATGAAGGTGAAGAGGTGCTGGACGTTTGGGTTGCCCGGGGAAGAGACTGGGTTGATATCATTAAACAAATGATTGATGAAGATTTCACCCCGGAAACAGGCATCAAAGTGAATGTGAACGTTATCCCCGCCCAGCAGATGCAGCTGCTTATGCTTGCGAATACCGCAGGCCTTGCTCCCGATGTCGCTCTTGGGGTGGAAGGCGAGGTACCCATTGATTTTGCGGTGCGTAATGCGCTTGTTAACTTAAATGATTTTCCCGATTACAAGGAAGTTGTGAAGCAATTCAGGCCGGGCGCTCTTATTCCGTACAAGTATAACGGCGGCGACTTCGCGATCCCAGAAAATCAGAATTTCTATATGCTTTTCTATCGCAAAGATATTATGGAAGAACTAGGAGTCACAGCGGACAAAATTCCGCAGACGTGGCAGGAAGTCATGGATTTGATTCCGTTGCTGCAGCAGAACGGAATGGATTTCTATTATCCGCATGCTCCGAATGCACCGAACTCCGCAATCAACGAATTCGCGCCATTCTTGTTCCAGCACGGCGGCGGCTTTTACCGCGAGAACGGCAAGCTTTCCGATTTGGATTCGCCCGAATCGATGGAAGCGATGAAAATGTGGACGGGTCTGTTTACGAACTATAAAATTCAGAAGCAGGCCGATTTCTACAATCGGTTCCGTACAGGCGAGATGCCAATTGGCGTAGCGGATTATTCTACTTACATCTTGCTGTCTACGGCCGCTCCGGAATTGACCGGGTGGTGGGGGATGCAGCCGATGCCGGGTATCAAACAGCCTGATGGCCAAATCAACCGTTCCACAGGCGGACTTGCCCAGACGGGGATTATTTTCAAGAGCTCGAAGAAGCAAGAGAAGTCATGGGAATTTCTGAAATGGTGGACGGGTGCGGACGCCCAGGAAAGATTCGGCTCCGAGCTGGAGGCGCTGTTAGGCGTAGAAGCGCGCTGGAATACCGCGAACGTTGACGCGCTTAAACGATTGCCGTGGAATCAATCGGACCTTGACGGCATTATGAAGCAGTGGGAATGGTTTAAAGAGCGCGAAATTGTGCTCGGGGGTTATTATACGACGCGATATATCGGC
>FWWL01003248.1_pt1 | contig 30411 bp, 21 predicted proteins | sample 2228331 | NCBI WGS metagenome assembly FWWL01 (sample SAMEA103939775, study PRJEB20133) | metagenome
AAAAAATAGTCGCATAAAGAAGGGTTATTGCAGAGAATTTTAATAAAATAATTTATTTTAGAAGTGGCAATTTATTACACAAGCAAAAGATAAAGGTAGTGGAAAAGCTGATTTTTAAAATGCTTAATTTTCAAGCACTTAAAGAACCTAATTGTCAAACATGAGTTATCCCACAATTCAAAACCTGAAAAATAGTTTTATTAAAATCCTGAATGCACCACTTTACCATCTATAATCACCTTCTTAATTTTTTTATTCTCAATTATAACTAAATCAGCTAAATATTTTTCTTTTATTTTTCCCATTTCTTTCTCATCAAAAGAAAGAAAAGAACTTTGATGGGTATAAATTTTTATTGCCTCAAAAAGAGTAAGCCTTTCCTCTGAATTTGGATGACTTAAGGCACCCTCTATCCCTTTTAAAGGCGATAAAGGCATACAATCAGAACCAAAACCATATCTTATTTTCAATTTAAGAAGCGACTTTAAAGGATTCATCTTGTAAATCCATTCTTCTCCTAATTTTTCTTCATACATACCACCCTTAAACTGCCAGTTTTTTATAAAATTCGGCTGAATAGAAAAAGTAAAACCCATATCCCTAAACTCCTCCGCAGTTTTTAAATCCAACATCTCAGCATGCTCTATCCTGTGTCTTAAATCCGTCTTTTTTATTATCTCCTTACTCCATTTTAAAACATTCTTTATCGCCCTATCCCCAATTGCGTGTATTGCAAGCTGGAACCCTTTTTCCTCACACTTTTTCAAAATTTCCTGAAATTCCCTTTTTGATATAAGCATTTCTCCCTTTTTCTTTGAATTCCTGTAATAAAAACTTATTGCTGCTCTTTCAGAACCTATTGAACCATCTGTAAAAATTTTTATTCCACAAAATTTAAAAAACTTATCCCCATACCCTTTAATAATACCTATTCTTTCAATTTCCCTTAATAACTCCTTTCCAGCATAATACCTAACTCTTATTTTAAGTTTATTTTTTTCCTTTAATTTCAAAAAATAATAAAATCCTCTTTTACCAACCATTTCGTGGACAGAAGTTACACCTTCACTTATTGCTTTTTCTATCGCCTTTTCAAGAGAATATAAAAATATTTCCTCAGGAATATCTAAAATCCTAAAAATTTTTAAAGGAATTTCTTCTCTCATTATTCCTGTATTTTTATCTACTTCTCCAAAATTTGAAAAAAATTCAATACCTTTTTCATTTGTTACTGCAAGATGGCCACATATTCTCCTAAAAACCACAATTTTTTCTTTTGAAATTTTATCAAGTTCATCTTTTGTAGGAAGCTTTTTTTCTTTCCATTTTGACTCATCAAAATTAAGTGCTAAAATAAAAGGAAGCTCTTTATTTTCAAAATCAATTACCTTTTGAATTGCTTCCTCCATTGATTCTGTATCATAAATATCTGGAAAAAAAAGATTTAATCCGTAATAAATAAGATGGGTATGGGAATCAACAAAACCTGGAATTATTATTTTTTTAGTTAAATCAAAATTTTCTCTTTTAAAATATCTAACTTTTTTTATTTTATTTCCCTCAACTATTATTTCCTTAAAACTATCTTTTAGTCTCAATTTTTTTCTCACCTTTAATTTTTTTGTAATATTTTCTTATAAGCTCTTTATATTCTTCTTTCATTTTTATTTTTCTTCTTTCCATCATTTTCTCTGCCACCTCAATTGCTTTTTCTAAATTATAAATTTTTTTTCCTTCTGGTCCCCACCAGGTAAAAGGTTCTATAAATCCTTTAAATAAAAACCCTCCATATAAATTGCAAAAAGGCATTATTACTGTTCCTGAAGATAATAAGGTTCCTATACCTGTTTGAACATGGTCAGAAAAAAAGGCACCTATTTTTATTTTTCCTGTACCTATTCTTTCATTTTCTGATATATGAACCCTTATCTCAGAGTAAGTATTTTTAAGGTCACTTGTAGTTGTAAGTGCTCCAAGATTTACCCATTTTCCTATTACAGAATGCCCTATATAACCTTCATGTGCTTTATTTGAATATCCATAAAATAGTGCTGAATCAATCTCTCCTCCCAGCCGAAGAACATCCATTAAGAAGGAATTTTTTATAAAGGCTCTAAAAAGATGAATATCCCTTCCTATATAAAGGGGGCCTTTTAATGTTATAGGGGGCATTATTTCTGAAAATTCTTCTATAACAACTGGCCCCTCCTTAATATCAATATAAACACCTTTCGGTATTTTCCCTTTTTTTACATATATTCCCCTTATTATTTTTTTAAAATTTTTATCAAATTTCAAAACACCTTCTACAAGTTCTCCTATTAAATAGGGAATTTCGTAAAAGTTCTCAAGAAATATTCCCTTTATTTCTTTATCATCAAAATTTTTAAATTCTTCAAAATCAAGGGGTGCCTTAACTTCTCCCCTTTTTAAAAAAACTCCAACAACTTTCCCCTTACTTATTAATATTTTTTCACCTTTTAAAGAAGGAAATTCAAAGGGAATAAAAAAAGAATCAAAAATAAAGGTTTCCCCTTTTATTTCTGTTTTTTCATAAACATAAGGGATTATGTCTTTTAATTTAAACATTAATTCTTTTTTTACAATTACTTTTGGCTTTAATTTTTTTACTAAAATTTTATATAAGGGATTAAGTTCAAAAGTAGAATTTATTTGTGTAAGAAAGAAAAAATTTTTAATTCCTCTTTTTGTTTCAATAAAAATTATATCTGCCATTTTCTATTGTAAAATTTATAATTTCAATTTTTTTATTATCTTTTCCGAGCGTCTAATTCAAATTTCAAGAGGACCCAATTTTACTTATATTTTTATTCCCTTTTAAGGAAGGGTTTTACAAGCTCAAGGGGGATAGGCAAAACTATGGTTGATGCTTTTTCTGTTGCTATCTCAGTTAATGTTTGAAGGAATCTAAGTTGTATTGCAACAGGACTTTCTTCAATTTTTTTCGCTGCCTCAATTAATCTCTGTGCAGCCTGGTATTCACCTTCAGCAGATATGATTTTTGCTCTCCTTTCCCTTTCAGCCTCTGCCTGTCTTGCCATTGCCCTCTGCATTTCCTGAGGAAGGTCAATATGTTTTACCTCTACCATTGAAACCTTTATACCCCAGGGGTCAGTATGTTCATCTATTATCCGCTGGAGTGTTGAGTTAATTTTTTCCCTTTCAGCAAGGAGCTCGTCAAGTTCAGCTTGACCACACACGCTTCTTAAAGTTGTTTGTGCTAACTGGCTTGTTGCATAAAGAAAATCCTCCACCTCAATTATTGCCTTTGCAGGTTCAACAACCCTGAAATAAACAACAGCATTAACCTTCACAGAAACATTGTCCTTTGTTATAACATCCTGCGGAGGAACATCCATTGTGATTGTCCTTAAGGAAACCTTTACCATTTTATCTATTACAGGAATTAATATAATTAATCCTGGACCTTTAACAGAATGAAATTTCCCCAGTCTGAAAATTACTCCTCTTTCATATTCCCTCAAAATTCTTATCATTGAGGCAATAAGAAAAATTAAGAGAATAACTAAATAAATTAACCACATTTTAGTATCTCCTTATATTTTAAAAGGATTTGAACCCATTTTTAATCTTCGGATTTTTTAACAACTAACCTTAGTCCTTCAATCCCTATTACTACTATTTTATCATCCTTTTTAATTTCTTCTTCAGAAATTGCCTTCCATATTTCTCCATGTACAAATACAAAACCTTCCCTTCCCTTTTTAATATCTGTTTTAGCTTTTCCCTTTTCACCTACCATCCCTTCCCTTCCTGTAACAGGCTTTTTTCTTTGAGCCTGGACCGCCTTCATAACAATAAAAAAGAAAAAGAGCAGGGTAGTTATAAGGACAGTGAAAATTGCAGTTTTTGAGATTCTTAAAAAAGGAACATCAGAGCTGAAAAGCAAAAGAGAGCCTAAAAGCAAGGATAACACACCTCCTGCTCCAAGTATACCATGGGATTGAACCTTTATTTCAAGTAAAAATAATATCATTGAAAGTAAAATTAAAAGAACCCCCGCATAATTTACAGGTAAAGTTTGAAAGGAATAAAAGGCAAGAATTAAACAGATTGCTCCTATGACCCCCGGAAAAATTGCCCCAGGATGAGTTATTTCAAAAAAAAGCCCATAAAAACCAAGAATAAGAAGTATATACGCAACTGTTGGATTTGATATAATCATTAAAATTCTCTCTCTTAATCCCATCTCAACTTTTTTTATTTCCTTATCTTTTATCTCTATTTTTCTTTTTTCTCCCTTAATTTCAACTTCAAAGCCATCTATTTTTTTAATCAGAGAATCAACAGAAATAGCAATAATATCAATTACATTTTTTTTAAAAGCCTCTTCGGCTGTTATAGAGGTGGATTTACGAACCATGTCCTCAAGAATTTCAACCTCTCTTCCCCTTTTCCTACCAATGCTTTTTATGTATGACACTGCATCATTCACTATCTTTTTTGCCATAACAGAGTCCATTTCACCCTGTATTCCTACAGGATGGGCAGCACCTATATTAGTACCTGGTGCCATTGCAGCTACATGTGCGGATACTGTTATAAATGCACCTGCAGAAGCAGCTCTTGCTCCTGGTGGAAACACATAAACACAAACAGGAATATCACTATTAAATATTTTTTTAATTATTGTCCTCATAGATTCATCAAGACCACCCGGAGTATCCAGCTGCAATATATAGAGGTCAGCATTATCCTCTTCCGCTCTTTCTATTGTTTTTACAATAAACTCCGCTCCAGGCGGGTTTATAATTCCCTCATATTTTACAAGATATATAACTGAAAATATTAAAAAATTAAACATTTACATATTTCTCCCATTTTACCTTTTCTTTTATTTTTTCTATAACATCCTCAGTTTTCACATTCTCTGCCTCCGCATAAAAGTTTAAGATTATTCTATGCCTTAAAACAGGTTCAAGCAGATAATTTATATCCTCTATTTCAACAGAAGGAATACCTTTTAAAATTGCCCTTGCTTTTGCACCTATTATTAAAAACTGAGATGCTCTTGGTCCTGCTCCATATCTTACATACCTTTTTACAAAATCTGTCTCCGTGGAGAGAGGTCTTGTTTCTCTTACAAGTTTAACAGCATATCTTAATACAAAATCAGGAACAGGCACCTTTTTTACCATATTTTGAATTTCAATTATTTCCTTTTTACTTAACACCTTTTCATATTTTATCTCCTCCCTTTCAACAAGTTTAGCAATTTCTATTTCTTCCTCCTCAGAGGGATAATCAATTCTTATTTCAAACATGAACCTGTCAAGCTGAGCCTCAGGAAGAGGATATGTTCCTTCCTGTTCAATAGGATTTTGAGTAGCAAGCACAAAAAAGGGCTCATCAAGTTTATAGGTAACACCTGCAACTGTTACCCTCTTTTCCTGCATTGCCTCAAGAAGGGCAGATTGTGTTTTTGGAGGAGTCCTGTTTATTTCATCCGCAAGAAGACAGTTTGTAAAAATTGGTCCTTTAACAAATTTGAATTCCTTTTCTTTCGTTTCAGGGTTTTCATAAATTATTTCTGTTCCTGTTATATCCGAAGGCATAAGGTCAGGAGTAAACTGTATTCTCTTGAAATCAAGGTCTAAAAGGGAGGCAAGATTTTTTACAATCATAGTTTTTGCAAGTCCAGGAACACCAACAATCAAAGCATGACCCCTTGATATTAAAGTTATCAAAATTTGATTTATAACCCCCTCCTGACCAATTATTGTTTTCGCCAGTTCCTCTTTAACTTTGTCAAATTTTTCCTTTATTTCTTTAATCTGGTTCATCTTTCTATTATAAGAAAATTAAATATCCAGAATAAACCTTGTTTCAAGATAATTCCCTTTATCTTCTATATAATAGTCGTGATATGTAACTGCCTTTACATCTTTTTTAAGCTTATGCTTTTTGGGATTAAATTTTTCACCCTTTAAATTTAAAATTACCTTACTTTCTTTAATTGATAGATCAAGAGCCTTCCATATAAAGTTTTCTGTTTCAAAAAAATATAAAAGTTCTCTTAATACATCAATTATTATAAGTTCTTTATCTGAAATTTCAATTTCCAATTTTTTTACTTCTTTTTCCTCCACTGAATTCTCTTCTATCATTACTTTTGAAAGAAGAAGAGCCGTTCTTTTTAAAAGATTCTCTAAATTTTTAGCCCTTACTATAAATCCTATATCAGCAGTATGTTCCAGCTCTATAATTTCTTCTTCCATTCCTGTAATAAAAGTTTGGCTGTGCTTTTTACTTGTATATTTTGTTCTTTTGTTAATTCTTCTATAACCTTTATCCATTCAGGCAAGGGTTCAAAGTTTCTAAGTGCCCTTAAAATCATGGCTTTTACCTCAGGAGGTTTTGATTTTTTTGTTGAAAAGGGTCCTTCGTGTTTCAAAGCTTCAATTAAAGCATTTCCAGCCTCCAGATTTTCAATAAAAACAGCAAGTGAGTTTATAGCTTCTTTTACAAGAGAAAAATCTGGCTCAGGATAGAATTTGCCTCTTTTTTCCACAAATTTGACTAATTCTGAAATAACTGCTTCAACTCTGTATTTTCCTGCAAGTCTTATGGCAAAAATTTTTTCTGTATCACTTCCCCTTGTAATTTTTTCAACCAAAATTTTGCTTGCCTTTAAAGGTTCATTTATAATAAGTGCTTCAAGTGCCTTAATTCTTATTGTTTCATCTATATGACTCAAAAATCTTTTAAGTATTTCACTATCTATACTTATTTTTTCTTCAATTATCGTATCAAGAAGTATTTCAAGGGTTTTGTGTGGAATTTCCTTTTTTAATTCATAATCTATAAATTCCTCACCTTTTTTAATTCTTTCTTTTAACATTTCCTTAACAAGGTCTGAAAGCAAATTTTCTCTTTCAACTTTCTCAAATAAGTAAGGAATTGAAACTGGCTCAAGTATCCTGAATAAAACCCTTATTCTCACAAGCTCATTTTTCCTATTTTCCCTTTTCAATTCCACATATTTTTCAGAAAGTTTATCCAGAAATTCTTTCTCTATCTCTTCATTTTCTAATTTTAAAATCAATTCAGCAAAATCCTGAATTTCTTCAAAATGACCTTTCTTAATTTTTTCTTTTATATAATCAAAAAATAATTCAAAATAATCCTTAAGAATCTCTTTGTTTTCTTCTTTTTTCATATATTGAATGCTTGTTATAAAAAGAAAATCCTTATTATTATTTTTAAAGAAATTTCTCATAATTTGAATTGTTTTTTTTCTTATAAGCAAAGAACTATCAGAAAGATTATCTGTTATCTTTTTTAAAATTAATTTTTTTTCTTCTTCTGAGAGCTTATCAAAAATTCCCGTCAAAATACTCAGTGTGTCCTCTTTTAAAAACTCTTCCCTTTCGTAATTTACAATTTTACTTTTTTCCTTTTCAATCAACCTTTCTCTTTCAGGTAGGTATTTAAGGATTTTTCTTATCTTTATTGTTTTTTCAACTTCTTCTGATTTTTCTGCTTTTTTAAGTTCCTCCTCAAGTGTTTCTCTCATTTTAATTGCTTCTTTTGATTCAAGTTTAGAAAGTTCTTTTAAAACTTTTTCATCTTCTGGTAATTGATAGAATAGCTCCTTTAAATCCTCTGATTTAAGGTCTTTTATAATATCCCTTAATCCTTTTATCCATTCTTCAGATTTTTCCGGCATATTCCTTATCACATCAAGTATCTCTTTTAATCTTTCAGAGGTATCCTCTGGAATTTTCTTTAATGCCTCAAGTTCCTCTCCTAAAGCAACATAAACCTTTTGATTTATGATAATATTTTCAAGTTTTTCTATTTCCTCTAAATTTTCTATTCCACCTATTTTTTTTACATCTAAGGGTCTTTTTGAAAAAATAAAAAGTAAAGTTTTAATCTCTTCTGCCTTTATTTCATATATAAAGGAAATTGACTGGATTTCAAACTCATTTATTATTTCAACAAGTTTGCGAACCGCATGCAATCTCTGATTTGGAAACTGAACCCCATCTACAATCAGATTGTTCTCATAAAGGGAGAGTGTCAAAGATTTTCTCTCCCTTAAAACTTTGTTTATATTTTCTTTGAATCTTTCAATATTATCATATACAATTTTTGAACTTTCCGGATAAATACGAAAGGATTCAATAGCACCAAATAGGGAAATTATAACCTCCGTAATTATAGGAAAATCCTTTTCCTGAGGTGGACTAACAAAGGGAATTTCCCTTCTTTTTAATGCCTTTCTTTTTTCCAGTAATTTTTTAATATCCTCTCTTTCCCCAAGGCGTTTTGCAAGATTTGAGAGTTTAAGAGAAGCTTCCATTGCTTCTTTTGTTTTTCCTGCAAGCTTTGAATGAAAGAGAAGTGTGCCTGTTAATACCTCTTCAGGAATATCTTTTAACCTGCTTGCCACCTCTATTATTCTACTGTGAAGTTTTTTCCTTGAATTATCTGAAAGTTTTTCGTATAAAAATTTTCTGAAATTTTCATTAATAAAAGAATAACTATCCCTGCCGTAAGGCTCAAGAATATGAAGACTAACTGCTTTATCAGCTAGGTCAATAAATCTTCCTGGATTTATTCCAATATATCTTGAAGCCACATCTATTTTAAAGGATTTTCCAAGAACAGAAAGGGAAATAATAAAGTTTTTAAGTTCTCTATCAAGTGATTTTATCTTATCCAGATAGATCTCATTTATATTTGATGGCATTTCTTCAGGAAATTCAGAAAATTTAAATTTACCCCTTTCTACCTTAAGGAAACCCTTTGAAACAGTATATCGGAGACATTCCTCTATGATATAGGGGATACCACCTGAAATTTCATAAACCCAGTTCAAGAATTTTTCAGGAATTTCAGTATCAGGAATAAGTTTTTTTACATATATTTCTGTTAATTCTCTATTTAAAGGTAAAAGCTCTATTTTTTTACATTCCCATTTTGAATCACATGTTCCTGCAGAAATAATTGACGGGAATTCTTCTGTTATACTTCTTAGAAATTCTTCGGAAGGCTTATCTATATAATCAATATCATCAATTACTATAAAATCAAATTCCCTTCTATCTATTTTCTCTTTCAATATAAAGGGAATTTCATCAAATTTTCCCCCAAAATATTCAGAAAAGGAAGAAAAAGGCACCTCTTTAAGGTCCTCTTTAAAGAAAATCTTTAAAAATTTTTTACCTTCCTTTGAAAGTTCATTTATAAAGAAAGAAAGAAGTCTTGTTTTTCCTGTTCCGTGTTCTCCTTTGATGTGAAAGGGCTTATAAGGATTATTAAGAAAATCCCTTATTCCTGCAATTTCCCTTTCTCTTCCTATTATTTCATCCGGCGTATTTCTCTCTTCAAGAAATTTCTCCTTTCTCTTCCTATTATTTCATCCGGCGTATTTCTCTCTTCAAGAAATTTCTCCTTTTTTATTTCATCTTCTACTTCTGAATAAAATCTTAACTGGGACTTACCTCTTCTTTTTCCAAAATAAAGAGCTGAATCAGCCTTTTCAAAAAGCTCGTGCACATTTTCCCCTTCATTAGGAAAAATGGTTATCCCTAAAGTTGCCCTCACCTCAGTTTCTCCAAGGTTAACTGGTATCTTGTAAATAAAAGTTTTTATCAGAGAAAAAAGTTTATGGCTTTTTTCAACCAATATATCCCTGTTAAACTCCCTTGTTATTACAACAAATTCATCTCCTGCATATCTTATTAATTCCTTTTCCTCTCCTTCAAAAGCAGCATAAAGACACTTTGCAACACCTTTTAATACTTCATCTCCTGCTAAATGTCCAAATTTATCGTTGATCTGTTTAAAATCGTCAAGGTCAAAAATAATAAAACTGCCTTTACCCCAATTTTTTAAAATTTCATTACCTTTTTCAAAAAGAAATCTTCTATTTTTTAGTCCTGTTAACTCATCAAGGTAAATTTCCATTTCCTTTTTCATATGTTCACCTTTATTTTATCCTATAATATTTTAAAGCAATTATCTATAAAAATTCAAAAGGTTCTATCCCTTTTAAAATTTAATTTTTTGAAATGATTGAAAAACTTTTAAAAACTGATTTTGAAGATATTTTGAATTCTTTAAAGAAGGAAGAACTTGAAGAAATGGCAAATCTATACCTTGCACCTAATTATAAACCTCTTCCTGTTTGGATAAAAAGAGCTTATGCTTCAAAGATGTATGATATTGAAAATAAAGAATATATTGACTTTATAGGATGTTATTCTGCCCTTTCCCATGGACACCTGGATAGTAAAATAATTGATAGGGTGAAAAAACAAATGGAAAGGTTAACTCTTACAGGAAGGCATGTGATTTATCCTGAACTTGCCGTATTTTCAAAAGTTTTAGCAGAATATGCAGGTCTTGATATGGTTTTACCTATGAATTCTGGTGCAGAAGCAGTGGAAACAGCAATAAAGGCGGCAAGAAGATGGGGATATAAAATCAAAAAAGTTGAACCTGACAGAGCAGAAATAATAGCAATGGAGAGAAATTTTCATGGAAGAACAATTTCTATTATAGGGTTTTCCACAAATGAGGAATATAGAGAAGGTTTTGGGCCTTTTACCCCTGGTTTTAAAATTATCAAATTTGGGGATGTGGATGAAATAAAAAGAAATATAACAAAAAACACAGTTGCAGTTCTTCTTGAACCGATACAGGCAGAAGGGGGTGTTCATGTTCCCTATGAAGGATTCTTAAAGGATGTAAGAAAATTGTGTAATGAAGAAAATATCTTAATGATACTGGATGAAATTCAAACAGGTATGGGAAGAACAGGTAAACCCTTTGCCTATATGTGGGAGGAAGTAAAACCGGACCTTTTAACAGTAGGCAAGGCGCTGGGCGGGGGTATTATGCCTGTTTCTGCAGTGGTTGGAAAAAGAGAAATCCTTTCTCTTATGGAACCTGGTTCGCATGGGAGCACCTTTGGAGGGAACCCTCTTGCCTGTGCGATAGGGATTGAATCAATTCTTCAGATGGAAAGAGAAAAACTTCCCCAAAAGGCAAAAGAAAAAGGGGATTATTTAATGAAAAAGTTAAAAGAAATTGATTCCCCTAAGATTAAGGAGGTCAGAGGGAAGGGACTTTTAATAGGAGTTGAAATTAATGAAAAATATGGAACAGGTAAAAAGCTTGCTGAAATTTTGTTAAAGCATGGAATTATAACAAAAGAAACCCATTTAATGACTGTTAGATTAACACCTCCTCTTATAATAACTTATGAAGAACTTGATGAAGGAATTAAAAGGTTTAAGAAAGGGCTTGATGAATTTTGAGCCTATTTTGAGGGGTTGGGTTCTTTAAGTGCTTGAAAATTAAGCATTTTAAAATTCAGCTTTTCCATTACCTTTGAGTAGTGCAACAAATTGCCACTGCTACAATAAATTATTTTATTAAAATCTTTTGTAGCGGTCCTTCTTTATGCGACTGATTTCTTTATTTTCCCTGTTTTGTCTACTCTCTTTATGTTTTTTCATAATTGTGCGATAAATCGCCCCGCTACTTTAAAAGGGGTATTTTACTATCAAAACTGTCAAAGATGGGCTAAAATCCTTTAAAGGGTTCTTCCATTTCCTCTTCCTCTTCGCTCTTATTAATTTCTCTTACTTCACGATATAATTTTGCGATTAAAAGAAAACTTACAGGAATCGTTACTCCGGATATAAAGAAAAATATGTAAGGATTTAAATCAAAGCTGGTGGAGGGTGTATATCTCATGATATTAAAGATTATAAGGGAGAGAGAAAACCAAATTACAGAAAAGTTTGTAAGGGGATTTATGGATTCTGCAAGTCCTATACCAGGGATTCTTTTCTTTGTAAAAGGCCAGAAAAAATTTACACCCATATAACCTAACTGGTCAAGAAATCCATGGGACATAAATCCTATAAAAAATATAAGTGAATCTTGGATATAGTAAGGACTTTTTATCAAATATAAAAATCCTCCAAGCAAAAAAGAAAGTAAAATTGCAGGTAAAAATCCATGTGTCCATTTTCTGTGCCAGGGAATAAAAACTATTTTTATCTTATCTTTTTCAGGGACAAAAGCAATTGAAGGTCCTGAAAATATATCAATTATTATTTCTCTATATTGGTATTCAAAAGGTATGTCAATTTCTCTTTCTGTTTCCCTTAAAGGCTCCTCTCTTTCAGGTACAGGCATCTGTGAGGTATTAACTGAAGGTCCATAAAAGGCTTTTATTTTACCTTCCTTTTCATCAAAGATTATTCCATATCTTCTCCAGAGATCAGGACCTATTAAAAGGGTATGAAGTTTTACTTTAACTTCTTTTTTTTCTTCCCAGGCTTTTTTCATTGCCCTTTCAATAAAATCAATTATTTGAGATGGCTCTTTGCCTTCCGGGTCAGGTTCAAATTCAAAATCCCATTTTTCAAGAAATCTATAAATTTTAAAATCAAGAAAATCAGGAAGATAACCTCCTATTCCACCCCATACAAGGTCAAGGGTTCCTTTTGTTCCTGCTGATTTAACAAGTTCAGGGAAAAAAGTTCCAAGCGCAAGCCCAAATGTAAAATGAGTTATTCCTTTCATAAAATTTTATTATAATGTTTAAAGTATTAAAAAAATCAAAGGAAAACAAGGCTCGTGTTTCAATAATTGAAACCCCCCATGGAAATGTGGAACTTCCTAATTTTATGCCTGTTGCCTCTCAGGGAACTGTAAAAACACTCTCTCCAAGGGACTTAAAAGAAATAGGAGTTCAGATTATTGTTTCAAATACCTATCATTTACACTTAAGACCCGGGGAAGATTTAATAGAAAAGCTTGGAGGATTGCACCAGTTTATGAATTTTGAGGGAGCAATTCTGACAGATTCAGGGGGATTCCAGGTTTTTTCTCTTTCTCAGTTAAGGGAAGTGAATAATGAGGGGGTTGAATTTAAATCACATATAGATGGGAAAAGGGTATTTTTTACTCCTCAAAAGGTAATTGATATTCAATTAAAATTAAGTTCTGATATAATGATGGTTCTTGACGAGTGTGCTCCTTATCCTTCAGAAAAATCATATGCTGAAAAGTCCTTGAATTTAACTCTTAAATGGGCTGAAATAAGTTATAAGTATTTTAAAGAGAGAATTAAAAATGAAAATAAAAGACCTCTTTTATTTGGAATTTCGCAGGGTTCAACATTTGTGGATTTAAGAAAAAGGGGACTTAAAAAATTGCTTGAGTTTGATTTTGATGGATATGCAATAGGAGGTCTTGCGGTTGGGGAACCCAAAGAAATAAGAGAAGAGATAATAAGAGAAATTATAGATATGTTTCCTGAGGATAAACCCAGATATATAATGGGGGTAGGTTATCCTGAGGATATATTTTTTTGTGTAGAGCAGGGTATAGACCTTTTTGACTGTGTATTGCCAACAAGGAATGCAAGAACAGGACTTGTTTTTACTTCGGAGGGAAAGATAAGGGTTAAAAATTCTATTTATTCAGAGGATGAAAGGCCTCTTGACCCTGAATGTGATTGTTATGTATGTAAGAATTTTACAAGGGCATATATAAGACATTTATTTAATGCGGAGGAATATCTTGGACTTTATTTAGCCTCTTACCATTCTCTTTATTTCTATATAAATTTAATTAAAAAAATAAGGGAAAGTATAAAAGAAAATAAATTTTATGAATTTAAAAATAAATTTTTTGAAAAATATAAAGAGGAATAATTTATTTTAACTTCTTAAAAGTTCCTCTATTTTATTTTCCAGTCTTTTTCCTGTGCCAGGCAAGTAACCTATCTGTTTAAAAACGATTCTTCCCTTTTTATCAACTATGAAATGAGTGGGAAAGGCATTAACTTTAAATTTTCTTCTTACCTCGCTTCCCTTGATTGCCTTCTCATATAAAAACTCTTGTTTTTTCAAGAAATTTTGAAGGGTTTTTTCATCCTCATCTGTTATTGCAAGGAATATTACATCTTTATTATCTTTAAATTTTTCAACAAGTTCATTTAATTCAGGAATTTCTATTTTGCAAGGTCCACACCATGTTGCCCAGAAATTTAGAACTATAATTTTCCCTTTATTTTCTTCATATCTAAATTTTGAGCCATCAATAAGGGTAATTTCAAAATCTGATACCTTTTTTAGTTTTGATATTATTTCTTTTTTTATTTTATTAATTTTCTTTTCATAATCTTTTCCGAGTATAGTTTTAAGTGTATCTTCATATTCTGGGTATCCATAGTAATAGGCAAGAAGGGAGAGGGATTTTATTGCTTCTTTTGTTTTCTTTGCTTTCAAGGCAATTTTTGTAAAGAATTCTAAAAGATAAGGTTCTATTTCCTCTAGCTTTTTTTCTTTCAAAGCCTTTTTAATATAAAAATAGGAAGAATCAAATTTATTATTTTCAAAATAAAAACTTGATAAATCTAAATATAAATCATTTTTTTCTTCCTTTATTTCTTCAAATACATTTTTAACTTTTTCTGGGAATCTATTGAATAGTAAATATTTTCTAAATTTTATTGGGTTATTAATAATTTCTTTTTCCATATCAATAAGTGTTTTGAATTTTTCCCATTCTTTATTCTTATAAAGTAGGTTTTTTAAAGTTCCAAATTCTAAGGGCATCAATACCCCTTCTCTTTCTCTTTCCTTTATATATTCTATAAGTTTATCAATTTCAGGTAAAGGATATACAAATTTAAAAATTGTGTAAGTTCTTAAGTCTTTTATAAAATAATCAATTTTCTTTTCCTTTAAATAAGAAGCAACCTCTTCAATTCCCTTTTTATCTCTTAAATAACTTATATATGCCTTTATTTTGTATTTATCTTCAGGTAAATTTTCAAAATATTTTAAGATTTCTTCTGCAAGTGCTGTGTCTTTTAAAACCCAGTTTGCAGTAAGAAAGGAGGCGTGTAAAAAGGAGGGATTATCCTTTTCTTCTTCAAGTTTTTCTTTTATTTTTCTTTTAACTTCTTCAATAGTTTCCTTACCTGTTTGAATTTCAAAATAAAATTTATTATCCATGAAATCGTAATGTTTTTCATAATATTCTTTTTCTTTCATCCATAAGTAAGAGAATTTTGTTAAATTTTCAAAAGGTGCACCTATACTGAAATAGAAAAATCCAAGCATTGATAAAGCAAAGGGGGCAGGTTTTTTATCTTCTGTGTAATAGAGAATATAGTAATTGGAATCAATCCTTATTTTTCCTTTTTTATTTTCAAGAGTAAAAAGTATAAGGGAGGTATTTTTATCCTCAGGTTTTATTTTTATTTCTTTTTCATTTTCTATTTTTTTTACATGGGGAATCAATTTATAAGGGTCACCTCCTGAAAGTTCAGCCCACCATATGTAACCTGAAAAATTCCTTGATAATTTTAATACTACTTCCTCTCCTTGAAGGGGTTTTTCAGGTTCGCAAGCTACCTTTAATTCTATTTTTGGGCAGGCGGCAAATAAAAATAAAATAAATAAAATTGAAAAATTCTTCTTTTTCATATTAAAATTATATTGAAGACATCTTGCAGGTTCAAATCCTTTTAAGGTTTCTTTAAAAATTATGGTTAAATTTTTATTTATGTTTTTTATTTTGCAGGTGCCTTTGCCTTATCCAGTGCCTCCTGTAAAAGAGGGCTCTGAAAAAAAAATATGGATGCCCTATAATTTTAAAGGAACTGAGTATTTCAAATATGATGTAAAAGCTACGGAAAATGGAAAAGTAAAAAAAGGTTATGAAATTATAGATATTAAAAAATCAGGGGATAAATACACAATAAAAATAGAAGGTAAATTTGGAGAAAGTGAAGGTACTTTTACGACCACTGTTGAGGATAAAGAGGATATACCTGGTGCTATAGTAGCTCAGGGAATGTGGAGTCCTTATCTTCTTCCTTTAACTATTGCACTTTTTTCGCCTGCCTGGGCTATTTATTTTGGTTATGCTGGATTTTCTTTTGAAGAGGGTTCAAAGTGGAGAACAAAGGATGAGGAGGGAAATGTGACCGAAATGGAAGTTAAGGGTTCCGAAGAATATGCTGGTAAGAAGGGTAAAAAACTTATTGTTAAACAAAATGGAAAGGAGATATGGGTTATAGTCTGGTCAGAGGATGTTGCCTTACCCCTTTATATAAAGACGGGAGAAGGGGAAAATGTGATTTTTGAGCTTAAACTTGTTGAATATAGAGAATAAAAATAGGTGGTGTCAGCTGGGGGAGTGGAGAGGCTGAAAATCCATAGGGTGATTACATAACTAATCTTTGACTTGTATTTGAGAGTTAGGTTCTAAAATGTGTGAAAGTTAAGCATTTTGAAATTTAGTTTTTCGTTCATCTTTTGATTGTATGATAAGATGCCACTTTACCTCTTGCTAAGCATCTTTAGGTGTTCATATATTGTGTAAACTGAGGTGTGATAAATTTTCCTGCTATGTAATTTAGATAACTTTAACAAAATTCTTTGGGGAAAGTATTGGAATTGGTGGAAATAGGACAGAGGGTGGGCTTGGTAATGCAAGGTATAGGTGTAATTAAATGGGGGTTTAAGATGAATATTAAAAGTAATTTTATTTTTCGTTTGATAAATATTTTGTTTATAAGTTTTCTTTTTTCTTGTAAATTGTGTAGGGAGCCTTTTAAGCGGAATCCGAATTTAGAGCTTTTATTGAAGAATGAGTGGGATAGTTTTTTTAATCCAGTTTGGGCGCCAAATGGAAAAGATATTTATTATTTAAAGGCACATGAGGAAAGGCTTCCTACTCCTGCCGCAGCTCTGGCTAAAGGAGGGGAGTTATAGAAGATAAATATACAGAGAAGGGAGAAAAAGTTTCTTTTAAAGAAACCTTATGGTCCTTCTGAGAGGGCCTCGGGTTTTGAGTTTGCTTACTGGTCTCCTGACGGAGAAAAGCTTGTTTTGAGTGTAGGAAAAGTTGAAGGAGGTGATGAGCCTGCCAGTGTTGGTTGCTTAGAATTATGGATTTTACATAAAATTTGGTAGGAGGTAAAATATGAAAAGAGTGTTTGGGAGAAAAGGGTTGTACTTGGCAAATAAAATGAAAAAGTATATAATTATAATACAAGAGGAGGTGATTATGAAGATAAATTGGAAATTGTGGGTTATAATAATAGGTTATGGAATGGGAATTTATTTTTCACATTGTGAAGGGCCGGGTCCAGGGGCTGAAAAATGGGGTACAGTGGAAGAAGATGTGATGAGAAGACCAGGAGAAGGATTGTATGAACCACTTTATACCATAATTGATTATGAGCTTTCACTAACCGGGGATACTGCAAAAAAACTTTTTATTAAAAGAGATGATGCAATAGAGTATCAGTTTATAGTAGATCCTAAGGGGATTCGACTGTTATATAAGGATGATATAGGTTATTTTTATGTTGCTGGTGTAAGTGTAATTGATGAAGCTCACGAGAGGTTTGGAAGAACATTAAATAAAGAAGCTTCTTTTATTGCAATTTCTTCAATTGAAATTAAATTTCTTGATTCAAGACTAGGGAATAATGTAATTGTAGATTATGAAATGGGTCATCAATTTGGGTTTCGCGACCATGATCCTCCTATTTGGTGTATAATGGATGACAAGATTAACCCGTATGATCCCCCTTGGGTTTTTTGTCTAGCTCATAGAGATTCTCTTAAAAATCTGTTTTTAGGAGAACTTTTAGCAACTACTTTTGAGTCTTATAATTCTTTTTCAGAAGAACAAAAGAATTTTTTAGTTAAGGAGTCCTTATCTTTATATTCAGATATCATTTATGAGGGAGAGCCTATTAATTTTAAGGTATGGATTGTAAATAAAGGTGAAAAAGAGATTAAAGTAAGCGTGTTTGCCCTTACTTTAGAGGACTTATTTGAAGCATGGCCAGTGATAATTTTGATAAAAAACGAAAAAGGTGAAATTAAAGAGATAGAGCCGTATGCAATACCTCTCTATGCTTATCTTCCTAACTGTGTAATTCCACCAGGGGATTCATTATACTATAAATTTTCCCGATGTGCAGAGCTTCCTCCCGGTAGATACTGGGTAAAATTAAAAAAAGGAGTTTTAGGGGGAAAAAGGGAGAGTGACAAATGGATTACTTTTTTTGTTAAAAAGCATCCTAATAAAAAGGAAAAAGAAACTGCTTTACCTTTTATCCAATCCAGATTATGGAAAGATTGGCATCCTTTATATCAAAAAATTTTATTTAAAAAAGCTAAAGAAAGAAACAAAAGTCCCGCAGAATTTGGTGTAGTGACGATTGCGACGGCTAATGAATTTTATAAAAGACTTAAGAAATTGAACGAAAATTCTTTATATTTACCTTATATCCTTTTAGGTTTGATAGATGCTTTAATAAGAGCTTCTGATACATCTATATCTTATGAGGAATTCATAAATTCAGAATGTTTAAAAGATTTCAAAAGATTTTCTAATTTTGCTTATTATGAGGATATTCCGCTCTGGGAAGCAATGTTTTTATTGAGAAGAGCAGTGAGATATCGTGATATTTCCTTATATAATCTTGGTATGGAGAAATTAAAGGAAGCAGAGAGTAAAATGCCTAAGTATTTATATGTGAAGCTTTGGAAAGATTTTGCTCAAAGAGAGCTAAAAGAAATGGTAGAAGGAGGTAAATAATATGAAATTTTTTCTGTTATTTCTTTTAATGAGCGGGGATATTTATATAAGGAAAAAATCAGTTCCTATACTTCCACTTCATAATGATACATCACAGATACATTTTCTTTTTCATAGAGTTACATATCTTGTCAGAGAAGAAAGATTTTCAGAATTGGGTGAACTTTTTGATGAAAAATTTATATCACAGGTAGAGCTGGAGAAAGTGGTAAGGAAGATAAATTTAAGGAAAAATGATAAAACTTTTCAAAAATATTCAAAAGATGAAAAAGTGGGATGGGATTTTGAAGCGAGGGTCAAATCATTAAAAATAACAGAAAATAGTGGTGATGCAGAGATTGAAATTATTTTTTATATTCCCTATCAATTAAACAAAGGTGGTAAAAAAATTATAAAGGTATCCTTAATTAAAACTAAAGAAGGATGGAAAATTCAAGATGGAGGGGAATTACTTGAATTTATCTCTAATGGTTGGAAAATTATGGATAATAAGGAGGAAGTGAGAGATGAATAAAAAAATTGTTATTTTGTTTTTTATTTCTTATAGTATTTTAAAAGGAATTCAAAGTAACACCACTATTTTATTCCAGGACAAAGTAACCAAAGGTATGGCGAGGCAATACTTAGGGGTAGATGTTTTTTCTCAGCCTTATTCCAGCAGTTATTCTTTTAAACAAAAACCCAATGGTGAGTGGTGGCTTTTAGGATTTGCGACGGACAATATATGGAGTAGGATTATTTACGGAGACGGAAACGATAATTGGTTAAAAGCATTTGGTGATCATGGAGTTGGAAATAATAGATTTGGGGTGTGTTTGGGAATAACCTCTGCTCCTCCTGGAGAAGTTTATATAGCAGATGAATTCAATCACAGAGTAAAAAAGTTAATTTATAATTTTCAAAATAAAACTCTTTCCTATCATAGTCATATTGGAAGTGGGATGATTATTTTACCAAATGATTTAGACTTGGATATAAAATGGACATTAAATGACCCTTCTGATGATGAAATATGGGTAATAAGTTCTTATGAATCCAAAATTTATCATTTTAAGGGAAATGGAGAGTTTATTGATTCTTATGGTGGATATGGAGAAGGAGTTGGCCAATTTTGTTATCCTGTGGCAATAGCGAAAAGTTTATGGGGGAAATCACTGTATGTTTTAGATCGTATTAGGGTTGTAAAGATAAAATATTTAGGACCAAATAATTATCAATGGGTAAAAGAGTATAATTTCCCTTTTGGTACTGCTTATACTTCTATAGAGGTAGATTATGAAGGAGGAGTATGGTTAGTGAACAGGGCGACATGCAAAATTAAGAAATTTACTCCTGATTTGGAATATCTCTGCGATATAGGAAAGGAAGGAACCGATGAAAATGAATTTTTGTATCCTGTGGATATCTCTATAGCAAAAGGTTATGGGAATATTTTTATAATTGAACAATGGACAGATTCAAGTGGGGGGCAACATTATATTCCGGGAATGGATATATTAAATTTAAATACTATTCAGCATGAATTATTATTGAAAATCAACTTTACCCTTACATGGGATGCAAAATTAACTATAAAGATTTATGACCAAAACTGGAATCTGGTTAGAACACTTTTAAGTGGATATTATTTTTTTATGGGGCATCATAGTGTGTATTGGGATTTTAAAAATGACAATGGAAACTATGTTTCTACAGGGAAATACTATATTAAAATATGGGCACAGAATTTGTGGTCAAATCAATACACCAAGGTAAATACAATTGAATTTAATTTAAGTTATTATTTAAACCCTCCCACAAATCTTGAGGCAAGTTCTCCTTATCCTTATAATTCAGTTATTTTAACATGGAAGGATAATTCAAATTTTGAACAAGGTTATAAAATTGAAAGAAGATTAAAAAATGGAACTTGGGAACTTATTGGTACAACTGGACCAAACCAAAGAAATTTTATAGATAATACCCCCTTACCCTTTACCGATTATTACGATTACAGAGTATATGCCTATTATGGAAATATTTATTCTGAAAAAACTTTAATAAATAATGTTGTTACTGCTCCTTATATTTTCCCTGTTTATATAGATATTTCTTCTTTCTTTCCTTCACAGCATCAACTTGGTTTTTCGCCCTCCGGTTTACATTTTATAACAGTTACCTCTACTTGCTACCTTACACATCTCTATTCTCCTTTCTATGATATTGGAATTAAATGGCAGGAAGAAATTCTTCCGGAAGCGGAATGTGCTTTTAATCCGAGTTTATGGGTTCAAGGAGATACACTTGTAGCTGTTTATGCTTCTCAAGGAACAGCACATAGAAATCCATGGCTCAGATACTTTTACAATACTGGAAGTGGATGGCAGGATACACCTGTTGCTATTGCAAGAAGTTATGATCCAAGAACACTTCTTATCCCAAGTGTTGCAATTGATAGAAATGGAAGAGTTTTTGTAATATGGGAAGAGATTCGTTATGACATTGATCACAGATGGATTAAATGGACAAGTTTTAAGATTGGTGAAAGACCAAATTTTGTTGACACAATTGTTTTTGAGGAGAATATTGAAGACACAATTCCACCTGTTATAATTTCCCATAATGGAAGTGTCTTTGCAGGAGTTGTAGAATCAAATGGAAAGGATTTTTATATATACTATCAAAAAGACTCTACACTTGAAAAATCAGAGCTTTTATTCAGCGAATCCCAACCTATAAGAAATATTTCTATGGTTCCTGCAAAAGGAGAAAAGAATTTTTATCTTTCCTATTCCTATTCTCTTCCTTCTTCTTCCAAAATTATCGTAGCACACCTTGAATGGCAGGGCAATAATATCTGGAAGTTTGAAAAAATATGGGAAAAAACAATTTTTACCCCTAAACCCGCCTTTCCCTCTTTAAGCTCTTTTGGAAATCAACTCATCTTATGGGTTTCTTTTCAAACTCCCACTTCCGGCTGGGATGTATTTAAATATGATATTATAAATAATAAAGAGGAACAAATTACTTATAGTCCAATACACTCCCTGTATCCTCAAAGCAGTTTCTTTATAAGCGGCGATAGCCTGTATACTGGATGTTTTTATGTTGAACCTGCTAAAAACAGAATTGTTTTTATGAGAAGAAAAACAGATTTAAGTATAATACCTACAGTTCAAATTATTGAACCAGTTAAAAATCAAGAATTTATTATTGGGGGCAAATATTTAGTAAAATGGAATGCAAATTCTCCAATAGAGCTTCCCCTTAAAATCAAAATAGAATATTTTAATGGGGAAATCTGGAAAACTATTTCCTCTAATGAGGAAAATGACGGAGAGTATTTATGGGAGGTTAAGGAAAACCCAAACAGTAACGCAATTATAAAAATAACCGCAAAGGATAATTATAATAACACTGATTTTTCTATAAGTGATAACTTTGTAATAAAATACTTTGATTACACAGGTTTTGAAGAGGGACATCCTCCTGCCCTTGAAAATGTTTTTGAACTTACTCAAAATGTATCTGAACTATTTTCAGGCATAGCTTTCAATCCTGAAAATGGTGCTCCTCCAACTCCCTTGAAGGGATTTAAAATTTCTGGAAAAGACACCTCAAAAACAGAAAATTCCTTTGCTTACTATAAAATATTTGATTACGACATACCTGTGGATAGCTCCGCTTACTTAACCTTTTGGCTAAAGATTTTAAAATCACCTTCAAACCTTGGACACATATTTATAGATGGAAAAACAAAAACAACTAAATATTTAAGGGATTGGGATATTGAAACAAAACTTATAGACCAAAATTTTGAAAGAATTCATCCTGCAATACATTCTGTAAAAGATGATAACTGGCACAGATTCACCATAAACCTTTCTCCTCTTAAAAATGAAATAATTGAATATCTTTTAGTTGGTTATGATGACGGAGATGTGCAGGAATCGGGTGATTTCGTTGCCTATGTAGATGATATTTCTATTTCAAAGGAATATCCGTTTGAAAATGAATGGTATGCGGAAATTCTTGGTATAAAACCAGATATTTCAGCAAATTTCAAAGTTTTAGAAAATATAGTACATACAGATATCTATCATTCAGAAAAGGGGGTGGATTTAATAATAAATTATGGGGAAGAAATTCCATATTTTATAAATGGAGCATGGATTATATGGATGAGAGAGAATATAACTGATATGGATTTTAGTGCTCCTCTCATCAACGGAAGTCCTATTTTAGCATTTAAATTTAAAGATTTAAGAAAGTACCTTGTATTGGGGGTAAGGGGAAAGTCAATAACAGGTAATTATTACTGGCTTTATTATGCCCCGAATGCTAAGGAGAGGTTTCATGAAAGGGGATGGGTGGATTTAGGAATAGGTGAATTTCAGGAAACAGGTGAGGTTGTGAGAAATATTATTGCTGACTTTCAAAATGAGTTTGGAGAAAAGCTTGAGAAAATAACAGATATAAGGTTTGGACACCTTGCAAAAGATAGATATTTTGGAGAAGACACATATAAATTAAGAGACTTATTTATAGGTTTTGATATTGAGGAGCCTCATGTAGAAATTCTTGAACCTTTTGAAAATCAAAAATTTGAAATCTACCAGAAAGTACCTCTTAAACTCCACTTAACCGATAATTCTGGAATAAGAAATATAAAAATATATCTTGAAAACAATTTGCAAGAGGAAATAGAATTTGAAATATTTGCAAGAGACACAATAATAGAAAGAGAAGTAACCCTCACAGGGAATCCTGAGGATAATTTAATAAAAGTGGAAGTGAAGGATATAAAGGGTAATATAAAAACAGAGGTAAGAAAAATTCAGGTATTCTGGGCTTTAAGTGATAGGGATGTTGCTACTGGTGAAAGTTCCCAGAGAAAATTAATATTTAAGGGAAATTCTCTTATAAGAGCATATCATAAAAGTGACGGGATTTATGTGCAGATTTCAAGAGATACAGGAAAAACATGGCAAAAGCCATATAGGGTTGATATCGGAGAATATCCTTCACTTATAAATTATGAAAATAAAATAGCCGGCATTCACATTAAAGAGGAAGGAAACGAAAAGAAAGTGGTATTTTTTATTGGAGACCCAATTATTTTTCCATCTTTTAGACTTTATGAGATTTTTTCTGATTCTTTTTCTCCTTGGAGAAAAATAAATCTTTCTCCACCTTCTATTTCGGTTTTAGGAAATGGTAAAATTGCAGCTGTATTTGAGAAGGTGGAATGGGGTTTAAGAGGGTATTTATGGGAATTACTTTATGCAGAATTCTTCCCTGGAGAAACTCCTCAATTTCAGGTTTTAGATAGTTACGAATCAAGTATACCAGGGGATACACTTCTTTTATCACCTTCAATAGATACAAAGGGTGATATTTCATTTATTGTGTATTCAAAAGAAAAGGATATATATCTTTTGATTATAAGTAAAGGAGAGATTTTAAGAAAGGAAAATGTTTCTTTAACACCTTTAATTCCTTCAAGCTCTCCTTTTATAGATGTTAATAATGAGGGTTTTTATATTTCTTGGAAGGAGGAAAAAGATATATATTATCGCAGGTTTTTATTTGAAACTAATTTATATAGTGATATATACAATATTTCAGATACTTTAGATGCTTCTTTTTCTCCGCAGTGCTTTGATGATAAGATTATTATTTATGAAAAGAAGGGAAAAACTTTTTATTCTTTATTCAATGGATTAACCTTTGAAAGGTTTCAGAATGTAGCTAATGAACCTTTGAGGTTTCCTAATAATTTATTGAGAGAAAGCAATGGAAATTATATTATCTTTACAATTGCAACAAAGGGGAATGAGTCTCCTTATGTTATAGAATTTATAAAGGATAGTTTTTCTTTTTCTGATATGGATTTAACCTCCTTTAATAATCAAAGAAAAGTAATTTTTGATAGTAAAGGTAAAGGGCACTTTGTATATTCAAGAGATAATTATGTGTTTTATTTTGAATATAAAGACGGAGTTTTCTCTTTTGCTAAAAAAATAGGCGAGGGTAAATATCCTTCTTTTGATATTTCTCCTTCTTATGAGATTCCTGATTGGGAAGAGATTCATTTAATATATGTAAATTCAGGAAATCTTTATTATACAAAAAAAGTAGCAGGAGGGGAATTTATTCCTCCTTTAGTTTTAATTACAGAAAGTGGCAAAATGGGTGCACCGTCCATAAAAGTAAAAGAGGATTCAGTATTTATTGCTTATGAAACTCTTTATCAGATGGGGAGTTTCTATCAGTGGTATTTAAAGGTTTTGTCCTTTAAAAGGGATTTCCCCCAATTTGTGAAAGTAAAAATAATTGATAACTTTGCGGAGTCTGAACCAATCCCTGTAAGCTCACCTTCCCTTGTAAAAGATGACATAGGAACTTTACATCTATTCTGGTCAAAACCTGTTTTAAATATTATAAGGTATACTTTTAAAAATTCTGAGTGGGAACCAGTTCAGGACTTGAAAAATGGAGTTAATCCCTCAGCAGATTTTGCAAGACACCACATTACTGTAACTTATACATCAGTATCAAATGGGGCAGTAAACGGAATAGGAATATTAAGAAAGGCACAGGGAGGAAATTTCTGGGAAGAATATATTTCTGATATAAAAGGCTTTTATCCGGTTTCATCAGCGGGCTCAAGATTTATATTTCAAAGAAAAGATTCAATATTTGAAATATCCTTTAATGGAAGAGAGTATGGAGCTCCTCAATTTATTGTTAAAGGGTTTTACCCTCACACCTACTTTAAGGAAATAACGATTCATTCAGGAGTTCAATATTCATATTACACAATAAAAAAGGGAAAAGACTTTTTACTTGGTTTTATGGAAAGAGAAATAGAGGTTCCATATTTACTTTCAGGAAAAGTTATTAATAATTTAATTTTGCAGGATACAATCTTTGTAACAGGAGATGTGCATGTTCCTGAAAATGTTTCTTTAACTTTAAATCCTGGAACACAGATGCTTATTTATTCAAATTTTGATGATCAAAAAAGTGGAATTGATAAAAATAAAATAGAATTTATTATTAATGGAAAATTGCTTTCTCTTGGTTCCTTCAATTCTCCTGTTAAGTTTTTATCTCTTTCTCAGAGTCCTCAAAAAGATGACTGGTTTGGTATAAGATTTTTAAATTCAGAAAAAGGTTCAAAAATTGAGGGCACAGAGATAAGATACAGCGTTAGAGGAACTTTTTTTGAGAAAACAAAGTCTTGTGAGATAATAAACTCTATTTATGAAAACAATTCACTTGCGATAGGAGTTTATAATTCTGATTCAATAAGTATTAAAGCAAACAAGATTCAATTTAACACCCAGGGAATTAATGTAACAAATTCATCAGATATTAATATAGAAGGGAACTATGTTTATAAAAACCTAGATATGAGGCAGCCATTAAAATATAAAAACTTTTTAAATGACAGTTTATTACCTCGTCTTTTAACAGGTATAAATATTTATAGCTCAAAAATAACCTTAAGAAACAACAGAATAATAGATAATTTCATTGGGGTTTATGGTAGTGGGGTTTTAAATTTAAATTCTTACGGAAATTATATAAAAGATAATGAGTGGCATGGATATGATATGCCAGTAGATGGCGGTTCAAAAATTACATTTAGCAAAGATACATTTATAAATAATGGAAAATATGCACAAAATTATTATTCTAAGAAGAACTGGTTAGAATTTGCTGGGCTTGCCTTAGGACACAGGTATTATTCAGGTTTTTCAGATATAACTGTAAGTGAATGTTTCTTTAAAGATAATACAAGTGGTTTAAGAATTGGAAGGTATGGAAAAGAGAGATTATATGGTGAATACAGAGTTAAAATAATTAAAAACATAGCAGAAAACAATTTTTATGGTTTTTCAATATATGGAGGAGTTTCAACCCATTTAAATATAAGCGCCTCTCACAATGTTTTAAAAGGAAATGATTCAAGTGGAGTAATAATAGTATTTCCTTTTGATTCATGTAAAATAAACTTTGGTAGAATGCCATTTGTAGAACCAGCACTTAATGCCTTTCTTGATACAACTTATAGTATAATACACGAGAGTCCTTACGGATTATTTGCGCAGGGAAATATATGGGTATTTCGGGATTCAGCCAGAATAGATGCAACAATTTATGATGATGAAGAAGCAGGGTTTGGACCTGTTAAATTTATGCCCTTTGCCTATTCAGGAACCGTTGAAAAAGATGAAATGTGGAAAGGGGATATACTTGTTGGAGGAGATATTTTGATACCTGATACAGTGAGACTAAAGATAAAGAATGCAAGGGTGCAAGTATTTCCTTATGATGCGAGTTTTTCAGGTAATGATAGAGAAAAAGTGGAATTCAGGTTATGGGGTAAATTGTTTATAGAAAATAGCTTTTTGGATTGTGCTGAGAGAGGTGATATAGGTTTGTGGTATGGAATAGTTGATGAAATTTCAAATAAAAAAATAAAAAAGCCTGTTAGATATGATAAAGGGGTTGGAGGGGAAAATTTTTCCTTAAACAAAAGTCAGGAGGATTCAATAAAAATAAGGATATTTGATTCAGAGATAAGAGGTTCTATTTATGGAGTTTATATTTGCAGGGGGAAAACTGATATAAAGCGTTCTATTTTAAAAGATATTCAAACAGGGGTATATATGTCAGATAGTGGTTTTTTAAATTTAAGGGAAACAGAGATTTATTCATCTAATTATGGTATATTTATAAATGGATTTAAGAAAATAATTATAGAGAATGCCCATAATAAATTTTTACCTTATTCAGGGTATGCTATTTATAATAATACTTCTTTTGATATAAAGGCAGAAAGGAACTATTTTGGGACAATGGATATAGATTCAGTGGAAAAGCTTATTTATCACTATCAAGACGATACCTTAAAGGGATATATAGATTATTTGCCCTTGTGGGATGGAGGGGTAATTATAAGTGGAATTCAATCTAAGTAGGGTGAAAATTTTGTTTTAGAAACAGGGATTATAGAATTAAATTTTAGAGAAGATATTTTAAATATATGGTATTATATGAAGGAAAGGGGAAATGTATCCATTTCTCTTTTTGATGTTTCAGGGAGAAGGGTTTACGGTGTAAAAGGGATAAGAAATAGAGGTTTTTATACACAAGAATTCAGGGTAAAAAGTGAGGGAGTTTATTTTATAAGATTTGAGACAGAAAAATTAAAGGAGATTAAAAAAGTTATTTTTGTGCGATAAATCGCACCGCTACAATATGTGATAAATCACACTGCTACAATGGAAAATTGCATTGTAATTTTATGTAGCGGCCCTTTTTTATGCAACTATTCTTTTTATTTTTACCTCTTTTGCTTTATGTCTTCAGGTTTCCATATATTGTGTGATAAATCACACCGCTACATTTATAACTAATATGCGATAACTCACGCCACTATAAAGCTTTTATTTTATTTTTTTAAATTAATCCCTCTAACTCTTTAAGCTCTTTTATAAAAGGAATTTTATAAGGCTCTTTTATCTCAAAACCATAGGTAAATATCTTCTTTTTAAAAGCAACTGCATATGAAATCTCCGTAAACGTCCCTTCTGATAAACCACAGGCAACTATAATGTCCGCAGAAAGCACTAAAAGCACATTCCTCATACTCCCCATACCCGTAGGAATAACAATATCAGCGTATCTATTTGCCTCCTCCTTACTATCAAAAGGTATAATACCAAGTGTAATTCCACCTTTCTCCTTAGCACCCCTCATCGCCTCTTCCATAACACCCTTTAATCCGCCTGTTGCTACTATATAACCCCTCTCGGCAAAAAACCTCCCAGCCTCATAAGCCCTTTTTCTTTCAATTTCATTTGGATTTGAAGGTCCAATGATAACCGCAATCCTTTTTATGGCAAAGTTACCTCCCTTAAATCTTCCTTATTTATTTTAAATTCTCCTTTTATTTTTATTTCCTCCTTAAATTCTTTTATTGCCTCAATAGCCTCACTATATCTACCTCCTGCATGCCAGAAGTAAAACTCCCTTACACCAGAAAGATACGCCCCCTCAATCTGCGATTTTATATAATCCTTACCAAATCCAGGAGCTTTATAATTAAAGGCTTGGATATAAACCGCAACTTTATTATTTACTACCTCTCTTACCCTTAAAGGTGCAAGGGCATAAATAAGATATTCCCTTCCATAAAAATATCCATCTCCTCTTTCTACATACAAAAAATTTCTCCCAAAATGGGAAGGATATAACATAAAAGCAAATTTATCAAGATATTTACCCATTATCTTTAAATCCTGCGCCTCCCTCTCAATTTTCCCCCAATAAGCAAGAAAACCAAAAGCACAAGCCACAATATTAATATCTTTTAAACTATCTTTAACCTCCTTCAAAAACTCACCAAGCACCTCCTCTTTTTTAATTTTATTTTTCCCACTGAAATCCATTAAATAAAGAGCTCCATCAGAAGGAAACCTTATATAATCTAAATGAATCTCCTCAAATCCAGCCTCCTTCACTTCTTTTAATAAACTTATAATAAAACTTCTAAGCTCCTCATCATAAGGATTAAGCCATGTTTTACCATGAATATCTACCCAGGGCTTGCCATTTCCTTTATCCAAAATAGCCCAATCAGGATTTTTATACGGCAAATTAAGATCCCTGAAACACACAAATCTTGCTATCGGTTTTAAATTATTTTCCTTTAACTTTTTTACAAATTCTCCTAAATCTCCTAATAAAGGACTCACAATCCCAAGCTTTTTTGCCCTTTCATTTTTAGTCTCAAATCTTATAAACCTTTCATCCTTAACATCAACAACAATCCCATTTATATATTTGTTTCTTGAATATTCAAATATTTTCTCTAAAACAGAGGGATTTGAAGCAGCATAAGCATTTAAATAAAGGGCAAAAAAAAGCGTATCAATCAACTTATTTTATTTTTATTATTTTTCCAACTTTTTCTCCCTTTATAAACAGAATTCTTCCCTTTTTATTTTTTCTTCCAGATATATCATATATGCTTTTTTTGATGTTTAAAGAAGATGCTTTTAAAATCTGAGTTTTTTCCTTTATTTCAAGTCCTGTAACCATATCATAAAACACATGTCCTAAAGAATCCAGAGAATTTACATCAAGATATATCCTAAGAAAAAATTTAACAAGATCAGCACTATCAGGAGCAATATCAGAGAGCGAAAGCTCCTGCCATGTATCTTGATTATATGAAGGTGAGGAAAGAGCATAATCATTTAAATAGACAGTATCAACTCCTTGAATTTTATACCAAGAGATGGTTACTCTTCCATATACATCAGGGTCATTATCAAAAATATAACCCTTGAATTTATATTCCATACCAGGATAATCAACCAATATCCATTGGGATAAAGCATCTGTAAAGGATGTTGTTTTACTTGCCCTTACAACTTTTACACTTTTAGTTCCTGAAAAAATTGTGTCAGATTCTCTATATACAGGTAAAGCCACAGGATGCCCAATAATCCACCCCTCAGGGGTTAATGAATCTACCCAGTTTTCAAAATCAGGATTTATGATGTTTATATAAATCTGTGATATTAATAATAAAACCATGATAAATACCTCCTATTTTGAAAAAAATCTATATTTAAAAATATAAAAAATTGCCTTTATCCCATCCTTCCATTTAATTTTTTTTCCCTCTTTATAAGTTCTTCCGAAATATTTTATTCCTGTTTCATATATTCTCCATTTTCTTGGTTTAGAAATTTTTATTGT